>ULTO01056853.1_pt1 | contig 11221 bp, 11 predicted proteins | sample 1957601 | NCBI WGS metagenome assembly ULTO01 (sample SAMEA4835734, study PRJEB28245) | human gut metagenome | biome: gut microbiome; material: fecal sample | place: Denmark | collected 2008 | reverse complement strand
TAGTGTCATCTGTGCTTGCACAGTATGACGCGGCCAAAAGTGACTCGCGCCGGGGCGCGAAACACTCCAAACCGGGACGCTGAGATATTTACCCCTACGCCCGGTAAATGAAAACACCCGATATCGACACTTCCCCAAGGAGGCTTTTATTATATGTTTGACCAATCTCACATCCGCAATTTTTCCATCATCGCCCATATCGACCACGGTAAATCCACGCTGGCGGATCGCCTGCTGGAGAAGTGCAACGCCGTGCCGGAGCGGGAGATGGAGAACCAGCTGCTGGACAACATGGATCTGGAGCGGGAGCGGGGCATCACCATCAAGTCCCGGGCCGTGCAGATCTTCTATAAGGCCCAGGACGGCGAGGTCTATGCCCTGAACCTCATCGACACACCGGGCCATGTGGACTTCAATTACGAGGTTTCCCGCTCCCTGGCCGCCTGCGAGGGTGCGCTGCTGGTGGTGGACGCCACCCAGGGCGTGGAGGCCCAGACACTGGCCAACACCTATCTGGCCATGGATCACGATCTGGAGATCCTGCCCGTGTTCAACAAGATCGACCTGCCCGCCGCCGATCCCCTGAAGGCCAAGCAGGAGGTGGAGGACATCATCGGCTTGCCTGCGCTGGAGGCCCCGGAGATCTCCGCCAAGCTGGGCATCAACATCGACGCTGTGCTGGAGGACGTGGTGAACAACGTCCCCGCCCCCAAGGGAGACTCCAAGGCACCCCTGCGTGCCCTGGTGTTCGACAGCCAGTATGACCCCTATGTGGGCGTGGTGGTGCTGTTCCGCATCATGGAGGGCACCATCCGCAAGGGTCAGACCGTCCGCATGATGGCCAGCGGCGCGGAGTACACCATTCTGGAGTGCGGCTACCTGAAGCCGCTGGGCAACGAGCCTACCGACTGCCTGCAGGCCGGTGAGGTGGGCTATTTCACCGCCAGCATCAAGAACGTGAAGGACACCCGGGTGGGTGATACCATCACCGACGCCGCCGCGCCGGCTGCCGAGCCGCTGCCCGGCTACCGGCCCGCCCAGTCCATGGTGTACTGCGGCATCTACACCGAGGACGGCAGCAAGTACCCTGACCTCCGCGACGCGCTGGAGAAGCTCCAGCTGAACGATGCCAGCCTGACCTTCGAGCCGGAATCCTCCGTGGCGCTGGGTTTTGGTTTCCGCTGCGGCTTCCTGGGTATGCTCCATATGGAGATCATTCAGGAGCGGCTGGAGCGTGAGTTCAATCTGGATCTGGTCACCACCCTGCCCAGCGTTATCTACCATGTTTACAAGTCTGACGGCACCATGGTGAAGGTGGACAATCCCCACAACTACCCCGACCCCGGCAGCATCGAGCACGCCGAGGAGCCGTATGTGAAGGTGTCCATCATCACGCCCCAGGATTTCGTGGGCAACATCATGCCCATGTGTCAGGAGCGCCGGGGCGAGTTCAAGGATATGCAGTATCTGGACACCCATCTGGTGGAGCTGCATTACCAGATGCCCCTCAACGAGATCATTTACGACTTCTTTGATACCCTCAAGGCCAACACCAAGGGCTATGCCAGTCTGGACTATGAGCTGTCCGGCTACCGCACCAGCGATCTGGTGAAGGTGGATCTGCTGCTGAACGGCGACGGCGTGGACGCGCTGAGCTTCATCGCCCACCGGGACAAAGCCTATGGCCGTGCCCGCCGCCTGTGTGAGAAGCTGAAGGAGAATATCCCCCGCCAGCTGTTCGAGGTGCCCATCCAGGCGGCCATCGGCGGCCGCATCATCGCCCGCGAGACGGTGAAGGCCATGCGCAAGGACGTGCTGGCCAAGTGCTACGGCGGCGACATCACGCGAAAGAAGAAGCTGCTGGAGAAGCAGAAAGAGGGCAAGAAAAAGATGCGCAATCTGGGTACCGTACAGGTACCTACGGAGGCGTTTATGGCTGTCCTCAAGCTGGACAGCGATTGATATAAAAAAACGGCCGCAAGGCCGTTTTTTTGTTGGGTGTTTTATGGCGGCGGGGTGAGGTCACCCCGCCCTACGCATGGGATATTAGAGTCTTTTCGCAAGGCGGCATGACCACGCAGCTGGGTGAAGCGGAACAAGTACCCTTGGGGTACATGCCGGCACACGGCAGAACCGCAGCATTTCACCCCTCTGTCTCCACATAAATGTCTTCGCATGCCTGCTGGGCGTCGATCAAAAAGGCTTTGCCCAGCAGGACGGCCTGCCGGGGATCGGTGTTGGCGTCCATGACGTCCAGCGTGCGCTCTACTGCGTCAAACAGGCGCAGGTACATTGCTTTGTAATCCGGCATTTTTTCGCCTCCTTTTATATACTGATTTTAGTAAAGATGTTTACTAAAATCAATAGTAAATATCTTTACTGGATAAAATGTTGCATGAGCAGGAGGCGTGCAACATGGATTACAGAAGAAGGCTTCGTGATCTGCGCGAGGATCATGACAAAACGCAACAGGATATCGCCGATGTGCTGGGGACGTCTCAAACCATGTACGCCCGGTATGAGCGGGGTGCCAACGAGCTGCCGGTGCGGCATCTGGTGAAGCTGGCAGAGTACTATCAGGTGTCGGCGGACTATCTGCTAGGCCGCAGCGACGAGCCGCACGCAGCGGACAAAAGAGAATGAGCGTTTATTATAAAAATATCCCGCATACTACCTTATGCGGGATATTTTTATAATGCGAAAAAAATAGTACAGAATAGTTCTTGCTCTTGCCAAAAGAGGAAGAAAACGATACTATTTTGAAATATTAAACAATCGTTTACCATTGCTTTCCGTGAGCGCTGCCATCTCTTCGGTGGTCATTCCCTTGAGCTGGGCCAGCTTTTCGGCAATGTAGAGGACGTTGCGGGAGTCATTGCGCTTGCCACGCATGGGGACGGGGGACATGTAGGGGGAATCCGTCTCGATGAGGATGCGGTCCAGGGGCGCCATTTCCGCCACCTCCACCGTCTTGCGGGCGTTCTTGTAGGTGACGGGGCCGTCGAAGCCCAGGTACCAGCCCAGCGCCAGCAGCTCCCGTGCCATCTCCACGCTGCCGGAGTAGCAGTGGAACACGCCGCGTAGGGCAGGGTAGTCCCTGACGATGGTCAGGGAGTCGCCGTGGGCCTCGCGGTCGTGGACGATCACCGGCAGATCCAGCTCCAGTGCCAGCTCCAGCTGGGCGCGGAACACCTGCTGCTGAAACTCACGGGGAGGGTTCTCCGCCCAGTAGTAGTCAAGGCCGGTCTCGCCGATGGCCACCACCTTGGGCTGTCGGGCCAGACGGCGCAGGACATTGATGTGTTCCGGCAGGAAGTCGCCGCAGTTTTCCGGATGGATGCCCACGGCGGCGTAGACGTTGGGGTGTCGGGCTGCCAGGTCAATGGCCGCCTGGGAGGATGCCAGCGTGCAGCCGGGGTCGATCACCAGACCGTCGAAGGTGGACAGCACTTCATCCCGGTCGGCATCGAAGGCCTCGTCATCATAGTGGGCGTGGGTGTCGAACAGCCTCATGCCAGGGTGACCTTCCCCATCTCGGTGTCGTCAATGTACTTGGCCTTCAGCTCACGCAGGCGGGTCATGTGGGGCTGCTGCATGTGGACGCGCTGGTGCTCCTCGGTCTCCCATTGCTCGATCAGCAGCACCACGTTCTCCTCCTGGGCGGAGAAGTAGTAGTCATAGCGGATGCAGCCCTCCTCGGCCCGGATGGTGGTCAGGATGCCCTCGGACACGATGTCGCGGACGTAGTTCTCGCGGCAGCCGGGCTTTGCGGTGTATTTCACATATAGTGTCAGCATTAAAAATCACGCTCCTTTGCGCCTATTGTAGCGCAAAGGAGCGTGATTGTCCATATTAGTTTAGGGTTTGACGAAGTTGCGGCGAACGTCGCTGTTGTAGGGGGCGGCGTCCTCGACGCCCCGCCAGTCTATCGGAACACCATCGTCAGGGGAACGGGCCGTCGAGGACGCCGGCCCCTACGATGTTTCATGGGCAAATCGTCCCGTCAGCACAACTTGGCACCTGCTGGCACGCTGTCGTCAATAATCATCAGGTTTACCTTCTCCTCGCCCTTTTCCTTGTGGACGGCGGAGATCAGCATGCCGTTGCTGGGGATGCCCATCATCTTGCGGGGGGGCAGGTTCAGGATGGCCACGGCGGTCTTGCCGATGAGATCCTCCGGCTCATAGTAATGGTGGATGCCGGAGACGATGATGCGGTCGGTGCCGGAGCCGTCGTCCAGGGTGAACTTCAGCAGCTTGTCGGACTTCTTCACCGCCTCGCAGTTCTTGATCTTCACGGCGCGGAAATCGGACTTCAGGAAGGTGTCAAAGTCCACCTCCTGCTGCACATAGGGCTCCAGCTCGATGGCGGGCAGGGCGGCCTTCTTCTGGGCCTCCTGCATGGCGTTCAGCTCCGCCAGGGCCTTCTCGGTGTCCACGCGGGGGAACAGGTTCTCGCCCTTGGCCACCTGCACCTCGGCGGGCAGGGTGCCCCAAACGTTGGCCTTGTCCCAAGTGTGATCCTCGGCGGAGGCGCCGATCTTCACGAAGATCTTGTCGCAGCTCTCCGGCATCACGGGGGTCAGCAAGGTGGTGCAGACGCGAATGGTCTCCAGCAGGTTATAGAGGACGGAGGCCAGACGGGCACGCTTGCTCTCGTCCTTGCCCAGCACCCAGGGCGCCGTCTCGTCGATATACTTGTTGGCGCGGTCGATGACCTTGAACACCTCGTCGATGCCGTTCTGGAGCTGCAGCTTCTCCATCTCGGCCTCGTAGCGGTCGCGGAGGCCGCAGACGGTGGCCTTCAGATCGTCGTCCTCGGGGGTGTTCTCACGGTCGGCGGGCAGCTTGCCGCCGAAGTACTTCTCCACCATGCCGGTGGTGCGGCTGACCAGGTTGCCCAGCTTGTTGGCCAGGTCGGTGTTGATGGTCTGGATCAGCAGCTCGTTGGAGAAGTTGCCGTCGGAGCCGAAGGGGAAGGTGCGCAGCAGGAAGAAGCGCAGGGCGTCCACGCCGAACATCTCGGACAGGGCGTAAGGATCGACAACGTTGCCCTTGGACTTGGACATCTTGCCGCCGTCGATCACCAGCCAGCCGTGGCCGTACACATGCTTGGGCAGGGGCAGGCCCATGCTCATCAGCATGGCGGGCCAGATGATGGAGTGGAACCGGACGATCTCCTTGCCCACGATGTGGTAGTCGGCGGGCCAGTACTTGTCGAAATCGTGATACTTGTCGTTATACAGGCCCATGGCGGTGCAGTAGTTGAACAGGGCGTCCACCCAGACGTACACCACATGGCCGGGGTCGAAGTCCACGGGGATGCCCCAGCTAAAGCTGGTACGGCTGACGCACAGATCCTCCAGACCCGGCTTGATGAAATTGTTGACCATCTCATTGACGCGGGTGCGGGGCTGCAGGAAGTCGGTGTCCTCCAGCAGGTGCTGCACCTTATCGGCGTACTTGCTCAGACGGAAGAAGTAGGCCTCCTCCTCGGCGTCGTGGACATCACGGCCGCAGTCGGGGCACTTGCCGTCTACCAGCTGGCTCTCCGTCCAGAAGCTCTCGCAGGGGGTGCAGTACTTGCCCTTATAGGCGCCCTTGTAGATGTCGCCGTTTTCGTACATCTTCTTGAAGATCTTCTGCACGGCCTCGCAGTGGTAGTCATCGGTGGTGCGGATGAAGCGGTCGTTGGAGATGTTCATGAGCTTCCACAGATCACGGACGCCCCGCTCGCCGTCCACGATGCGGTCCACAAAGGCCTGGGGGGTCATGCCGGCCTCCTGGGCCTTGGTCTCGATCTTCTGGCCGTGCTCGTCGGTGCCGGTCAGGAACATGACATCGTAGCCCTGCAGGCGCTTATAGCGGGCGATGGCGTCGGTGGCCACGGTGCAGTAGCTGTGGCCGATGTGCAGTTTGTCAGAGGGGTAATAAATAGGTGTGGTGATATAAAACTTTTTCTTTTCCATGGGGATATCTCTCCTTTTCCGCCGCCCCGAATGGAAGGACGGCTTAAAATTATTTTTCCTGTTTTTTCCGGGGATATACGAATAAAAAACGCCCTTAACGCAAAACGCGTCAAGGGCGACTTTCACTTTATCGCGGTACCACCTTGCTTCGCCCCGGCCTCGCGGCCAAAGCCTTATGGAGTGCCATCACACTCCCGCGCGGTAACGGGCGCTTCCCGTCCCGGCCTGAGGGATCTCCCGTTCGGCCGGACAGCTCCGGAGCCATGTTCGCCGGTTTCCTCCGCGCCCGCTTTCACCTTTCCGGGCTCTCTTGTGGCGGTATCTGCCGGTTACTCTCTCTTTCATCGCTTTTTGATGTATTTTCGGTGCATTTTTTGGTATCATACTCCAAAATGTAGACTTTGTCAACCGTCATCGCGGTTTTCTGTGTAAATTCACGCTTTACAGCGGGAAAAAAGTTTTGTATAATATGGGTTGGAAATTTTTATGGTGGCGAATTACCATACACAGGAGGAACAAAAAATGTCTTTCAAGATCCTTGTTATCAACCCCGGTTCTACTTCCACCAAGATCGGTGTCTATGAGGACGAGAACCTGCTGTTTGACAAGACCCTGCGTCACAGCGCCGAGGATATCGCCCAGTTCAACTCCATCCCCGCCCAGAAGGACTGGCGCTGCCAGCTGGTGCTGAAGGCGCTGCGGGAAGAGAATTTCGATATCAACACCCTGTCTGCCGTTTCCGGCCGCGGCGGTCTGCTGCGCCCCATCCGCGGCGGCACCTACGCCGTCAACGACAATCTGGTGAACGACTGCACCATCGGTGTGCAGGGCCAGCACGCCTCCAACCTGGGCGGCATCATCGCCCGCGAGATCGGCGATTCCCTGGGTATCCCCTCCTACATCGTTGACCCCGTGGTGGTGGACGAGCTGTCTGACGTGGCCCGCTATGCCGGTCACCCCCTGTTCCAGCGCGTCAGCATCTTCCACGCTCTGAACCAGAAGGCCGTTGCCAAGCGCTATGCCAAGGAGAACGGCAAGAACTACGAGGATCTGAACTTGATCGTCTGCCACCTGGGCGGCGGCGTCTCCGTGGGCGCACACTGCCACGGCAGCGTCATCGACACCCAGAACGCCCTGGACGGCGACGGCCCCTTCTCTCCCGAGCGCTCCGGCTCTCTGCCCACCGGCCAGCTGGTGAAGCTGTGCTGCTCCGGCAAGTATACCGAGACCGAGCTGAACCGCATGCTGTCCGGCCGCGGCGGTCTGGTGGCCTATACCGGCTCCAACGACATGCGCTATCTGCTGGCCGAGGCCAAGAACGACAAGAAGATTGCCGGTGTGGTGGACGCCTTCCACTATCAGATCGCCAAGGAAGTGGGCGCCATGGCCGTTGTCATGAAGGGCAAGGTGGATCAGATCATCCTGACCGGCGGCATCGCCTACGGCAAGGAGACCGTGGACGCCATCAGCGAGATGGTGGACTGGATCGCTCCCATCACCGTGTATCCCGGCGAGGATGAGCTGCTGGCTCTGGCCCAGGGTGCCCTGCGCGTCCTGCGCGGCGAGGAGAAGGCCCAGGAGTATCGCCGTCCCCGTCCCACCGAGGCGTAACAATCAGCGTATTCTCTAAGGACGCCCGGCGGCTTTCACTGCCGGGCGCCTTTTCCCTTAAAGGAGGTTTCTATCATGTTTATCAGCAACGATATCCGCTATATCGGCGTCAACGATCATCAGGTGACGCTGTTTGAGGGGCAGTACGACGTGCCCCTGGGCATGGCCTACAACTCCTACGTCATTCTGGACGAGAAGGTGGCCGTTATGGACACGGTGGACGCCCACTTCGGCGGAGAGTGGATGGACAACCTGACGGCGGCGCTGGAGGGCCGCACGCCGGACTATCTGGTGGTGCAGCACATGGAGCCGGATCACAGCGCCAACATCGTGCGCTTTATGGATGCCTGGCCCGCCGCCACCGTGGTGGCCTCTCAGGCGGCATTCCGGATGATGAAGCAGTTCTACGGCAGCGATTACGCCGACCGCCGTCTGGTGGTGGGCGAGGGCGACACGCTGGCGCTGGGCCGCCATACACTCACCTTCCTGACGGCCCCCATGGTACACTGGCCGGAGGTGATCGTCACCTATGACGGCACGGACAAGGTGCTGTTTTCCGCCGACGGACTGGGCAAGTTTGGTGCTTTAGATGTGGAGGATCCCGAGGGCTGGGCCTGCGAGGCGCGGCGCTACTACTTCGGCATCGTGGGTAAGTTCGGCGCGCAGGTACAGGCGCTGCTGAAGAAGGCCTCTGCGGTGGACATCCAGACGGTGTGCCCCCTTCACGGCCCGGTGCTGACCGGCGCGGAGCTGGCGGAGGCCCTGCGGCTGTACGGCATCTGGTCGGGCTACGGCGTGGAGAGCGAGGGCGTCATGATCGCCTACGCCTCGGTGTACGGCAACACGGAGAAGGCCGTGGAGCTGCTGGCCCGGAAGCTGAAGGAGAAGGGCTGCTCCAAGGTGGCGGTCACCTGCGTGCAGCGGGACGACTGGGCCGAGGCGGTGGAGGACGCCTTCCGCTATGGCAAGCTGGTGCTGGCCGCGCCCACCTATAACGGCTTCCTGTTCCCGGCCATGCGGGAGTTCATCCAGCATCTCACCGAGCGGAACTATCAGAACCGCCAGGTGGCGTTCATTGAGAACGGCTCCTGGGCACCTGCTGCCGCCAAGGAGATGAAGAAGCTGCTGGAGGGCTGTAAGAACATGACCTTGGGCAGCACGGTGACCATCCGCTCCGCCATGACGGAGGAGAACAAGGCGCAGCTGGATGCACTGGCAGATGAGCTTCTATAAAGTAAAGATGCCGTCCGGTCGAAAGCCGGACGGCATCTTTTTGTATAGGGCATTTTACTGCTGGGCAGGAGTGCCGCAGCGGGGGCAGACGCCATTTTCCAATCTGGCGCCGCACTCTTTGCAGAAAAGGGCGGGCTGTACCGGGGCTTGCATCGGCTCCTGCATGGGAGGCTGCACCGGGGCCTGCATTGGCTCCTGCATGGGAGGCTGCACCGAGGCCTGCATTGGCTCCTGCATGGGAGGCTGCACCGAGGCCTGCATTGGCTCCTGCATGGGAGACTGCACCGGGGCCCATGCCGCCTGCACCGGCTCCTGTGCCGGAGCCTGCGTCTTGCGCTGGAGGACGGCGACCTTCAGCTCCTGCACGTCGGGCGTGGCAAACACATCACCGGCGGCTCTTCCGGTCTGATCGGCCAGCTTATGGTTGATGGCGATCACATTCTTCACCAGCAGGACCACCATCATCAGCAGCTCATAGCTGAGGCGAACGACAATGGGACCCAGAACGATGTACAGCAGTCCCATGCCGCCCATCCATTTGACACCGCCGCTCCAGTAATCTCTCTGGATATTGAACAGCTGCATCACACCGTAGAGGACAATGAAAGCCGTAGAGAAGATATACAGCGCCTGCAGGATCTTTTCCACCACAAGAAACTTGAAGCTGCAAAGGTCTTGCAGGAATCTGCCAAAGGCATTCATTTTCTCACGGCGCTTTTCCGGCACGATGAAGATGAACGCCAGCACCGTTGCGGCAATCGCAAGAACAGCCGCTTGCGCCGTTGTCAACACACAGGATACAAAAGGCCGCCCGGCCAAACCGGACGGCCTTTTTGCCTGTTATCCTTTTACGACATAGCTGCCGGTCTCCGCCGGTACGGCCACGATGGGCACAAGGCGGGTATCGGCGTCGAATTTCTCCGGCAGCTGCTGCCGCAGCGCCGCGGCATCCACGCCGGCTTCCAGATAGATGCGGTCAAAGTTCTGCGCCAGCATCTCCGGCGACAGGCCGAAATCGGCCGCCGGCTCGCTGCGCAGCACGATGCTGACCTTGACGCTGTCCGGCAGGTTGGCACGCAGGCTCTGAACAAAATCCGTCAGCACCTGCACCTTATCCACACCCTCCAGACCGGCGATGGAATCCAGCCGTCCGGCGGTGGGATAGCTGAAGTAATCCAGCGCGATCTCGTCAAAGCCCAGCTGGGCGTACTCCTGACACAGTGTGGTGATATACACCAGCACCTGCGGATTGGTGGGGTCCAGCCACGCCATGCTGGCGGCATCGTACCAGAAGCTTCCGCTTTCCACGCGCATGGCCGCGTCGGGGTAGGCCCGGACAAAGTAGCTGTCGCAGAACACGGACATGCGGGCGATGGAATAGGCGTCGCCAGCCAGCAGCGTTTGGAGATTAGCCATGGTGTCATACTGGGCCACGTCCACCTGCTGCGGCACATCTACCGCCGTGGTGTAGGTGATGGAGCCGTTGACGCGCTTGGTCTCCACGGCGTAGGCGTTTTCCGTCAGGCTGTCCAGCACCGTCTGGGGATCCTGCCGCAGTACGTCAGCGGGTAGCATCCGGGCGTGCAGCGCCTCCAGGTGGGGCATATAGCCGTTGTCCACATAGTCGATGGTCACGTCGTTGTCCGGTATGGCGGGCTCCTGTGTATCCGGCTGAGGCTCATCCTTGCGGAAGGGCCACTCGATGTGGGCCTTGCCCGCGTCGTCGTATACGATGTAATTCTGGATCACCAGAAATGCTACCGCCGCCAGGATCACCAGCACCAGCACCACAGCCAGCAGCCGCTTCTGGCGGCGGCCACGGCCACGGTAATTGTGATATCCCTTGGTCATGGTCAGGGCTGGATGTTGTCCAGCAGGCCCACGCGGCGGGCATGGCGGCCGCCCTCAAACTCGGTGGTCAGGAACACCTCGGTGATCTTCTTGGCCAGGTTGGGGCCGATGATGCCGGCGCCCATGGCCAGCACGTTGGCGTCGTTGTGGCGGCGGGTCATCTCGGCGCTGTAGCTGTCGCCGCACAGGGCGCAGCGGATACCTTTGACCTTGTTGGCGGACATGGAGATGCCGATGCCGGTGGTGCAGATGACGATGCCCTTGTCACATTCACCGCTGGCCACGGCACGGGCCACCTTCTCGCCGTACACGGGATAGTCCACGCTTTCGGTGTTGTAGCAGCCGAAGTCCTCGAACTCGTAGTCGTGCTCCTCCAGCCAGATGAGAATGTCCTGCTTCAGCAGATAGCCGCCGTGGTCACAGCCGATGGCAATTTTCATGATGATGTTCCTCCTGTTGGTAGTTCTGTGGTGTTTTGTTTTCTTAAAGCGCTTGGAATGAGGGCTTCATGCGATCGAAGGTGGTGAAATAGCGGAAGCCGCACTGCCGCAGCAGCGC
>ULTO01059452.1_pt1 | contig 11228 bp, 7 predicted proteins | sample 1957601 | NCBI WGS metagenome assembly ULTO01 (sample SAMEA4835734, study PRJEB28245) | human gut metagenome | biome: gut microbiome; material: fecal sample | place: Denmark | collected 2008 | reverse complement strand
GCCGTTTTCTTTGATCCTTGTAACGCCAAAATAGGGATTTATGCAGATAACGTTGGCATAGCGGAAATCCCGGTTGTTACCGTTGGCAAAATAATAGTCCCTGCCTTCTACGGCAAAATTACGTATGCCGTAACGGTTCAGGATATTGACCTGCATTCCGTAATCGGCTACGAACAGATGGCGTCCCCGTTTCATGATCTTGTGGCCGGCATAATAAAACAGATCGTCGATGTCAAAGGTATAAACGATATCCTGGCTGTAATAATAGAAGAAAAATTTGTTTTTAATATAAACAGGGTTTTTGATATATAGAAAATTATCCCTGAAATTCATTAAGGTAACGCATTTTCCAAAGGAAAGAAGAACGGGCGTGTAGGTATCGGGAAGAAGACCGTTATCCGAAAGAAGCTCTCCCGCCTCTAAATAGGCGCCGTTGGCATCTTTGGCAGAAGAAAAGCTTCCCAGGCTGATATGCTTGCCCCGGAAGGTTATGCCTGACCGAAAATATCGGGTGCCGTCTTTTTTTGTCGCTTCATAGACTCCAGTGTATTTTTTCATGTACAAAGTATAACATTATAATAGCTAAAATTCAATTTTAGAAATATTTTAAGGACTGCTTGTATAAAATAATTACTAAGTTGTTAAGAAAATATTACAACTTAAAGAAAAGGAGCAGTCTATGAAAAGAAAATACGGGAATATGCTGGTGTTATTTTATCTGGCATTTCTTAGCATTCTTACGATAGAGATAACCTTTCAAAGGATACAGAAGACAAATGAGGAAATCCGTGAGGAAAATGTAGAGTCGGAAAAAATGGAGATCAGGATAGGAGACGGCGGAGAAGAAGATGTGGAAAGAACAATACGGGTATTGCCGGAAGCGGTTTCTGAGAGAAGGACCATTGTAGAACAGTCTGTTACAAGGGAAATGGCGTATGAGATCAGCGATGAGGACTATCAAACTTTATTGAGGATCGTAGAGGCGGAAGCCGGCTGTGAAGATGAAAACGGCAAGCTTTTAGTAGCCAACGTTGTGTTGAACCGTGTGGAGAGCAGCCGTTTCCCATCTACGGTAAACGGTGTAGTATATCAGGCAAACGGAGGGAAGGTGCAGTTTACGCCTGCCTATAACGGAAGACTTCAATCCGTTAAGGTGTCCGAAGAAACAAAGGATGTTGTGGAGCGGGCGTTGTACGGAGAAGATATATCTGACGGAGCATTATATTTTGTGGCCACAAAAGTGGCGGGAGAACAAAGGAGCAGCTGGTTTTTTCATCATCTGACCTATCTGTTTGATTACGGCGGGCACAGCTTTTTTAAGTAGTTCATTGCCATTCAAAATCGGGTGTGCTATAATAACGCCGTAAAGATAGAGACGAAAGGGAAAAAACAATGGAAATATTATACAAAAGTACACGAAGCGACAGCACACCCGTAACTGCGTCCCAGGCTATTTTAAAAGGTCTGGCGGATGACGGCGGTTTATACGTTCCTATGGAAATTCCGAAATTGGATGTTTCCTTAAGGGAAATTTCCAAAATGACTTACCAGGAAGCTGCCTATGAGGTTATGAAGCTGTATCTTAATGATTTTACGGAGGAAGAACTGAAAAGCTGTATCAACAAGGCGTATGACGATAAATTTGATACGGAGGCGATAGCGCCCCTGACAGAAGCGGGAAACGCTTATTACTTAGAGTTATACCATGGAGCGACCATTGCATTTAAGGATATGGCCCTTTCCATTCTGCCCCATCTTTTGACTACTTCTGCAAAGAAGAACGGGGTAAAGAATGAGATCGTTATCCTGACCGCCACAAGCGGAGATACGGGAAAAGCGGCTCTTTCAGGCTTCGCGGATGTGGATGGGACAAGGATCATTGTATTTTACCCAAAGAACGGTGTTAGCCCCATTCAGGAGAAGCAGATGGTAACCCAGAAGGGTAACAATACCCATGTAGTTGGGATCCACGGCAATTTTGACGATGCCCAGACCGGTGTGAAAAAGCTGTTCGGAGACGAAGTCCTCTCAAAGGAAATGGATGAAAAGGGTTTTCAGTTTTCATCGGCAAACTCCATTAATATCGGGCGTCTGGTACCCCAGATCGTATACTATGTATATTCCTATGCGGTGTTGTTGGGACAGGGAAAGATCGGGGACGGGGAAGAGATCAATGTAGTGGTCCCCACCGGGAATTTCGGCAATATTCTTGCCGCATATTATGCAAAGAATATGGGTGTGCCCATTCACAAGCTGATCTGCGCATCCAATGACAATAAGGTTTTGTTTGATTTCTTTAAGAGCGGAACTTATGACAGGAACAGGGAATTTATTCTTACAAGCTCCCCGTCTATGGATATTTTGATTTCTTCCAACTTAGAAAGGCTTATTTACCGGATCGCAGGCAATGCACCGGAGAAAAATGCGGCTCTTATGAGATCCCTCTCGGAAAAAGGCGTATATGAAATTACGGAGGAAATGAGAGAGGAGCTTAAGGACTTTGTGGGCGGTTATGCCGGCGAAGAAGAGTGCTTTGCCATGATCAAAAAGCTTTATGAGGAATTCAGCTATGTGATCGATACCCATACGGCGGTTGCGGCAGCAGCTTATGCAAAGTACAGGGAAGAGACGAAGGATACCACGAAGACCGTCATAGCGTCTACGGCAAGCCCTTACAAGTTTACAAGAAGCGTTATGAAGGCTATTGATGAAAAGTATGATTCCATGGGCGATTTTGAGCTGGTGGACGAGCTGTCACGGATTTCCAATACAGATGTGCCTAAAGCCATTGAGGAGATCAGAACGGCTCCCGTACTGCACAATACCGTATGTGAAAAGGATGAGATGAAATCTGTGGTAAAGAAATTTCTTAATATGAATGAATAGGGCTGTGATAAGGTTTTGTCAGGTATCATGAAAGCGCCATAGAACGGTAATTATGATATGAATAGAAAACCTGTTATGAAAAGGAGCGGTTTTTTGAATGCTTCTTTTCATAACAGGTTTTTATGTATTATTTTCTCTTATCAAGTTCCTTGTAGCGCAAATCCTCATGAATAGGCTTGTAAGCGGGGCGGATGATCTTGCCGTTGTTGGCAAGCTCCTCCAGACGGTGTGCGCTCCAGCCGCTGATCCTGGCAATGGCAAATATCGGCGTATATAATTCGTAAGGAAGGTTTAACATCTTGTATACAAAGCCGGAATAGAAGTCTACGTTGATGCTGACGCCTTTATAGATCTTACGCTCTTTGGCAATTACTTCGGGAGCCAGCCTTTCAACAAGAGAGTACAGGGCAAATTCTTTTTCCAGCCCTTTTTCCACGGAAAGCTTTTCCACGAAGGATTTGAAGATGACCGCACGGGGGTCGGATTTGGAATATACCGCATGGCCCACGCCGTAGATCAGGCCGGCATGGTCAAAGGCTTCTTTGTTGAGCAGCCTTGCAAGGTAAGCGGAAACCTCTTCTTCATCTTCCCAGTCGGAAAGCTCGCTCATCATATCTTCAAACATACCAACGACTTTGATATTGGCGCCGCCATGTCTCGGACCCTTTAAGGAACCGATCGCTGCAGCGATAACGGAATAGGTATCCGTCATGGAAGAAGTAACGACATGAGTGGTAAAAGAAGAGTTGTTGCCGCCGCCGTGTTCCATATGTAAAACCAGTGCAATATCAAGAATCTTGGCTTCCAGGGGAGTATACCTGCTGTCCGGACGCAGGATATGCAGGATGGTTTCGGCAGTTGATAATTCCGGCTTTGGCGAGTGAATAAAGAAGCTGGCGCCGTCATGATAGTGCTTATAAGCATTGTATCCGTAAATGGAAAGCAGCGGAAACAGACTGATCAATTGTAAGCACTGTCTGAGCACATTGGGAATGGAAGTATCGTCCGCACGGTCGTCATAGGAATAGAGGGTCAGCACGGAACGGGCAAGGGTGTTCATCATATCCTTGCTGGGCGCCTTCATTATGATATCCCTCACAAAGCTTGTGGGAAGCGTACGGTATTCGCCAAGAAGACGGCTGAAAGAAGCCAGCTCTTCTTTGTTGGGCAGCTTATCAAATAAAAGCAGGTAGGTAACCTCTTCAAAGCCGAAACGGTCGTCGTTTGTAAATCCGCTGACCAGGTCTTTTACGTTGTAGCCCCGGTAGAACAGATCGCCGTGAATGGGGATCTGCTCCCCGTTTACGACCTTGGAGGCGCGTACATCGGAAATATTGGTAAGACCGGCTAAAACGCCTTTTCCGTTTAAATCGCGCAGACCGCGCTTTACATCATATTTTGTAAATAATTCCTGTTCGATAATGCCGGCGTTCCGGGACATCTCGGCAAGATGGATAATTTCGGGTGTGATTTTTGAAATGCTGTCATGTTCCATCGTGATACCACCTTTCTAAAATATGAATTACATGTTTATATAAACATCAGGGGTTTAACATCAAGAAGATGTGAAAAATTAGATTTGAACTATGCAAATTATGCACAATACACCTAATATGAATGATTACAGTATAACTATAACATGAAAATAAGGGTGGAATCAAGAAAAAAGCGTGTGTTTATGAATATTTCACATTTTATTCAGTGTTTCTTTACAGGAAATAACTGGATTTTTCTGCGCTTTCATTATAAAATAGAAAAGAATGATAAAACAAAAAGAAAAGACATATAAAAACGATAAAAGAGGAGATCGCATATTTATGGAAGAAAAAGAAATCATAACACATGTAGACCATACGCAGTTAAAGCCTTTTGCAGCATGGGAGGATATAGAAAAGCTCTGTGAGGAGGCGCTTAAATTTAATACGGCGTCAGTCTGTATCCCGCCCTGTTACGTAAAAAGAGTCCATCAAAAATATGGCGGCAGGTTGAAGATATGTACGGTGGTGGGTTTTCCTTTAGGCTACAGCGTAACGGAGGCCAAGGTGGAGGAAACCAGAAAGGCCTTGGAGGACGGAGCAGAGGAAATCGATATGGTAATCAACATCTCCGATGTGAAAAACGGCGACTACGATAAAGTGACGCAGGAGATCATCAGTGTAAAGAGAGAATGCTTAAACCATGTTTTAAAGGTCATCATCGAAACCTGTTATCTGACGGAAAAAGAAAAGATAGCCATGTGCCGTGCGGTTACCGATGCGGGAGCGGAATATATCAAAACATCCACAGGCTTCGGGACAAAAGGGGCGGAACTTGCTGACATTTCCCTATTTAAGGAATATATCGGGGATGCGGTCAGAATAAAAGCGGCAGGCGGCATCAGGACAAAAGAGGATATGGAAGCGTTTTTGGAGGCAGGGTGCGAACGGATCGGCTCTTCATCTGCAGCAGAGATCATGAAATAATGGAAAGGAGAAGAAGAAAAAAGATTTTCATTTCTTTTCCGTGATAGATTATTGACTTTTTAAATTCCTTTTGAGATAATACAAAAGGTGTACGAGGTCAAAACGCCCGTACGGATTAGTCATAAGCCGTTTTTAACGGTAAAAAATACAAATCAAGGAGGACAATCGAATGTCAACAAAAGCATACTATCCAATTGATGAGATCGGCAAAGGAAAAGTCGGCTTTTCCAAAACCCGTTCTATCATCGAAGCTGCTTTCTACGGAAACAACGTAGTAAAGGTAAACACATTAAAAGAAGCTTACGAATTAGCGAAAAACTCTCCGGGTACTGTCGTAACAGATATGCCTATTAAGGACGGCGAGACATTTGGTCTTGAGAAAGATGCAAAGGTTTTATTATTCAACGACGGAGCCGTTACAGGACGTTACGCTGCAGCACGCCGTATCAAAGGCGAGCCCGGTGTTGACGATGTAAAACTGGACAAGGTTGTTATGGATGCCATCTATGAGACACGTTGGAAAACAATGTATCACGCAGAGTGCTTCATCGGTCTTGATCCCGAATTCATGGTAAAGGCACACCTTCTGATTCCGGAAGGAGAGGAGAACATCCTTTACAACTGGATGTTAAACTTCCAGTATATGTCCGACGAGTACGTTAAAATGTACAAAAACTCCAAGCCTGTAGGCGACGGAAAAGAGCCTGACATTTATATTTTCTCTGATCCCCAGTGGATCCCCGGCGAGAGACCTGACGTGGATTACAGCTGCTTAAGCGATCCTCTGACTCTCTGCTACTTTGATACGAATGAAAACTGTGCTGCGATCCTTGGTATGAGATACTTCGGAGAGCATAAGAAAGGCACGCTGACCATGGCTTGGGCATTGGCTAACAGAAACGGTTATGCTTCCTGCCACGGCGGACAGAAGGAATACACACTGGCAGACGGTTCCCACTTCGTTGCATCTGTTTACGGTTTGTCCGGATCCGGAAAATCCACTCTGACACATGCAAAACACGGCGGAAAATATCCTGCTATCAAGGTTCTTCATGACGATGCGTTCATTATCAATTCCGATACCTGCGCATCCATCGCTTTGGAGCCCACTTACTTTGACAAGACAGCCGATTACCCTACAGGATGCCCTGACAACGAATATTTATTATCCGCTCAGAACTGCTCCTGTACACTGGATTCCGAAGGAAAGATCCAGTTGGTAACAGAGGATATCAGAAACGGTAACGGCCGTGCCATCAAATCCAAATTATGGTCTCCTAACCGCGTAGACAAGATCGAATCTCCGGTTAACGCTATTTTCTGGATCATGAAAGACCCTACCATTCCTCCGGTAGTTAAATTAAAAGGTTCTGCATTGGCTTCCGTTATGGGCGCTACACTTGCAACAAAGACCTCTACTGCAGAGCGTGTTGCAGCAGGTACAGATTTAAATGCGATCCGTATCGTGCCTTATGCAAATCCTTTCAGAACTTATCCTCTGGTTCATGACTATGACAAGTTCAAGAAACTGGTTGAAGAGAAGAATGTAGACTGCTACATCGTTAATACAGGCGATTTCATGGGAACAAAGGTTAAACCCGCAGATACTTTGGGAATCCTGGAAACGATCGTGGAAGGCAGAGCTAAATTTGAGCAGTGGGGACCTTTCGAAGATATCGAGATCATGACAGAGTGGGACGGCAAAACAGCTGACTTTACTCCCAATTTACAGGATGCTTCTTATGTGGCACAGTTAAAATCCGCTATGGAGACCCGTGTAAAAGCCGTTCAGGATTTCGGAACCAAGAAAGACGGTTACGACAAGCTTCCTGATGAGGCAGAAGCAGCATTAAAGAAACTGGTTGATGCTCTTTAAGATTTAAAATAAGACGATTGCTTATAGTTCATATTATTCTATGGCCGTTTATGGGCTGTGCATTGGAGGTTACCGATGCGCAGCCCTATTTTTGTATATATATGGCCGGATATGCAAACGGCGTAAACTGATAAATGAAATTTTATGACAGGGCGGCGGATATCCGTAATGATAAATATAATGGACGAAAACAGAAAAGACTGAATTGATTGTATTGGGGGAATAGAGTATAATATCTTAAATATAGAATGATACATTTTGGCAAAGGGGAAAAAGATGAATCATAAGCACAGCATATATTATCAATATGATGCGAAAACTTGTGTCAGGTTTCATTACGGATTTTTGATAGGAAACGGGCTGGTATTTGGCGGAGGCACTGTTGCGTTATTGTGGATTTCGATGTTTCGGGAAAGCCGGTTGTATTCCCTATTTGCGTTGCTTTGTTTTCTCATCTATATGATATTGCGCCACGTTCCGAGCAACGTTTTAGGAGGCGTCCTTTATACGGATTGTGACGTCGTAAAGATGAGGGATATACTTTTTATGATAGAAAACAGAGTGAAAGTGGAACAGGCCAAAATTGCCTGGAGATTGTTAAGAGTGCAGGCAGTTTCTTTTATACGGGACTGCGAGCAGGAAAGCTTTGAACTGCTGCAGACCTGTAAGGGATATAAAAAGCCGGCAGGTTATGAATTGTTCTGTTTATCTTTATATATACGGCATTATTCATTAACGGAAGAGTGGGAAAAATACGAAGAGACGAAAGAAAAGCTATATAATATGATTACGGTACAGAGGCCTTCTTCCAAAAGCAGACTGGCATATGAGCGGTATTTGAAGGGAAACGAAGCCGGGGAAAAATGCCGTGCAGGGGAGTTTGAGGAAGCGCGCAGCCTGTATCAGGAAATGTTAGATGAAAAGAAGAGCAATATGTTGATCAGAGTTATCGTACATGAACGATTGGCTGCTATAGATATGATAGAAGGAAAATATGAGAGCGCAAAGCAGCATCTTATATTTGTGGCACAAAACGGCGGCACGACTTATATGGTAGAAGAGGCAAGAGCAAAATTGCAGCAGATTGAACAGGAATAGGTGGTACTATGGGGAATATTTTCGATTTTATTGATTGGCGTGGGGATCTGTCCTTTGAACAGGATCCCTTCCATGAAGTGGATGCGGCGATTTTCAGCGCCGTATCTTATGTGGAACTGGATAAGATCGTTTCGGAAGATCCGGCGGAGCAGATTTTGTTAAAGGATGCCTTTGAGAAATTTCAGGGATATCTGAATGAACCCAAATATCGGAATCTGGGAAGGGTCATTCCTGATGAGGTTCTGTTATTATTCGGGAAAATGTCCAAATGCAGAAGATATGCATCCCTTCGCATGTCCGCTTATGTGAATCATGTGGACGAACAAAGCGAAGAACAGTTTGCGGCGGTAACCTTTCAGAATGATAAGGGAGAACTCTATATTGTATACCGGGGAACGGACGACACTATCGTGGGCTGGAAAGAAGATTTTAACATCGCCTATATGGATGTGATACCGGCACAAGAGGCGGCCAAAAAATATTTGAGCGGCGTTTCGGCTGTGTTAAAGGGAAAAATCCGCCTGATGGGACATTCCAAAGGGGGGAATCTTGCGATATACAGCGCGGTAAGATGCGGGAAACGGATACAGAAACGGATCGAGGGCGTCTATAATATGGACGGACCGGGCTTTTTGCCGGAATTTTTATCCCTGGGGGATTATCAGGCAATCAGCGACCGGGCGTTCTGGTATTTACCGCATGAGTCAATGATAGGGACCCTTTTATGTCACGGGACCAATGAATACGTCATAAAAAGCACCAACCGGGGAATCATGCAGCATGACTTTTTTTCATGGGAGGTCATGGGAAAGGAACTGCTCAAAGAAGACAGTCTGTCTAAAGAATCGTTGATCGTCCATCAGGCCATCGACCAATGTATGAAGAAGCTGACCGTTGCACAGAGAAAACAGTTCGTATCAATTGTTTTTGACGCATTGGAGACAACAGAGGCGAAGACTTTGAGCCAGATCTCGGCGAGAAATTTAAAAAGCATTATCGATTCGGTCAAAAATGCCGATCCTGAATCCAAGAAGCTGTTAATGGGGATGGGAAAGCTGGTGCTAAAAACTGTCAGAGAAAACAGATAAAACCGGGTTGTATTTTATCTGTATATTTCGTATAATAATGTTACCTGAAATGTTCGATAACTCTTGTTGTTTTGAACCTACATTTACTTTAAACGGGATTCCTATATTGTTTTATGGATGTCATGCCTCCCATTAAGTGACGAGGACGGCAGAAGTAAAATTGCGGTTACCCACCTGGCTTAGGCTAGGAGTCAAAAGACAGGAGCCGGCATTTTGGGGTACAAATGAAAAACAGTCCTATCCGGGCTGTTTTTCATTTTATAGCCGTCAGGGATTTACGGTATGAAAGTACTAAAAGCGACGGAGGAATGGAGAATTTAATGGGATATAGAAGAAGCCACGGAAAAAACAGAAGGAACCTGATTTGGAAATGGATGCTGGTCATTGTCATACTGGCCCTTCTCGTAACGGGGATCGTGTGTGCCATAAAGAGCAGATTCGTAAGGGAACCGGAGGGCGTTTATATTAACAGAGAGGATGCATATCTGCTTTATACATATTTGTACGGCGATTTAAACGGTATCGCCGCAGGCGAAATGGACAGGGAACTGGTTTGGTCCATTTCTCAAAACAGCATTCCCAAAGAATCGGAAGAAGAAAATAACTGCCTGACCCTAAAGGAAGCGCAGATCATGTTTTCACTTTTAAAAGAGCGGTATCCTGTATATGAAGGGGAGATTCAGAAAATCAGCGAAGGGGCTTTTCCGGATAATAAAAAGGAAAGCAGCTTTGTGCTGGCGGAAGAGTTTTTCGGCTGTTATAAGGAATTATGGCAGGCTGTGCACGGAGAATACGCCTTGTATGAAGAAACAGGAATCGTGTTGGGAGACGGAGAAAGGCTTAAAAATCTGGATGACACCCCGGTTTCTTCCAACAGTATTTTATTGGGCATAAAGGGAGATAAGGGAAAAATTGCACAAACAAAGCTGTGTCAGGGGACGAACAGGTTTTTGCATTACCAGAAACCGGCAGAGGAGGACTTTTATAAAGAGCATATCTATCTGGGAACGGAAGGGTATCTGCTTTTTGATCTCTCGGATTACAGACCTGTGGATGAAAAGATGGAGTTTTTCCTGCAGACCTGCTGGATCTCCTCCAATCAGGCGGAGAATTTGTGGATAACCATGGATGATTTCCAGCTTTCCCTGTACAGAAATGCGGAAGGCGTCCGTTTGGAGGACGGAAGTGTTTATGATTCCTTTGAGGATATTGCGGATATTTATTTTGCAGAAGGAAAACTGTCTTATATCGCCACCTATGATGACAGGGTAAGCGGAAAACTTCTAAGCGTATCCGATGACAGGATCGAGTTAGAGGGTATGGGCTTTTATCCATACAGGGATAATCTGGCGGTCTACAAGCTTTACGGGCAGAAGGAATATTACACAAAAGGCGACTTAAAGATCGGATATGATTTTACGGACTTTGTACTGGATAAAGAGGGGACTATTGTTGCAGGACTTGTGACGAGGGAGGAAAAAATGGATTCCATCCGTGTGGTCATTAAGACTACGGGCTTTGCATCCGCCTATCATGAGAGCGTTACCTTTACCTGTGATTCCGACTTTCTGGTCAATGAGGAGCATCATCTGGCAGGAGAAGAGATCACGGTAAACGCTGACGATGAACGTCTTGCAGAGGGGCGCATTTATATCCGGCCGGAGACCAATCTGGCAAGGACCTCCATTACTTCCATAGAGCGGGATCAGGGAGTGCCTTCTTACAGAGGGAATTTTGAAATTGCAAAAGCTTCGGAGGGGCTTTTGCTGATCAACGAGTTACTGTTAGAGGAATATTTGTATTCGGTTGTTCCCAGCG
>ULTO01044442.1_pt1 | contig 11238 bp, 9 predicted proteins | sample 1957601 | NCBI WGS metagenome assembly ULTO01 (sample SAMEA4835734, study PRJEB28245) | human gut metagenome | biome: gut microbiome; material: fecal sample | place: Denmark | collected 2008 | reverse complement strand
AGAATTCCGTAGGGCGGCATGACCACATGCCGCCGCGTATCGCACAGGGGGCTTGTGGTCGGTTGTAGGGGGCGGCGTCCCCAACGCCCCGTCGGTTTATCGGAAATACCATCATAAATTGTGCGGGCCGTCGAGGACGCCGGCCCCTACGAAGGGGATGATGGTGCCTTGCGTTGGGGGCGGCGGGGGGAGGGGAGCAATCCGAGCGCTGCCTGCGGCAGATACAGCGAGGTGAACGAGTGGCAGCGGTCAAAATTTCAAGCGCCCGCCGTAAGGCAGCGCAGAAATTTTGGGCACCGCAACAGGATCACCCCGCCCTACGAACCGGTCAACGATAGAATTCCGTAGGGCGGCATGACCACATGCCGCCGCGTATCATGCAGCGGGTCTTGCCCTTCCGCCTCAATTCCGGTTCTTGCGCAGGAGCTCCTGCTGGATGTCCCACAGCTTCTGGCTGAGATCCACATAGTAGGTCTGGGGGTTATCGAAGCGCTTGATCTCGTCCCACAGGGTGTCCACCTGCTGCTTGCAGTAGGTCTGGATGTCCTTCAGGGCGGGGGATTCGTACACCTTCCTGCCCTTCAGGAACACGGGCACCAGCAGCTCACGGGCCTGGTAATTGCAGACGTTCTTGGTCTTCCAGGTGGCGTAGGGGTCGAAGAGCATCATGGGCTCGTTCTCGTCCACCACCTCGTCATAGACGGTCATGTAGTCGGCGATGGCCTTGCCGTTTTCCTTGTTGTACAGGCGGTACACCTTCTTGAAGTGGGGGATGGTGATCTTCTCCACATTCTCGCTGCACTTGATCTTGGGGATGATCTCGCCCTGCTCGTTCTCTACGGCGGTCAGCTTGTACACGCCGCCGAACACCGGCTCACTCTTGGCGGTGATCATCCGCTCACCCACGCCGAACATGTCGATCTGGGCGCCCTGCAGGAACAGGTTCTGGATCAGCCGCTCGTCCAGGGAGTTGGACACGCTGATCTGGCACTCGGGCCAGCCGGCCTCGTCCAGCATCTTGCGGGCCTTCTGACTGAGATAGGCCATGTCGCCGCTGTCCAGGCGGATGCCGCACTTGCTGATGCCCATGGGGCGCAGCACCTCGTTGAAGGCGCGGATGGCGTTGGGCACGCCGGATTTCAGCGTGTTGTAGGTGTCCACCAGCAGCGTGGCGTCGGTGGGATACGTCTCGCAGTAGGTCTTGAAGGCCTCGTACTCGGTGTCGAACATCTGCACCCAGGCGTGGGCCATGGTGCCGCCGGCGGGCACGCCGTAGAGCTGGTCGGAGATGGTGCAGGCGGTACCGGCGCAGCCGCCGATGTACGCCGCACGGGCGCCGATGATGGCGGCGTCCGCGCCCTGGGCCCGGCGGGAGCCGAACTCCAGCACCGTGCGGCCGTTGGCGGCGCGGCAGATGCGGTTGGCCTTGGTGGCGATCAGGCTCTGGTGGTTGATGGTCAGCAGCGTGAAGGTCTCGATGAGCTGGGCCTCGATGGACGGGGCGCGCACCACCACCAGCGGCTCACGGGGAAACACGGGGGTACCCTCGGGAATGGCGTAGATATCGCCGGTGAAGCGGAAGTCCCGCAGATAGTCCAGAAACTCCTCGCAGAACAGATTGCGGCTGCGGAGATAGGCGATGTCCTCTTCGCTGAAATGCAGGTTTTCGATGTAGTCGATCAACTGCTCCAAACCGGCGGCGATGGCGAAGCCGCCCTGATCGGGCACCTTGCGGAAGAACACATCGAAATAGGTGATGCGATCCTTGTATCCGTTGCGGAAGTATCCGTTGCCCATGGTCAGCTCGTAAAAGTCGCACAGCATGGTCATGTTCAGCTTTTCGGCAGTATTCATTTCCAGTAAAACCTCAAATTCTCAATAATACCCCGGTCACGGGGCGCAGAGTGATCATTTTATTATAACACAAATTTTACATTTCGCAACCGTTTGTCACCCGGAATTCGATTTTTGGCGGAGAGCGGGGGAGAGGCGCCGGTGATCGCCCGGCGGGGACGGGAAATGCTGCCCACCCTTTGCCGCCGGCGGGATGAGCCGCTTGCCGGGCCGCCCCGCGGAGCCCTTGCGCAAACGAAAAAGGCGGCGTATCACGCCGCCTTTTTCATATGATACGAGCCGATCTGTAAGCCGGGTTCTGTCTTGACAGTCATCTATCTAGGCGCACCGTTGCCGGTACGCTCAAGCCACCCCGGGGACGGCCGGGCCAGCCGAATGTCCCCATACCGGTGTTGCTCCGGATAGAGTTTACAGCGACGGACGCTTCCACGCCGTCGGGTGAGCTCTTACCTTCACCTTTCCACCCTTACCTCGTCGATGCAAGCTCCATATCCTTTCTTCCGCCGCAAGCGGCAGAAGAAACTCATTTCGCTGCATCTCCTCTCCCCACAAAAACTACGTTTTTGCGGGGGCCCCATTTTAAGGAGCTACAAGGCGGTATATCTCTGTTGCACTTTTCCTGAAGTCGCCTTCGGCGGGCGTTACCCGTTATCCTTGCCCTGTGGAGCCCGGACTTTCCTCATCGGCAGGCTTTCGCCTTGCCGCCGCGACTGTCTGATCCACTCGCAGCTCTCATTTTACCCAACCTTGCGGCAAAAGTCAACGAAAAATCCCCACTTTGCCCGCCTGTTCACAACTTTGACCTTTACACCCTGGGAAAATCCGGGTATAATAATATGTTGAATTGTGCAAAAGGAGCAGGTACATGAAGGTCAATCAGATCAAAGCGGGCGCACTGCTGTCCTATGTCTCCATGGGACTGAGCACCATCATCTCGCTTGTCTATACGCCCATTATGCTGCAGCGGCTGGGCGAAAGTGAATTCGGCGTCTATCAGGCGGTGCTGCCCATCATCTCCTATCTGAATCTTCTCAGCTTCGGCCTGGGCAGCGCCTATGTGCGGTACTACTCCCGCTTCCGGGCCGCCGGGGACAAGAAGGGCTGCGCCAAGCTCAACGGCATGTTCCTGACCACCTATCTTTTCCTGGGCGCGCTGGTGCTGGTCATCGGCTTCGGCCTGTCCTACTGCGACGTGATCTTCGGCAAAAAGCTGACCCCCGACGAGATCGCCCTGGCGGAGAAGCTGCTGCGGATCATGACCGTCAACGCCGCGCTGACCTTCCCCATCAGCGTGTTTGAATCCCATGTGACCATCAACGAGCGCTACCTCTTCCAGAAGGTGGTCACCATGGGCAAGCAGGTGCTGAACCCCCTGATCATGATCCCCCTGCTGATCATCGGCTACCGCAGCGTGACGCTGACCGTCGTCTCCCTGATCTTCACCATCCTCAGCGGTATCCTCAACATCAGCTACTGCCTGCGGAAGCTGCGGATGCCCTTCGCCTTCCGCGGCTACGATTTCCGCCTGCTGCGGGAGATGTTCGGCTTTACCCTATATGTATTCCTGGGCATCGTGGTGGACAACTTCAACTGGTCCATCGACCGCATGCTGCTGACGTGGCTCCACGGCACCACCGCCGTAACGGTGTACGTCATCGCCGCCCAGCTCAACACCTTCTATCTGGCCTTCGGCAACGCCATCTCCAACGTGATGACGCCCCGCGTCCACCGTCTGGTGGCGGAAAACGCCCCCATGCGCCGTCTGGACGCCCTGTTCACCAAGGTGGGCCGCCTGCAGTTCATCCTGCTGGCGGGCATCTTCCTGGGTTTCGTGGCGGTGGGCCAGTCCTTCGTGGTGCTGTGGGGCGGCGGCGAGATGTTCCGCATCGACTACTGGACCACGCTGCTGCTGTTCTTCTCCTGCCTGTGGACCAATATCCAGACGGTGGGCATTGAGATCCAGCGGGCCAAGAACATGCACAAGTTCCGCTCCCTGACCTATCTGGGGGTGGCCCTGGGCAATACCCTGATCTCCATCCCCCTCAGCATGAAGTGGGAGGGACTGGGCGCCGCCATCGGTACCGCCATCGCCACGCTGATCGGCAATGTGATCCTGATGAACTGGTACTACCACCACCGCATCGGCATGAATATTCCCGCCTTCTGGCGGCACATCTTCCACCTGATGCCCTCCATGCTGCTGCCCGCCGCGGCGGCGGTGCTGCTGGCCATCTTCACCCACCCCACCAGCTACTGGGGCCTGATCCCGCCGGGCTGCGCCTTCGTGGCGGTATACGCCCTGTCGGTGTGGCTGTTCGGCCTGAACCGCTACGAGCGGAGCCTGGTCACCGGCCCCCTGCGGAAGCTGACACGACGCAAGAGAGGAGGCGGACGCCATGCCGCGTAAATCGGGACGCAATACCAAGGGCCGCATCGTCTCCGCGGCCTGGAAGCTCTTCTATGAGCAGGGCTACGACAACACCACCGTGGAGGACATCATCTTCGAGTCCGAGACCTCAAAGGGCAGCTTCTACCACTATTTCGAGGGGAAGGACGCCCTGCTGGGCTCCCTGTCCATGATCTTCGACGAGAAGTACGAGGAGCTGCGGCAGGAGATGGCTCCCGACATGCACGCCGTGGAGAAGCTGCTGTATATGAATCACGAGCTGTTCACCATGATCGACAACACCGTGTCGGTGGAGCTGCTGGCCCGCCTGTTCTCCACCCAGCTCACCACCAAGGGCGAGAAGCACCTGCTGAACCGCGACCGCATGTACTTCAAGCTGCTGCACCAGGTGGTGCGCCAGGGGATGGAGCGCCGTGAGCTGCGGACGGACATGACCGCCAACGAGATCATCAACGACTACGCCATGTTCGAGCGGGCGCTGATGTACGACTGGTGCCTGGCCGACGGCGGCTACGCCCTGGCCCGCAACGCCGACCGGCTGATGCCCATGTTTCTGGCCAACTACCGGGGCGAAAAATAAAAAATTTATTTTTCGTCTCTGCGCAGATTCATAAATCGTCTATATGGAAAACCCAGTATTTTCAATATATTAACGCTTTTTTAGCAGAACCAGTTATAGAACTCGTTCTATAACTGGTTCTGTATTTACGTCTAGTAAAGAGTATGGTATAGTAGCCTGCGTTAGACGAAAGAGAGGTTCCTTAGTATGACAACTGCGCAAATCTGTATCATCATCGCCATCGCGGTGTACCTTATCGCCATGGTGTTCGTAGGCGTGGCCTACTCCCGTGCCAGCAAGGGCGGCGCGGACAACTTCTATCTGGGCGGCCGCCAGCTCGGCCCCGTGGTCACCGCCATGAGCGCCGAGGCCAGTGACATGAGCTCCTGGCTGCTGATGGGTCTGCCCGGCGTGGCCTACTTCACCGGCATCGCCGACGCGGCCTGGACGGCCATCGGCCTGGCCCTGGGTACTTACCTGAACTTCCGGCTGGTGGCCAAGCGCCTGCGCATCTACTCCGCCGAGATCAACGCCATCACCGTGCCGGAGTTCTTCTCCAAGCGCTTCAAGGATGACAAGAAGGTGCTGCTGGGCATCTCCGCCCTGATCATCCTGATCTTCTTCATCCCCTATACCGCCTCCGGCTTTGCCGCCATCGGCAAGCTGTTCAACAGCCTGTTCGGCTTCGACTACATGGTCTCCATGCTGATCGGCGCGGCGGTGGTCATCCTCTACACCATCATGGGCGGCTTCCTTGCCGTGTCCACCACTGACCTGATCCAGAGCATTGTCATGACCATCGCGCTGGTGGTGGTGCTGGGCTTCGGCATCGAGGTGGCAGGCGGCTGGACTGCCGTTACTGACAACGCCCGCTCTATCCCCGGCTACCTGAGCCTGGTGCAGATGACCGATATCTCCACCGGTGAGGTGCAGGATTACGGCTTCATCAAGTCCCTGTCCATGCTGGCCTGGGGCCTGGGCTACTTCGGCATGCCCCACATCCTGCTGCGCTTCATGGGCATCAGCGACGCCAATAAGATCAAGATCTCCCGCCGCATCGGCAGCATCTGGGTGGTCATCTCCATGACCGTGGCCGTCACCATCGGCATCGTGGGTCTGGCCATGTCCCGCGTGGGCGAGATCGAGACCTTCGGCTCCTCCAGCGCCGCCGAGGCCGTCATCGTCAAGATCGCCGACCTGCTGAGCACCCACGGCGTGCTGGCCGCGCTGGCCGCCGGTCTCATCATCGCCGGTATCCTGGCCTCCACCATGTCCACGGCGGACAGCCAGCTGCTGGCCGCGTCCTCCAGCGTGTCCGAGGATCTGTTGAAGCAGGTGCTGGGCGTGAAGATGTCCGCCAAGACCACTATGTGGGTGGCCCGCATCACCGTCATCGTCATCTCCGTCATCGCCGTATTCCTGGCCCGCGACCCCAACAGCTCCGTGTTCACCATTGTGTCCTTCGCCTGGGCCGGCTTCGGTGCCACCTTCGCTCCCGCTATGCTGACGGCGCTGTTCTGGAAGCGCACCACCAAGTGGGGCGTCCTGGCAGGTATGATCTCCGGCGGCGCCATGGTGTTCATCTGGAAGTATCTGGTAAAGCCCATGGGCGGCGCGTGGGGCATCTACGAGCTGCTGCCCGCCTTCATCGTGGCGCTGGTGTTCATCGTGGTGGTCTCCCTGCTGACCAAGGCCCCCGACGCCGACACCGTGGCCACCTTCGACAAGGTCAAGGCCGACTGCAAGAAGTAAGTAAAACATATCAAAAAGAGCCGCCAGGTTGGCGGCTCTTTTTCTTGACAAATCGCGGCAGTTCCGCCACAATAGAAGCACCAATATCACACAGGAGGAACTTGCCATGCGCAGAAAAGAATGTGAACGGGACGAAGCCTTCGCCTGGGAGGTGCTGAAAAACTCCGTCTACTCCACCCTATCCATGGTGCGCCCGGACGGCACGCCCTATGCCACGCCGCTGAACATCGTGGGCGACGAGGTGTACAAGACCCTGTACTTCCACTGTGCCGGCGCCGGTGAGCGCTGGGAGCTCCTGAAGGACGGCGCGCCGGTGTGCGTCACGGCGGTGTCCACCGCCACGCTGATCCCCAACGGCTTCACCACCGCCTACCGCAGCGCCATGTTCCAGGGCCGCGCCGAAGTGGTGACCGATGACGGTGAGAAGATGAAGGCTATGCTGCTGTTGTGCACCGCCTTTGATCCCAAGGCTATGGGCCGGTTCGAGCAGGCCATGGCCCACTGTCCCGCCAAGGTCATCAGGATCGTACCGGAGGCCATCACCGGCAAGGAGCACGAGATGCACCAGCAGATGCCCGCAGCCCACGGATGCAAAAGCAAATAATGCAGGCTTTATCGGTACATTAACCGCCTTTTTCGGTACATAAACGGCCGTTATCGGTACACATTTTCCGGCAGGAAGCTCCCTGCCGGAGAATGTGTACTTTTTCTTGCGATTTTTTAACGGCTCTGTTATACTACGGATAGCTTCCCAGGTAAGGAGAAACTACTATGGCGGAAATGATTATGGCCTTTACGCCCCTTGTGTTTCTGATCGTCTACGCCCTCAAGACCCGGAGAATGGCCGAGTCCATGATCCTGGCCACGCTGCTGGCCATGGTGCTGCTGCACCGGCAGCATTTCCTCACCGGCACCATCGACGCCATGTATGCCACGCTGGCCAACGCCTCCTACCAGTTCGCCCTGTGCGTCATCATCGGCTTCGGCGCTATGATCACGCTGCTGCAGGCCTCCGGCGCGCTGATGGGGTTCCGTGACCTGCTGGCAAGGGTGGCCTCCACGCCGCAGCGGACGCTGCTGCTGGCATGGCTTTTGTCGGTGGTCATGTTTGTGGACGAGTATCTCAACGCCCTGACGGTCACCATCTCCATGCGGGGCATCTGCGACAAGAACCGCATCCCCCGTGAGCATCTGGCGGTGCAGGCCAACATTATGGCCTGCTGTCTGTGCGTCACCGTCCCCTTCACCAGCTGGACGGCCTTCAGTGTGGGACTGATCTCCGATTTTGACCTGGGCTTCAACGACTATCTGCAGGCCATCCCCTTTATGTTCTATCCGCTGGCTATGATGCTGCTGAGCCTGCTGCTGGCGCTGGGCGTATTCCCCAAGGTGGGCGGCCTGAAGCAGGCCTATCAGCGGGTACAATCCGGCGGCGCACCCTTCGAGCAGAACGCCTCCGCCGAGAAGCTGGTGGACATCGCCGATGTGGACGAGAGCAATGTGTCCTCCGCATGGAACGCCATCATCCCGTGGCGGCGCTGGTGGGCGGTACCGTCCTCTTTGACAACGATCTGCTTCACGGCATCATTATCGCCCTGATCGTGCAGTTTCTGCTGTATGTGATCTCCAAGCGTATGACGGTGGGCGAGTACTTTGACCATTTCTTTGCCGGGGCCAAGTGCATGACCTCCATCGCCATCGTGGTGGGCTTCGGGTTGATGCTCAGTGACGCCAACCGGGGATTGGGGCTGTTCGACATCCTGATCAACGGCATCGGCGGCACGGTGCCCGCCTGGGTGATCCCGCCGCTGGCCTTTCTCCTGGTGGCGCTGACGGTGTTCGCCGTGGGTGGCTGCTGGGCGGTGATGACCATTGCCGTGCCGGTGTTCCTCCCCATGGGCGCAGCGGCCGGGGTCTCCGCACCGCTGATGATCGCCGCTGTTATGAGCGGCATCACTCTGGGGTACAGCCTGTGCTTCTACGCCGATGCCGTACTGATGACCACCGCGGGCTCCGGCGTGTCCAACATCACCACCATCAAGGCCACGACGCCCTACGCCATCGGCGTGGCGGCGGTGAGTGCTGTGGGTCTCCTGCTGTGCGGGCTGGTGTGAGGGTCACGCTGATCCCGCGGGGCGGCACGCCCGCAGTTCGCCGCAGGATATGAAACACCTCCCGCAGGGGAGGTGTTTTGTCATATTTGTGAAATACAGGGGGAAAATTCGGTAGTGTTTTGTCAGCACTGACACTTTACATTAGTGTGGTAAAGTGGTAGAGTATTACCATACTAAAACAAAAGAAAGACGCCACGAAATGAGGCGCCAACGAAAAGGAGAAAAGTAACATGAAAAAGTTTTTGGCAATGATGCTGGCGCTGGTGATGGCGCTGAGCCTGGTGGCCTGCGGTAATCAGGCTGCCCCCGATGCAGACACTGACGACAACAGTGACACCCCCGCTGAGGTGACCTACGCCGTGGAAGCCGGCAGCGCCGGTGAGGAAGTGGCCAACGAGAAGGGCTGGAAGATCAACTCCGTCGGCTCTCAGGCTGACGCGCTGATGGAAGTGGACGCCGGTACCTCCGACGCCGCCATCATCGACCTGCTGATGGCCGGCGCCATGGTGGGCGAGGGCACCAGCTATCCCGACCTGAAGGTCACCGATCAGAAGCTGACCTCTGAGCTGTACGGCGCCGGCTGCCGCAAGGGCAGCGACCTGGCCTCCTACATCAACAGCGTGATGTCCGCCGCCTATGCCGACGGCAGCATGCTGGAGCTGGCCAAGACCTACGGCGTGCAGGAGGCGCTGCTGGAGCAGCCTGCTGCTGAGTTCGTTGCTTCCGAGTCCGACAGCGATGTGGCTTACATCCAGGAAAAGGGCAAGCTGGTGGTCGGTATCACCGAGTTCGCCCCCATGGATTACAAGGATGCCAACGACGAGTGGATTGGCTTTGACGCCGACATGGCCAAGCTGGTGGCCGAGAAGCTGGGCGTTGAGATCGAATTCGTGGTCATCGACTGGGACATGAAGGTCAACGAGCTGGACAGCAAGAACATCGACGTGGTGTGGAACGGCATGACCTTGACCGAGGGCGTGCAGGCCGCCATGGAGTGCACCAACGCCTACTGCGAGAACGCACAGGTGGTCATCACCAAGTGAGTTGCCAGACGGCAAAAAGTATGCTATGATAGTTTCCCATGGCAGAGGGCGTGACGCGTCCTCTGCCTTTGGGCGGCTTAGTACCATCGATTGACAAGGGCAAACATGCCTGCCAGCGTGTCTTTCCGGCGCTTTTTGCCCTTTTCGCCTTGGTGGGCGCCAGCCCACCTGCGTCTCAAAAACCAAAAATCACTCGAAAATACATCGCTGGAAGGTGCCTTGCAGTTTTGCCGGAGCAGAAATGTGTCCAGACAAGAAAAGACCCGCAGAGAATACTTGCCGTATTGTCAAGGGGCTAACGCAGTATGAGCGTATTTCTGCCCGCCAAAACCGTGCCTGCCCTTGTTAATCGATGGTATTTCTGTTACTTTTTCCATAGACCCCACTGATACATAAAAGGAGTTTTGCCATGTTTGCGACCGTCACCCTCTCGCTGCTTCAGGGTATGGGCGAGCTTTTGAAGATCTTTTTCCTGACGCTGCTGTTTTCCCTTCCGCTGGGATTGCTCATTGCCTTTGCCCTGCGCAGCCGGTGCAAGCCGGTGAGCTGGCTGTTCAACGTGATCGTGTGGATCATCCGCGGCACGCCGCTGATGCTGCAGCTCATCATCATCTTCTACGGCCCCGGCAAGTGGTTTGACAACAACATCTGGGGCAATTTCTCCGACGGCCGCATGGCGGCCTGCGTGGTGGCCTTCGTCATCAACTACGCCTGCTATTTCGCCGTGATCTACAAGGGCGGCATCGAGGGTGTGCCGGTGGGCCAGCGGGAGGCCGGTCAGGTGCTGGGCATGACCAAGAGCCAGATCTTCTTCCGGGTGACGCTGCTGCAGATGGTGAAGCGCATCGTGCCCCCCATGTCCAACGAGATCATCACGCTGGTGAAGGACACGTCCCTGGCCCGGATCATCGCTGTGACGGAGCTGATCAAGGCCGGTGAGTCCTATATGAAGTCCGCCGGTATCATCTGGCCCCTGTTCTATACGGCAGTGTTCTATCTGGCCTTTGTGGGCGTTCTGACCATTCTGTTCAACTTTGTGGAGCGCAAGCTCAGCTACTTCAGATAAGGAGGGATCACCATGGCGATCTTAGACGTACAGCACATTGAAAAGCACTTTGGCGATACCTCCGTGCTGAAGGACATCAGCTTCTCCCTGGAGGAGGGGCAGGCCCTCAGCATCATCGGCTCCTCCGGCAGCGGCAAGACCACGCTGCTGCGGTGCCTGAACTTCCTGGAGACGCCGGATCAGGGCGTGATCTCCGTGCGGGGCAAGACACTGTTTGACGCCGCCGACCCCGCCACCCGCCGTGAGGCGGACATTCGCAAGAAGCGGCTGCACTTCGGTCTGGTGTTCCAGAGCTTCAACCTGTTCCCCCAGTATACGGCGCTGGAAAACGTGGTGCTGGCCCGGAAGCTGATGGCGAAAACGGAAAAGACCGGCGAGAGCGAGACTGCCATTCTGGCCGAGGGCAAGGCGCTGCTGGAGAAGATGGGCCTGGCCGACCGGAT
>ULTO01016390.1_pt1 | contig 11281 bp, 10 predicted proteins | sample 1957601 | NCBI WGS metagenome assembly ULTO01 (sample SAMEA4835734, study PRJEB28245) | human gut metagenome | biome: gut microbiome; material: fecal sample | place: Denmark | collected 2008 | reverse complement strand
ATTTATTATCAGTAAAAAAAATGGGGGAGAAGTTTAAATGTATTCCATGATGCCGGTTTATGTGGGAGGAATTAGTTATGGGGATCATTCAAAGGGCAGCAGTATCAATTCGTTATTACTGGAAACGGGCAGTGATTGTGACGTTGATTTTTACGTGTTTATTTACTGCCTTTATTGTTGTGTTTCTGACATGGGTTTCTTCCGAGAATCAAATAGAATGTCTTCAAAAATATCTTGGAAACTCTATTGCTATTTCAAAAGTCATGCAGAACGAAGAAGAAACGCCGGCTTTCTTTACTGAAAAAGAGATTTCCGAAATCAGATCAATGGATTTCATAAATGGTGTGAATGTTATTTCGACGGCTTCATTTGTTTTAAAAAATGTTTCTCCGTATATTGAGGATTTGGAAGCATATGAGGCGTATAGACAGGAATATGAAGCGGCAGTTGGGGCTTTCGGAATTAATAACGCAGAGACGAACTGCAGCGTATATGCCATGACCGATTCTGAGAAAATGCTTTTTTTTACGGGAAGCGGTTTTGAATTGGTCAAAGGAGCGCCCATTACGGAAACTGACAAAGGAAAGAAAGTCGCTTTGATTTCAGAGCAGCTTGCAGATACAAATGGTTTAAAGATAGGAGATACAGTTGTAATATCCCTGGATGAATTCCGAATCAGCATGGGAATGAGCAGTGCAGAAATAGAATTGGAAATCGCAGGTATTTTTTCATGTCCGGATTTGGAACAGGGTATAGAACAATTGGGCAGCTATCCGGCAAATTACATTATGGTGCCGGAAACCTTTTTGTTGGATAATTATCGGGACTATCCGGAAATTTTATATGTCTATGCCGAAAACAGTTATGAAATTCCGGAAGTAATCAGACGGTTAGAGTCCGCCCTGCCGGAGGGAAATAACGACCCTAACGGAATACCTTCTGTCGCACGATATCAGTGGGATGAGAATTGGGTAACATCTGTCAGCAAGCCTTTGGAGGAGGTAAGACGCTTATCCTTTTCTATTATGTTGATTATAGGAATTGTAATGTTTGTACTTATTTCTTTGATTGGGGCGCTGCTCACTTATAAAAAATCTTATGAGTATTACATTTTAAGAAGCCGCGGAGAAAGTAAATCAAGAATTGTGCTGCAGACCTTAGCGGAATATCTGCCGCTTATTATAATAAGCAGTCTGTTGGCCGCCGGACTGTCTTTGTGTGTAAGAAAACCAATTAATGACTGGATTATGAAGCCGTATGTCAGATTGTATGATACATATTTACAGGAATATAAGGATAAAGAGGAATTGGCGGGGGATATGGTTGATATTTCGGAGGGACTCCGCAGCTATTCGGCAGGTATCAGAAATTTGAATCAGAATATTCCCCTTTATGTGGATGTTCGAAGCGGAATGATTCTGATACTTGTTTTATATGCAGCAATTCCGGGTGTTCTGGCATTAGAAACGGTTTTATATATCCGGGGAAATTCGATCCGTCCGGACTCTTTTATGGAAAGGAGCTGATAGTATGAAAGTGTGGGAAACAGCCTTTATCAGAATGCGGTGCAGACCGTGGAATACGGCTCTTTTGTCCATGTTGTTTTTGCTGCTGTCAGTTCTTTTGTTGATTTTGTCAGGGCTTTATCAATTGACTCAAAAAAGGCAGTCGGAATATGATGAAATAATTTCGGGAGAGGTAATAATCTGCTGTATGGAAACCAGTTATGGAAAAGCGGAGGATGGATATGGATTTAGTGAGCAGGAACTCAACGGATTGATCGAAACGGAAAATGAAACCCTTGCCAATAAAATGGCAATAGCCTTTGGTTTTGCGGATTCGTTTGAGGTAAAAAAAGAATCAGAAATGGGTATAACAATACAATTGGCAACGGGAACATATGCTGATGCAGAAGAGATTCCGGATGTGGCTTTCATGGGAATACAAAACAGTGCGGGTTATAATTGGTTTGTAAATGATATTTATCAATTATCCGAAGGGGAGCATATATCGGAGTTGGATGCAGATGCCAGGGTTGCGTTGATCAGTCAGGGGATAGCCAAAAGGAATCACTTGAATGTGGGCAGTAAAATACGGATTATTCCGGAAAACTCTTCCGATGCGATGGAATTTACGGTAAAAGGTATCTTTTCTGCGGAGGAAAACGGATCGGATGCGGCCAGGAGCAATCATGAAAACAGAATTATCATACCTATAGAAACTTTTAAAAAATTTGAAGGGGACCGATTATTTTGTGAAGCAGTAATTCGGTTGGAAAAAGCGGCTTTGGCAGATTTACTGTTGAATAAAATAGCAGATAGTGAATCTGTAAGCATGAAAAATGCCAGAGTCATTACAAATAATTATGAATATGTGGAAAAAAGCAGCGTTCTTTCAGGAATGCAGCAGTATTTGAGAATTACGATCGCCACCCTTTTTCTTTCAGCATTATTAATTATTTATTTGTATATGATATACCAAAATATGACCAGACAAAGAGAGTTTCAAATTCTTTTATCCAGGGGAGCCGGGAAAGGGAAAATAGCAGGAACAATATTGGTTGAGACATTGATACCGGCGGTTATTGGTATAATTTTCAGTTTGATTTTATGCGCAATAATATATGGCTGTTTTGGTTCCGGATTTCACTATCAGGACATCCAGGTCCAGTCCCTTAAAGATATTTTAAATATAAATAGCATCACATTTGTATTAAGTGGAGAAGTTCTGACAGTTATGCTCGGAATGCCTGTAACATTATTGTATCTAAAAAGGGTTAAAGCAAGAGCAATTTAGGGGAGGAAAATGTATGGAAAATAAACTGATAGTAAAAAATCTTAATTTTGGATACGGGAATAAAAAATCAAAGAATGTGATTATTGATAATATGAATCTGGTATTTAAGCGGGGAAAGGTTTATGGTATCACGGGACGCTCCGGAACAGGAAAAACGACGCTTCTTTCGCTTTTGGGAGGCCTGGAAAGACCTGATGGAGGAGAAATTCTCTATGAAGGGAAGAGCATAGAGCACATTGGTTTAAAAAAGTATCGTTCAGAGTATGTAGGGTTTGTATTCCAGCATTTTAATCTGTTAGATTATATGTCGGCTGTACAAAACGTAAAGTTATCTAAAGATATTGCGCATTCTAAAAAAGTGACAGATATTTACCAGCTTTTGGATTCTCTTGGGATAACGAAAAAAAAGGCTGACCGGAATATCCAATGTCTTTCCGGCGGAGAGCAGCAGAGGGTGGCTATTGCCTGTGCCATAGCTAAGGATGCGGAAATTATATTGGCAGATGAACCTACCGGAAATCTGGATTCCCTGACTGCTGTTGAAATTTTCAATATTTTAAGGGAAATAGCTCATGTAAAAAATAAATACGTTATAATCGTAACCCACTCGGCAGAAATTGCAGGACTCTGTGATGAAGAGATCAAGCTTTCTGAAGATTAGTATATGAAAAAGCGACCGATTGTTTTATATGTAGTTAGGGAAGGCGGGAGAGTATGAAGAATCTTGAGATCGCTATTCTTGACACAGGAATCAGCAATATGCCATATCTTGAAAGGAATAAGATTGTAAGGCTTGAATTGGGCGATAATGGCGTAGCAAGACAAAGAAAAATAATTTCTGATAACATGAATCATGCTACGATATGTGCAACAATTTTGTCAGAACAGGTCAGTAATATTACCATATATGATATAAAGGTTTTGTCGGAGAGACAGGGAGGAAGAATAGAAAAGTTATTGCAGGGACTGCTCTGGTGTCTTAAAAGCAATGTATCAGTTATCCATCTGAGCCTGGGGACGTTGTTATATGGAGATTACATTTGCATAAAGAATGTTATTGAGGATTTAGTACGGAATAATAAAGTAATCGTTGCAGCACATCATAATGAGACATTAAGATCATATCCGGCTGTTATGGATAAAGTGATCGGTGTTCGGTGTGACAGGGATAATAAATTGACGAATGGGGAAATCGGATGTTATGACTTAGAACATAATTCTTATATTTTAAATACCTCAAAATGTTTGGATGATATGGGAATCATGGTTGAAAATGCTAATTACAACAGTTATGCGGTTCCGATTATGACGGCTTATATAATTAAATTTCTGCAAAAGGCAGACAGATGTAATGTGAGAGAAGTTTTAGAATATTTACACCATCATTCGATTTGCATTGCCTGATAAAAGTGGGGAGTACCAGTGACAGATAAGGAAACGCTATATAAACTTTTGGGGATTTTAAACCGATTTAAAATGAATATCCTTACCATTATTTGCTGTCTGTTGTTGTCAACAGGCTTAAATTTATGCATTCCGTTGATAAGCAGAAGCATTATGGATGAGGGGCTTATTGGCAGGAATCAAAGGAAACTATTGCAATTAGTAATGATTAGTTTAGGAATCTATCTGTTTATTGCATTCATTGACATGATAAAGGAGAAAAAGAGAATTGATATTTCAGCTAAAATTCAATTTCAACTGTCGGAAAGAGCTTTTATTCATTTGATGAAAATGAAAATCAGTTATTTTGACAATACAAATTATGCAGAATTACTAAATAATATTAATTTGGATATTAATAAAATATCTTCTATAGCAGATAATGGATTTTTCTATATTATAACGCAGATATTCGGTATGTTTGGCGGTTTCATAGGGCTCTTTATCATAGATTACAGAATGACTTTTCTTGTTCTGGCATTTTTACCCCTTAAATATGTTTTCATGAAGTGGCTGACAGGGAAGCAGAAGCAGAGAACAGAAATATTTATAAAAAGTAATCAAGCATATGCCAAATGGTTTGGAGAAACGGTCGGAGGTATTAAAGAAATCAGGCTTTTCAATATAATGGATGAAAAAAAAGAGGAATTTAAAAACAGGCAAAAGCAGCTTATCAGCAGCCAGAAAGCTGTAAATATGTTGGGACAATGGAATCAGACGATTGATTTATTAATGGTGGAAATTCTTTCATCATTTTTATATGTTGTTGGGGCAGATTTAATGTTTCAATTCAGATTAACATTAGGCAGTGTATTTGCGTTTATCACATATAGTGTTTATGTGACAGGACCGATTACAACAATTATGAATATGGGGTATTTAATTTCCGGCATTATTCCGTCTGCAAAAAGATTTTTTGGGTTCATGGAATTACAGGAAGAAGAGACGGTGGGAGATTTAAAGGAAGATATTACATTTCATGAACTTTCGTTAAAAAATGTTTTCTTTAAATATGACAATAAGGATGAATTTGTATTAAAAAATGTTAATCTATCATTTGGCAAAGGGAGCAAGACGGCAATTATCGGAAAGAATGGAGCTGGAAAATCAACATTGGCAGAATTACTAACAAGGATGTATATTCCGCAAAAGGGAAAGATATATCTGGATGAATTGGAAATTTCAGAAATTGATTTATGTACATATAGGAATTTAATTTCGATTGTCGGTCAGCAGATTTATCTTTTTAACGATTCGATTAGAAATAATATTTGCTTATATAGAGAAATTGACGAGGATGTTATCATAGCTGTCTGCAGGGAATGCGGGCTGGAAGAATTTATCAGAGAAGTATCGCTTGACTATATTATTGGTTATAACGGAGCTTTTCTTTCCGGCGGACAAAAGCAAAAAATTGCGCTTGCGAGAGCTATTATTCGTAATAAAGATATTTTCATATTTGACGAAGTCACTTCAAGTGTGGATTCCATTTCAGAAATGCAGATTAAGGCGTTATTTAAAGAACGACTAAAAGATAAAACGGTTATTATGATAACGCATAAAACGGAATTGCTTCGGGAAATGGAGAGGTTTGTGCTGTTAGAGGACGGAGAAGTAAGAATTACAGAGAATTTAAATGAAGTTATGGATTTCGTCGGTTAAAAAACCTGGTAAAACTTATATGCTCAAAAAAGCCGACTGCTGTCTTGAAAATTGATTTGCTCCTTGTAGAAGAAAGTAAAGTTGCCATGCATATAGAATTTTGTTATACTCTTACACAGTAGAAAAAACGGAGGAAATTCCATGCAGCAGTATGACCAAAGTAAAATCCGCAATTTTTGCATTGTGGCCCATATCGACCACGGGAAATCCACTCTTGCGGACAGGATAATAGAAAAGACGGGACTATTAACAAGCCGTGAAATGCAGGCCCAGGTCCTTGACAATATGGAACTGGAAAGGGAAAGGGGCATTACCATCAAGGCCCAGACGGTACGTATCGTATATAAGGCAAAGGACGGAGAGGAATATATTTTCAATCTGATCGATACTCCCGGTCATGTGGACTTCAACTATGAAGTGAGCCGTGCCCTTGCAGCCTGCGACGGGGCCATTCTGGTAGTTGACGCGGCTCAGGGCATAGAGGCCCAGACTTTAGCCAATGTGTACCTTGCCTTAGACCATGATTTGGATGTGTTTCCGGTCATCAATAAGATCGACCTGCCCAGTGCGGAGCCGGACAGGGTAAAGGATGAGATCGAAGATGTGATCGGTATAGAGGCCCAGGACGCACCCTTGATCTCGGCCAAAAACGGTATCGGCATAGAAGATGTTTTAGAGCAGATCGTGGAAAAGATCCCCGCCCCCAAAGGGGATCCCGACGCACCCTTATCGGCGCTGATCTTTGATTCCCTGTATGATTCCTATAAAGGCGTGATCATATTCTGCCGTCTGATGGAGGGCAGGGTCAGAAAGGGCACTAAAATCAAAATGATGGCGACCGGCGCTTCGGCGGAGGTCGTAGAGGTGGGATATTTTGGCGCAGGACAGTTTATTCCCTGTGAAGAACTGGCGGCAGGTATGGTAGGTTATATTACCGCTTCCATCAAGAATGTAAAGGATACGGCGGTAGGCGATACGGTTACGGATGTGGACAACCCCTGTGAAAAACCCCTTCCGGGATATAAGAAGGTAAATTCTATGGTGTACTGCGGCATGTATCCGGCGGACGGGGCGAAGTATCCCGATCTGCGGGACGCTCTGGAAAAGCTGCAGTTAAACGATGCTTCCTTAAACTATGAGCCGGAAACCTCAGTGGCCCTGGGCTTCGGTTTCCGCTGCGGCTTTTTGGGACTGCTTCATCTGGAGATCATTCAGGAAAGGCTGGAGCGGGAGTACAATTTAGACCTTGTGACCACCGCACCGGGCGTTATTTATAAGGTTCACAAAACAAACGGGGAGGTAATAGAGCTGACCAATCCCAGCAACCTTCCCGATCCGGCGGAGATCGACTATATGGAGGAGCCTATCGTAACGTCGGAGATCATGGTCACTACGGAATTTATCGGCTCGATCATGGAACTGTGCCAGGAGAGGCGGGGCGTCTATCTGGGCATGGAATATATGGAGGAAACAAGGGCGCTGCTTAAATATGAACTTCCCTTAAACGAGATCATTTACGACTTTTTTGACGCTTTAAAATCCCGTTCCAGGGGCTATGCTTCCTTTGATTATGAGTTAAAGGGTTATGAGCAGTCGGAGCTGGTAAAGCTGGATATTCTCATCAACAAGGAAGAGGTGGACGCATTATCTTTTATTGTCCATAAGGACAGCGCTTATGACAGGGGAAGGAAGATGTGCGAAAAGCTGAAGGATGAAATTCCCAGGCATCTGTTCGAAATCCCCATCCAGGCGGCGGTAGGCGGCAAGGTAATTGCCAGGGAAACCGTAAAAGCCATGCGCAAGGACGTTCTGGCAAAATGCTACGGAGGCGACATTACCCGTAAAAAGAAGCTTTTGGAGAAGCAGAAGGAAGGCAAAAAGCGCATGCGCCAGATCGGCAGCGTAGAGATCCCCCAGTCGGCGTTTATGAGCGTGTTGAAGTTGGACGACAGGAAATAGAGTAAAAATGGAACTATATATTCATATTCCCTTCTGTGTCAGGAAGTGCAAGTATTGTGATTTTTTGTCCATGACTGCCGACGAAGAGACAAGGGAGCGGTATGTTAAGGCTCTAATGGGCGAGATCGCATATTACGGCCGGCATATGGAAAAAAAGGATAGGATCTTGGAAACCGTTTATTTTGGCGGGGGAACGCCTACGGTAATCGGCGCCCGAAACCTGATACACATTTTGGACTGTATAAAAAAGTGTTTTCAGGTCAAAGACGGATGTGAGATAACCGTCGAACTGAATCCTGCCACCATTGACGGGGAAGGATTAAAAGAACTGTATGAAAATGGCGTTAATCGCCTGAGTATCGGTCTGCAGTCTGCCCATAATGAAGAATTAAGGCTCCTTGGCAGGATCCATAGTTATGAAGATTTTTTGGAAGTTTTTGGTAAGGCCCGGGAAGCGGGTTTTGAAAATATAAATGTGGATCTGATCTCTGCCCTGCCGGGGCAGAGCGTGGGAGATTATCAAGACAGTCTTCAAAAGGTAATAAGGTTAAAGCCGGAGCATATTTCCGCCTACAGCCTGATTCTGGAAGAAGGGACGCCTTTTTATAATACTTATGTAAACCATCCGGAATTGTTGCCGGATGAGGAAACGGATCGGGAAATGTATCATCTGACCAAAAAAGTATTAAAAGAGGCGGGATATGACAGGTATGAGATCTCCAATTATGCAAAGCCCGGCTTTGAATCAAAACATAACAGTGGTTATTGGAAAAGGGTTCCTTATCTGGGCACAGGTCTGGGAGCCTCTTCTTTTATGGAGGGAAAACGTTTTAAAAACGGGACAAATTTGAAGGAATACTTGCAGAATTGGGAAATAGAAGATGAAAATATCGTTCATGAGGACCGGTTTGATGAGTTTTATGCATTATCCCTGCAGGATGAAATGGCAGAATACATGTATCTGGGGCTTAGAATGAGCCGGGGCGTTTCCATAAAAGACTTTTTTAAATGCTTTGGGAAGGGATTATTTGACATATATGGCAAAGAGCTCATAAAACTTGAGAAGGAAGGCCTCCTTTTGGTGGATGAAGAAGGGGACAGGGTGTATCTGACGGATTTTGGCATGGATGTGAGCAATTATGTGTTTGAACGGTTTTTGTGAATCATTTCCATGTACTTATCATTTTTACGTCTATGTGGTATAATAGTAAAAACGGCTGGAAAGAAGGTGTGATATATGAAACGTGAAGAATATATTTCAGATGAAGCAGTTGTTAAGAGGGTTAATGAAGCGGTACGAATCGAATTAGAGAAGAAAAGAGCAATGGATATCCCAGTGGTTGTATATGACCGGGAAACACAGATTATATATCAGGAAGACAATGATGGGACAAGAGTTGAGGTCGGTAAAAGAATGAGGGAAGGGAGATATAGTGAGAGAATCGGAAAAAAGGCCTGAAATTGTTGTTTTTGCCGGTCCAAACGGATCTGGCAAAAGTACGTTTACAGAATTATTAAAGCCCCCAATGGATTATATCAATGCTGATGAGATAAAAAAGAATTTGAAGTGTACGGATCTGGAAGCGGCACAATTGGCGGAAAAGCAGCGGGAAGAACATATAAAGCGAATGAGTGAATTTTGTTTTGAAACAGTATTGTCTACAGAAAGGAATTTAAACTTACTGGTAAAGGCAAAAGAAAAAGGATACTTTATACGCTGCTATTATATTCTTACTGCCGATCCGGTCATCAATGTCTGGCGTATTAGATCAAGAGTGGAGTCGGGAGGTCATGGTGTGCCGGAGGAAAAGGTTGTTAAGAGATATGATAAAGCTTTAGCACTTTTAAAAGAGGTGGTTAAAGTTTGCGATGTTTGCCATATATACGATAATTCATGTGATAAACCTTTTCGGATATTTAAGAAGCGCAAAGATGAATTGTATTATGATGAGTGCAGTGATTGGCATTATGAAGATATTCAGGCCTTAACACAGCTTGAAAAAATGGAAAAGAAGTGTTTAAATTAGCAAAAACGGCTGGAGACTGACAGATGAAAAAAATGCTTATGCTGGGCGGAAGCCATGCGGAGATCCCCATGATAGCGGCTGCCCGCAAATTGGGATATTATGTGATAACTACGGGAAACCAGGCGGATGGAATGGGGCACCCTTATGCAGATGCATATATCAATTGTGATTTCAGCGATAAAGAGGCGATCTTTCAGCTGGCAAAAGAGCAAAAGGTGGATGCGGTATGCTCCGGATGCAATGATTTTGCGTATCTGTCCGCCGCTTATGCCTGTGAAAAATTAGGACTGCCGGGGCATGATGACTATGAAACGGCATTGCGGATCCATCATAAGGACAAGTACCGGGCACTGGCTTATGAGCTTGGGATCATAACGCCAAAGGCATATAAGTGCAGCAGCTTAAAAGAAGTGTCAGAGGCCTGTGAAGGACTGAGCTTTCCGGTTATTGTTAAGCCGGTGGATCTGACCGGCGGAAAAGGAATGCACAGGTGTGAAAATGCAGAACAGGCAAAAGAAGCCTTTGAGGCTGCCATGAAAGCCACCAGGGAGACTTATGTGGTGGTGGAAGAGTTTGTTACGGGTTCAAATCACGGATTTTCCGCCTATATCCAGGACCGGCAGGTTACTTTCTATTTTGCGGACAACGAGCAGTATTACCACAATCCTTATCTTGTTTCCGGGGCCAGCACCCCATCGGATGCGCCCCAGGAAGCTATGGAGAGACTTTGCGCAGATTGTGGGAAAATTGCTGAAAAGTTACGGTTAGAGAACGGCATTCTCCATATCCAATTCATTTTAAAGGAAGATAAAACGCCTGTTATCATTGAGGTCTGCCGGAGAGCTCCGGGAGATCTGTATATTCATCTGGTTGAAATGGTGGCGGGAATTGATTATCCCCGGTATATTGTGGGGGGAGAAGCAGGTATGAAGCTGCCCAAACCGCAACCCCATACAGCGGAAGGATATTTTGTAAGACATTGTGTCATGGCGGATGGGGAAGGCGTTATAGAAAAGGTCCGGATCGCCGATGAAATCGCTCCATATATAAAAGAACAAATGTTATGGTATAAAGAGGGCGATGTGGTCGGGGATATGTTAAAATATAAAGCGGGTATTGTTTTTCTGCACTTTCCCACGGAAAAGGAATATCGTTCTTATCTGGAAAAGCTTCCGAAGCTCATTAAGATCGAACTGAAGGATACGGGTAAAACAGATCGATAACAGATGGGGATGAAAAGTAAAAAATAATACATCAATACAAATTAAAATAAGGGGAGGAATGAAGTATGTATCGGATCGGTTTTATCGGAGGGGGAATTAATTCGGCTATTGGAAGGAGTCATTTTATCGCATCTCAGATGGATGGAAAATTTAAGGTAGAGGCAGGCGCCT
>ULTO01016675.1_pt1 | contig 11284 bp, 7 predicted proteins | sample 1957601 | NCBI WGS metagenome assembly ULTO01 (sample SAMEA4835734, study PRJEB28245) | human gut metagenome | biome: gut microbiome; material: fecal sample | place: Denmark | collected 2008 | reverse complement strand
ATGCTGATAAGTCCAATTACACGAAAGCCATAAACTGTGCCAATGTAGTGCTTGGAGAAGGTGATCCTGCCAACTTACTGCTTAGTCCGATTCTGTCAGTATGGGGTTATGCACACGGACCTTATTCAGGACGTAACAGACGCTATGGTAATGCGAATACGCTTTTTGCTAGAGAAGGGCCACAGGCTGCCGGGTCATGGGGTACCTATTCTAATTTGTGTACGGTAGGAAAACAGTTCGGATTGTCTCAGAAGTCGTTTGTGCCGAAGATGAATGCTTATTTCGAATACGGTGATAAGGCAGCCGGTATCGGGTCTCTTCACTTGGTAGTTCCAATGTTTACCACAGACGAAATATCGCTTTGCCGTGCTAAGGCTTATATCTTAAATGGAAATCTGGATGCCGGAGTGCGAGATATCAATTACTGGCTGAAAAACCACACCGTGACGTATCAGGCGAAAAGTCGTACTGATCTGGTTGACTTCTATTCCAAAATAGCTTATATGCCTACTGTTCCTGAGAATATGGGCCAGCGTACAATTAAGAAGTAACTGAATCCTGTAGGTATCAGTGTTGAAGATGGCGATCAGGAGAATCTGATACAATGTGTGCTGCATTTACGTCGTGTTGAGACTGTGCACGAAGGATTGCGTTGGCTTGACATCAAGCGCTATGGTATTGAGATTTCGCACAACCGCGATGGTGAAACGCCGGATGTTCTGACTAAAGATGACCTGCGTCGTGCATGGCAACTTCCGCAGGATGTAATTTCTGCCGGTGTTCCGGGAAATCCGCGTAAGTAATACGAACTATTAACGAAATTAAAAAAGAGCATGAATATGAATAAGATATATTATTTAGTAATAGCTGTCGCAGCTCTCGTTTCGTTCGTTTCCTGCAACAACGATACAGATCTCGATCACAAAAGTATTTTCCCCGATGGCGTGGATAAGACTACGCAGAATGAGTTTGACCTGTGGGTAGATGCATATAATGAACTGATGGGACGGGATTTTTTGCGTCAATATTCTCCTCGTATGATTCAGCTGATCGGTTCGGCAGAGTACAAGGAAGACAGTTCTGAGGTGTTGGGTACTGCCGAAGGTGGTATGAAGATTTTCTTTAACAAGGTGAATTTGCTTGATCTTAAGAAACCTGATATGTCTGTTATCAGATTCTATTATATTAAGACCATGTATCATGAGTTTGGTCATATCCTCCAGCAAACCAAGAATTATTCGACGGATCTCAATACGATTTCTACCGATTATCAGGGTCCTAGCAGGGTGAATGTAGGCGATTATGAGAATGGCCGTGATACGGAAGCGCTCGAAATGGGTTTCATCAGCGCCTATGCTTCTTCGGAACCGGGTGAGGACTTTGTTGAGATACTATCTTTCTATGTCGTTTATGGTAAAGAATATTGGGAAAGAATGCTGACTCTTGCCGGTGAAGACGGTGCGGAGAAGATGCTTCGGAAATATGCTTTGATCAAAAACTATTTGAAAACGAAGTGGGAGATTGATATTGAGAAACTGGAGCAGATTGTTCAACGACGTATGGAAGAAGTGCCGGATTTGGAATTGACTGCACTGGATTAAGCAACGTAATTAATAAGAAACATTATGAGAAAACAGAAGATATATACTATGATTGGTTTGCTGACACTTTTACTATTGGGTGCCTGCTCGCTGCATGAAGAAGAGAACTTTTTCAATGACTCTTCAGCTAATCGTATGAGTGAAGCGTTGAAAAGTTATAAGGAGATACTTGTTGCACCGGAGAACGGCTGGCTTATGCAATACTATCCGGGCAATAATCAGGCTTTTGGAGGATACAACCTGCTGGTTTCATTCGATGAAAACGGAAGTGCGACCATAGCCGATGAACTTGCTGATGCTGATAAGTCTGTAACGAGTCTCTATACGTTGAAACAGAGTGCAGGCCCTGCGCTTACATTCGATAGTTATAATGATATAATGCATCTGCTCAGTGAACCTGTTGGTGGCTTGGGAGGTGATTTTGAGTTTACTATCATGAGTGCTGCTCCGGATAAAGTGGTGATGAGCGGAACAAAAACGCGGAATATGATTACGCTTACCCCGATGCCAAAAGAGCGGACATGGACTAGTTATTTGGAAGGTGTTCTTGCAAATCAGGACGCTATTTTTCTGGGAACGTTCAAATTAATGGTGAACGGAAAAGAAGTCGGGTCGGTTGTGCAAGATTATAATGTGTTTACTCTTACTTATAATGGTGCAGACGAGCGTGACCCTAAGGTGGAAATTCCTTTTTTATATACTGATGAAGGTATTAAATTGTATGAACCGATAATTATAAACGGAGTAGCGATGTCTGCTTTTAAGTCTGATGTTGCAAGCGTTTCATTTGTTTGTGCGGATGCAGGTGTAGACGCCAAACTCGAAGCTTTTTATCCTGGAGGCTATCGTTTCTACGATCAACTGGTTGGTACCTATAAAATGGGAACTAGGACGGTTACGGTGACTGCAAATGCTGATAGAAAGATTTATACACTTACCGGCTTTTATAGTCTTTCCAGAGTTCAGGCGGAATATGCGCGTTCAATAGGTACGCTTTCCATCAAAGCTCAATCTGTAGGTATGGCGTATGGTTACTATGCACAGTTGTGTGCATGGAATACTTCTAGTGGAAATTTGAACTGGATGGAAGGATTCGGCATGATGGGCGTAAATAGTACAGACGATCCATTGACTATTTCTTTCGTCGATAATGGTGTATGGGGGGAATCTGATTCATTCATTGTATATGCTTTCAGTGGGCTGCCGCCTGTAAATGGAAATGCTGTTGGATCAATCGAAAGAATAATTGGACCAGTATTGGTAAAACAAGATTAGTGGAAACATGAAAAAGTAAGTAAATTATGAAGAAATTATATAGTTTATTCTTCCTGTTAATGGGCCTTCTTTGCTTAACTTCGTGTGGCGATGACGACTATACGTATACTGCACCCGAAACATTGAATGTAACGAAAGCCGATTTATATTTCACATCAAGTGGTGGCACAGGAAACATTGAGATAAAAAGCAATAATGGGTTACAGGCAACATCATCTGTCGATTGGTGCACAGTCAGTGTGTCTGGTGGTGTAATCGCTGCCAAAGTTGCAGAGAATACTTCAATAGAGAGCCGTGCGGGTACAATAACTGTGAGTGACGGTGTCTTGACTTCTTTGGTAGCTGTTTATCAGGAAGGACTTGCCTGTACTATTGATACATCAACCTTGAAAATCGTTAATGACAATGGTGTGAATTCATCATATATTACTATAGATAGTTCATCGTCTTATGCCATTAACATTCCGTCCTATGCTACTTCCTGGCTAAGCTGTATAGACGAAGCAGGAAAGGTGACTTTCAATCTTACGGCTAATGAAACGGAAGTGCCCCGTGCGGCCAATGTTATCATAACAAGCGGCGAAAGAAAGGTTACCCTGACAATTGCTCAATATGAATTTGCAGGAACATGGACGGCTGATTTTCTGAACTCTAAAGGAGTTTCTACTACCGAGCAAGTAGAAATTGCAGACCTTGGCAATAATAAATTTGAGCTTAAGTTTAAAGCGCCTTATGCTAATGCACCAAATCCTGTATTCCAATGTACATACGCTAACGGAACTTATAAAATAGCGAATGGAACTGCAATGGGACAATATGCTGTTTATTATCTCTTTGGTATTTTCTCCTCTGAGGATGGCTATTTTTCCTGGGATACTAGTTATACTTACTCCAGTTCTTTTGATGTGGCAGAAGATTGCATTATCTCTTCCGTTTGGAGATGATGGTAGTTGGTCTGGTAAAGTGACTATAGGTATGGGAGTGGTTGCTTTTACTTCTGCTACTCCTTCTGGTTTAACGGCTGCTGCTTATTATGCAGTTTATGACAACTTGGTTTTGTGTAAATGACACCTTAACGACGTTCCGATATAAGTATGTATTATAATTCTGAAACAAGAAATACGACTTATACGGAGTGAGACTTTCCATAAATTCGACTCTTAAAGAGACAGGGGCAAAGTGATTTACTCCTGTCTCTGTTTTTATATTATATAGTTAAACTTATAATTATACGTATAAGTATGGTCTTGCATGCATGGCTTAAAACGTTTATTGTAGCAATATTTTCTATAGTGGTATACCTCCTATATCTAAGACTTTATTTTCCTCTTCTATTTTTATTAATGCATAATAACTTGGATATTTGGCAATTTGTATGCCATTTGAATTTAGTATGGAAATGGTTCCATCTTGGTTTATGTAATATGCGGAATTCAAAAAAGTTCTGGAATCCTCGTCATCGATTTGAAAGTAATTATTGTTTTCTAATGGCATTATTTGAATGCTTTGTCCTGATACAAGAATATTGTAGAGTTTGGAAACCGGTAAGGCTATGCTATCATCTGTCCCAGAATTAACAAAAGGATCGCCTTTGACTAGTTTGAGAGTAACGTTAATTCTATATGTTACTATTGGAATAATATAAAAACCTCCACTACAGACAGGTTTTGTCCACTCTGTTTTATAAGTTACAATATGAAAAGTACCCTTATCAACTTCTAATACACCTTTTGTGAAGATAGCTGAAGAAGGATCTATATGGAAATACATTTTGTCATCTTTGATGATGTAGAAAACGGTGCTTTCTGTTGTTTCTTCTTGGCCTTCTGCAGGATTGGAAATTACCAATTTGTCATTTGAATACTTTATTTTATCAGCCCTCTCCAGTTCGCTTTTCATAATTACAAAATCAGACCTTTTCGCATTATAAAAAATATCTGAATACTGATTTCTGTCAAAGTACTGTTCCGTTTGCTCCTCTTCACCTGTTTCGAATCTGATAGGCATTCCAGTAGCATTGTGGTAATATGGTAGGAGAAGGGGAGGATATAATATTTTGTTTTCACCAGTAACATAAATGTCTAATATATAATTCAGAGTTTGCTCTGTTGGCGGAGTAGATTCTGCAGGTAAGGGAAAGGCGATGGTACCTGTTCCTTTATTACTGTTCCCGCTTCCACCAGGCTCACCACCTGAAGTACCTCCAAATAGAAGTGCATAGGCATCACTAGGGAGGTAAATTAGAATAAATCGTCCTGTAGCATTATCGAAATGAATGTGATATAGAATGTCTCTAGAGTTAGAAGTACTGCCTGAATTTGCAACTAGTGCTTTATCGGCTATTTCATTTTCTAATTTTGAGTTTCCTCCTAATGAGGACAAAGATGAATCCTGTTCACAACTCCATATTATAAATACAGAGCATAGAGTTAATAAAAATGTTTTTGTTTTCATGATGTTATGATTTAAATTTAAGAAAAGATTATTACCTTAAATATAATCATAATTATCGGGAATGTATATTTGTTTCGTATGTTTTATGACATGTAATTTGGACGTATATTTAGAGGTAACAATAAAAATATCAGCTGTTAACTTTACTAAAGTATTATTCTTGATAAAGTATATTATATTAATAATCTCTTGATGAGGTTTTGAAATAATACTGGCATCTAAGAGATCAAATTAATTTGTGCTATTGTTGCGTGTGGATTTTGAATGAATCGCCTGAATATTACGCATCAGTCCATTATACTTGGCTCTTTTCACCGCACTACCCTTGAAAACGTTTTTATATTGCTCTTCGCTCAGCGAATGCCAGTCGTCCTTTCTCATACTCAACAAAGAAGGGGACGGTTGAAATTCCGCCGTCCTGCAAGGACGGGCGAAGCGATTCCAGGGACAAGCTTTCAGACACTCGTCACAGCCATATATCTTATTCCCCATTTTTTTGCCCGTTTCGGGCTTTAAATCCCCGCGGTATTCGATGGTAAGATACGAAAGACATCTTTCGGAATTGAGTCTGAAAGGTCCTTCTAATGCTTTTGTCGGGCAAGCATCCAGACAACGTGTACACGAGCCGCATTGGTTGCGCTGTGGAGAGTCATAGCTGTCAGCTTCCAGATCAATGATAATTTCTCCCAAAAAGAAGAAGGAACCGGAGCGGGGGATGATGAGCTGGGTATTCTTTCCTATCCAGCCTAAGCCGGAGCGCCATGCCCAATAACGTTCCAGTATAGGAGCTGTATCGCAGAATATACGACCTTGAACCGGTGGTGTGGTAATCTCAGCTTCGGAGGATGAAACTTCTTTCTGTATAAACTCGAAAAGTTCCTTCAGTTTAACCTTCATGACATCGTGATAATCTTTTCCATATGCGTACCATGCTATCTGATACTCGCCTTCGGGAATCTTCGTTGCCGGATAATAATTAAGCGCAACGCTGATAACCGTACGTGCCCCTTCCACCAACAAGCGCGGATCGAGCCGTTTATCCTCATAATTCTGCATATACGCCATCTCTGCCTGGCAGCCGTCCGCCAGCCATTGGCGGAAGGCGGTAGCCACAGTTTCATCCACAGCTTCGGCAGGCGCCAGTCCACAGGCGGAAAAGCCGAGACGTAGTGCTTCGGCTTTAATTCGGTCTGAGGAGAGGAGCTTTTTCATAATGGATATGAACGAAAACCTTATCGGTAATTAAAATACTTTGAACGTATACCCTTCCGCTTTCAGAAACTCGATGGCACGGGGGAGGGCATATTGCAGGTTCCCGTTGTTCCATGATTTCAAGGAGTCGTGGAAAGTGATGATAGAGCCGTTGCGTACGTAACGTTTTACGTTGTTCAGTACCTGTTCCGGGCGCATTCGCTTACTGTAATCACGGGTTACGAGATCCCACATGATGATACGGTAATGGTGGCGAAGGGTGTAATATTGCCGGAATCCCATGTGCCCGTGTGGTGGACGGAACAGGTCTGAGTGGATCATTTCGTCTACTTTTCTGGTGTTTGCCAGATAATCCGGATTCGAGTATTCAAAGCCGCGGATGTGGTTGAAGGTATGGTTGCCGATGCGGTGTCCGTGTTCTACCACCATCCGGTATTCGTCCGGGTGTTTGCGGATATTGTCACCTACCATAAAGAAAGTAGCTTTAATATCGTGTTTCTTCAGTAGCTCCAGTACCCAAGGGGTAACTTCCGGTATAGGGCCGTCGTCAAAAGTCAGGTAGACTGCCCGTTCGTTCGGGTCCATCCGGAAGATGGCTTGTGGATACAGCGCTCGGAAGAACCAAGGTGGTTGTTCTATAAACATGCTGTTGATAGATAGTTAATTATAAATATGTTGAGAACTTTTTAAACACGGATGACGCGGATAACGCGGACTTTTTCTGATGTAGAATCCGTGTTATCCGCGTCATTCGCGATTAAGAGATGGGCATAGACTTCTGATACATGCTTATCCTCAACGTTAGTTATTTCCCTTTCATTCTCGCAACGTACTCGCTGTATAGCTGGTCGAGTTGTTCCGAGTAATGTTTTGCCAGATCTTCTGATTTGTATTTCTCCATCAGGCGTACTTCCGCGTCGAGCAATCCTGCGTTGTACATGAAGTTTTCGCTGGCGATGGAAAGCTGATAATCAGTCAGGCTGAGATACCAGACCATGTATTCGAGAGACTTGTTGGCAAGCTCGTCGATGATTTTGTTCGCTTTCTCGTTTTGTCCTAGCTGGTAGTAGGCTTCCGCCATTTGGAAAGCGCCGTTTGCCCAGTCGTATGGTACGTTGTATGACGGAATCATCTTCTCGGCGTAGTCGAGGGCGGCGAGTGCCTTGTCCTTCTTGCCTTCCTTGATGAGTTGTCCTACAAGTTGTGTGAAGATGCGGCGGTGTGTGTAGCACATACGCATCACGTTTTCGTCGATATAGATGCCCGGTTTCTCGATGCCGCCAAACTTGAACTTGTTCATCAGGTTGTCGTACATCTTTTCGCTGTTGATCTTGCTGTTCAGCTTATCCGTATCGAACGGAGTGAAGCGGTATGCCAGTCCTTCCTGCATGAAGTGGTTGTCCATGCCGAGATGGTTTTCGCTGCCTACGGTGATGGCCATGTAGATAGGACGTTCCCAGTTGGCATTGGCAAGCATTTCGAGCATCATCAGTTCGCTCTTGTAGAGGGCGCGTTTCGGGCTGCCGTTGGCGTCTCTCAGCAAGATAGTCATGTATTCGGGGATGGAGTCGCCCAATGCTTCCGGTATTTTCATGCCGGAACGGCGGACAGCTTCCTTGTCGATCTTCATTACGATGCTGTCAGTAGGGATGACACGCAATCCTTCCTTATCCGAGCGTACCCAGTATTTGAGGATATTCTTCAGTTCGTACGGGTTTTCTCCGAACTGTTCTTTCAGTTCGTTCATTACTTCCGGATTTCCGTTTTCGAGCGCGCTGTCTGCTTGCGCATACATTTGGTCGATGTTCTTTTTTACTTCCGGACGGATGGGGATGTATTCGTTCTGTCCCTCCACGTATTCCACACGATCCCAAGTGATCGGGAGCGAAGGAGAGTCGTAGGCCGGACGTTTCATCTGGTCGATGTACCAGTCGGTCTGCAAGTAACTGAGGTTACAGGTACGTGCGTCGGTACGGAAACCTTCTGTTTCCTGATTGTACCACAACGGGAAAGTATCGTTGTCACCGTTGGTGAAGATGATCGGATTCCCTTCTTCCTGCAATGTCATCAGGTAGTTCTGACCGAAGTCACGGGCTACGAAGCGACCGCTGCGGTCGTGATCGTCCCACGTTTGTCCTGCCATTTGAATGGGAACAAGCAGGCAGAGTACTGATGCGAGTGCGGCAGCCGGAACCTCTTTCATCTTGCAGTAATCCTGCAGCAGACGGATGATACCCGCGACTCCCATACCGACCCAGATGGCGAAGGCATAGAACGAGCCAGCATATGCGTAGTCACGTTCGCGCGGCTGTGCAGGTGTCTGGTTGAGGTAGAGCACGATGGCGATGCCTGTCATAAAGAACAGGAAGAATACGACCCAGAACTGCTGGATACCCCGTTGGCTGTGGTAGGCTTGCCAGAAGAGTCCGATCAAGCCGAGCAGCAGAGGCAGGCAGTAGAATACGTTGTGTCCTTTGTTGTTTTTGAGATCCTGCGGAAGCAGTTCCTGATTGCCCACCAGCAGGTTGTCGATAAACGGGATTCCGGTGATCCAGTTGCCGTGTTCTATTTCTCCGCTGCTCTGGATATCGTTTTGTCGTCCGGCAAAGTTCCACATGAAGTAGCGCCAGTACATGAAGTTGAGCTGGTGGGAGAAGAAGAATTTGATGTTTTCCCATTGGTTTGGTACGTTGACCATTACCATTTCACCGCATTGGTCGTAGGGTACGTCATGCCCTTTGATGTCTACCCACTGCTTGTAGAGGGAAGAGTGTGCCGAGCTGTACATACGTGGGAAAAGCATATTCTGAGCGTATTCGTATTCGATACGTCCCGGAAGTTCGATGTATGAGTCTTTTTCGTCCGGTGAAGTCTTTTCTTTGCGGACGTATTTGCTTCCCGTCTGTGATTGGCGGGGAACGCAGTATCCGTCTTTCACGTCAAGCGCTACCTTCGAAGAGAAAGCGGGACCGTAGAAAAGGGGACGGGTTCCGTATTGTTCACGGCCCAGATATTCGCCCAGCGTGAAGATATCTTCTGGAGAGTTCTGGTCCATCGGAGTATTGGCGGTAGAACGGATCACGATCAGTGCATAAGAAGAGTAACCGATCACGATCATCATCGTACACAGCAGTGCTGTATTCATGGTACGGGCAGAAATGCGCCATTTCTCTTTGATCTTTTCCTGTACCTGCGGTGCAAGGTAAATGCCTAATAAGGCGATAACTACAATACCGATCAGAATACTGCTCACTCCATGACCGTAGAACGGAATACCCAGCAGGGCAATGGTCAGGATGAAGGAGATCGCCATACGGAGTCTGCTCTTTTCGGTGTAGCTTTCGTACACACTCCAGATAAGGATTGCGGCAAGCAGAATGATATATACCACTACGCCTGAGTTGAACGACATACCCAGTCCGTTGACGAATAGCAGTTCGAACCAGCCGCCCACTTTTACGATACCCGGCACGATGCCATAAAGCACGGCAGCAACGAGTACACCCGATCCGAGGAGGGCGAGCAAGGAGCCTTTAGCGGTGGCGTTCGGCGTTTTCTTGTAGTAGTAAACCAGTACGATTGCCGGCAGGCAGAGGAGGTTTAGCAGGTGGACACCGATACTCAATCCGGTCAGATATGCGATCAGAATCAGCCAACGGTCGCTGTGGGGCTGATTGGCTACGTCTTCCCATTTCAGAATCAGCCAGAATACAACGGCTGTGAACAGGGAGGAGAAAGCATATACTTCGCCTTCTACGGCAGAGAACCAGAAGGTATCGCTGAATGTATAGACCAATGCGCCGACCAGTCCGCTACCCATCACTGTGATAAGCTGGCCTGTCGTGATATTGTTTTCGTCGGTGATCACCAGTTTGCGAACCAGGTGGGTGATGCTCCAGAAAAGGAACAGGATACAGGCGCCGCTCATGAGGGCACTCATGTAGTTTACCATCTTCGCTACGGTAGTTACATCGGAGGCGAATTGAGAAAAGAGATTCGCTACCAACATAAAGAAGGGTGCGCCGGGCGGGTGTCCTACTTCCAGTTTATAACCGGTAGTTATAAACTCGGGACAATCCCAAAAACTGGCAGTAGGTTCTATCGTCAGGCAGTAGACCGTTGCCGCAATAATGAAGGTAATCCAACCTACAAGGTTGTTTATAGTTCTGTACTGTTTCATTAGCACTATCGTCGATTTTTCGTTAAAAACAGATTACGTGGGCGCAAAGATAGTGATTTGTAAGGATAATGAGGCAGAAAGTAAGAAATATTAAGTAACAGAAAGGTGATTTACTTTATCTTATGTCCTTTTAGTGAAATTGGAGAATCAACAAGAGGGTGTCCTGCCCTATGGGGTATTAAGGGTGACATCCTCTTTGGGAGGTGGGTCGGCAGGGCAACTTTCACAAGCCATCCTGCAGTCTGATGCCTCCATATTTAGTCTGGTTCGGATTATAGAATTGTTCTTTTGATGAAGTGATATTCTTCATTTCTGTACAAATTTGGCTCCAACTAGCATCAGGAATGGCTGTTTGTTGGTGATATCGTTCCAACGTGCAGGACATATAGATACAGCGTACAGCATGTATAGATCCAATATGCAGGCCATATATAGCCTGTATATTGGATGTTATACTTCTCTCGGTGACTTATTGTGCATTCATTCCTGATTTGTTTTGATCTTTTTCTTAGCATTATCAGAAAAATCGTAGCTTTGCAATAACTTAAAAAAGAGACTGATA
>ULTO01042521.1_pt1 | contig 11349 bp, 7 predicted proteins | sample 1957601 | NCBI WGS metagenome assembly ULTO01 (sample SAMEA4835734, study PRJEB28245) | human gut metagenome | biome: gut microbiome; material: fecal sample | place: Denmark | collected 2008 | reverse complement strand
ATTCTCCCCAGCATAGCTGGGGGATTAGGATTTTCATTTATTAAAATCAACTTTACAAGCAAAAACACACAACCGAACACTATACCCAATACGCCAACATAAAACTACACTCTTCTCTATCCATCCAAAGCGTATTTACCCTAAATATTTATTAATGAATACTTATTAACCTGAATTATTCACGGCTGTGCCATGAAAGTGGCTGAAAGCCACGTGATTACTGCATTTAATCTGTTTATTGCATTTCATCTGTTAAGTGAATAGAAAAAGAGCATCCAGTTGTGGTAAAATTAAGGTGTTCAAAGTCCTAATCATCACACAAAGGAACTCTTTATAAATATTTTAAGCACCTTATCACTGAAAAGCAATAGACAGATCAAAATAAATTTTAACGAAGGCGATCTATCCTCCGATGCAGGTCTTCTTCTTATAAAAGAATTCGCTGCAAAGACTGGCTTTTTAAAGCTGGTCAAAAAGAAATTTAAAACCAATGATAAATCGGTCTGCTTCCACAAAGATGACGAAAATCTTATGCAGATGATCTATCAGATCATCTCTGCATATTTTAAGATGACTGCGCTGATGAACTGACCCTTGATCCTGTTCTCAATGCCATCCTTGAGAAAGATGGTCTAGCATCACAGCCTACATTATCAAGATTTTTTAACCGTATGGACGAAGACACCCTCATGCAATTTGATGGCATTGACAAAAGCTTCAGGGATATCGTCTATTCCATAAAGTGTCCTGAACATGTGCTCCTGGATCTGGAAAGCACCCTGTTTGGCACTTACGGCAGTTAGGAAGGGAAAGGCTTCAACTTCCATTATCAGGCACATGGATATCATCCGTTACTGTGCTATGACGGTCTGACCGGAGACCTGCTCAAAACAGAACTGCGCGATGGGACACTGCACTGCAACAACGATGCCGATATATTTATGGAACCCCTTTTTCGGGAATACATGGAAAGAGGGATCAGAACGTACCTGCGTGGCGACAGCGGTTTTTCATCTCCAGGGCTTTACAAAGCATGCGAGACGAATGGCTGTTCCTATGCCATCCGCTTAAAACAGAATCCTTCACTCATTGCCCTTGCTTCGGATAAAGAAGAAGACTTGTACAAAGCAGCCAAAGATGACTAGATCAGTTATGCGGTAACTTATGGCGAATTCCTGTATCAGGCCGGCTCCTGGGATTATCCAAGACGTGTGGTCTTCAAGATCGAGAAACCATACGGCCAGCTGACGCATATGTACACCTTTATTGTTACAAACATGGATATGGTGCCTTGTCAGATCATCCGGTTTTACCGTAACCGCGGCAGGATGGAAAACTTTATCAAGGAAGGCAAAAGCGTGTTTGACTTTGCTGCTGTCAGCAGTCATTCCAAAGCAGTAAATGCCAGCCACATGCGGATCCACATGCTTGCCTACAACTTATTCAATTGGTTCAAGCGGCTGGTACCTCCTGCAAACATGAGAAAGCAGCAAGTTGATACCATCCGGTTAAAGCTGATAAAGATTGCTACAAGAGCAGTCCGTTCAGCAGGATATATCACATTTAAACTATGCAGCAGCTGTCCTTATAAAAAGGAATTCTACAGGACACTGGAGAATATCCAGCAACTGACTGTACAGTTGGAATAGCAGATAGTAACGTACCTTGACAGTTCAAAATCACTCAATCGGATTCCAGGGGGATAGTCTGCCCATCTTTGTGGATAACTCGATTGATTTCAAGGGAACTGGTTCAAGCTTTTGTAGTATCAAGCATTTCTATATGCTCGTGAATAATTCGGGCTAACCAATAAAATTTTCAAAAATAACAAAACGATTGATTACGTCTGCTTTTATTCATTATTGATATATAGTTTCTTTTTCTATACCATTTAACATCACATCCAACCAAATGTTATCGGCATAACTATCAGTCAAATTTAAATCTTCCATCAACACTACTATGAAATATAATATTAATATAATAGAATCTTACCACAATTCTTGACATAAAACTCTCCAAATCTGCAATATATTGTTTGTAAATATTGCATAATACCGAATATGGTAATGCCAAATACGGTAATACTTGCAGAAAAAAACTTGAATCTCCCCGATATATGAGATCCAAGTTCTTCTCTTTGCTAATCATTACTTTACTACTACAACACTATCATCTTCCTTACGGCAAATTGTATTCCGCCTTCAAATTCCCAAATTCTTGAGAATGTGTAAATCCATACACTAAAGTATCTCTTGTCACTTCTCCACGTTCTAAACGCCCTATCCAGTCATTCAATCCATCTTCTTCAGGTTCACGATTCAGGAAAGTCTCATACATTCTAATAACGAACTCCTCATCACTGAGATTTAAATTTGCTAATTCTTCTGAATGCAGAAAGCCATGAGACGCAATCTCCTCAATAGTATTTTCCCTTGTCAGGTATTTCTCACACCAATATTCAAGCCCATCTTCATCAAACTTTCTCCCCAACATTTTAGTATAGAGTCTTGCAATAAAACCCGTAGCCTGCATATTTCTATCCCGGTATTGTCCTAATGTCACAAATCCTCTCTCAACACCAAAACTGCTACAAAGATTGGAAAACTCCGCAGACTCCGCAAATCCACGGTATACATACTCACGACTGACACCATTGTCAAGACACTCAAGCCAATACTTTTTTCCTTCATTATCACTATCTCTTCCAAACATGGTCTTGTATAACATTTCTATATATTGTGCGTCTGTGTAATTTTTATTTTGAAATTCCTTACTAAAGAAAATTCCCCATGCGACCTGTGCTGCATTTTCTTTTTTTGTTTTCAACCTATTTGTCCAATCTGCAAGTCCCGCCTCTTCTGCATCACGGGAAAGGGCTATATTATACAATCTATAAACAAAACCTTCTATTCCCGTTTTGCTTTTCCATGTATCTGGACCACTTGGAATTTCTTCCGCTTCGCCAACTACAATCACACAAGTTTTTTCAAAAAATCCATCATCGGAAACCGCACTAACATTTATGGTACCAGCCGATTTTGCTGTCACTTTTCCTGCTGAATCCACAACTGCAACAGCTTCATTACTGCTCTTCCATGTTACTTTTTGATTGCTGGCATTATTAGGAGTTACCTTTGCATACAGTTGTACACTGTCTCCCAACGTCAATTCTATCTTGTCATTGTCAAGTTCAATTCCGGTTACGAATATTTTTTGTTCCGCAGCTCCCTGATATGTATCTTTATCCGGCGGGACTAAGCTGTTATCAGATTCCAATGAATAAAGCACCTTATCAATATATAACGGCTCATATATCTTTCCCTCGTATTCCTTTCCCCTCGTCAGGGCAAGATTTTGAAACGAAATGGTTCGGAGTATCTGCATATCCTCATTTAATTCCTGAACCGAATAATCCATGGTACCAGTATCATTTCCTACCAGCCTTACCTCATAATCATCCCCTGTCAGATAAAAGACTTTGGAATCGCCTTCAAGATACATGGAAACCTCTGCATTATTTGAATCCACAACATTATCTACAATAGAGCCACAAAGCTTTCCATCCATGTCATAAATATATACATCAACCGGGCAATCCACTCTTCCCTTTTTGATCGTATTTTTTGTCGGTTCTGTAATCAACGTATACACACCATTAGAAAAGGAACCATATTTTTGTTCTATAATGCTCATAATGGTTTCATCTACAACTAATCCTGCAATATAATTAGCATTATTTCCCCATATCTCCTGATATGCTTTTTTGACAGAATCTTCCGCCACATTCTGCATACAGTCAATAAAGTTATCCATCCCGGCATAAGTACTTACAGCACATTTTCCTTTTGTTTTCATCCCCTTAGGAATGCCACTTTTATCTAGTATATCATATGAAATATCTCCAAATGACGCATACGAATTTCCATTGCTATTTAATGTTCCGCAATTAAAAGTAAATTCTATGGTCTTTTCTCCATATTTTGTTTTTACCATAACACGTGTACTTGCTTGTGTGTAGCTATAAAAATAGCCTACATAGGGATTAATTCCTAATTTCTCCATTATTTTTTTATTGATATCTTTATTTTCTGTATAGGTCTGTGCATTATTGACTTCCGCAACCCAGACATATAGATACTTTTCTATCGCCTGAATCTGTGATTTATCCAGATATAGATTTAAATCCGTTCCCAATGTCAGATAATTACTGTTACAAAGCTTTTCTAATTCTTTCTTTGCTTTGGAAATATCGGAGCGTGCCTCCCGCTCTCTTTTTTGTTCTTCTGCCTTTTGCCTTTGATAATCAAGATTAGAGAAGACTATGGGTTTTTCCCACTTTTGTTCATTCCCATCAATTGTTGCCGAAATACTGATATTAACTTCCGGTCTTACCTGTGCAGGCATTTCATAGGCATCTGAAACATATACAGTATAATCATAGGAAACAGTCTCTCCCAGCATCAATTTTCGTCCTACAGTTTCCTTTTTTTCAAGCACAGGTTTTTTATTGATAAAACCACTTATTCCAAAATTCAGAGTATTTTCCGGCAAAGTTGATTCTATTGTTCCTACATCAATCCCGATTCCTTCTACCCCTGCTACATCCGCCAAAGTATAAGGCGCTTTTACACCACACATCAACAACACTTGTATATCCTGAGAATTTTTTACATATTCCCAATTTTGATAAGTAATATTTTCGCCATCACACGCCAATGCAAGCTTTGGTTCTACGATATTTTCAATAGCTTCCATTTTGGTCACTTTACCTCTATCCATGGTACAGATAACCTGTTTTGTCTCACTATTCCTCAGAATACTTGCTGCATCATTCATTTTGAAATTATCAGATACAGAATATGTAACATTATCAACTGCTATTTCAGAAGTCAGAGAATCCACACTTGAAAGTTTACCGACTACATATTTTCCTGTAACAGTTTCTGTAGTATCTTCAGATGTGTATATATTATCTAAGATTTTTACCGGAGTATGACTATCTATGGTTGTTCCATTCCCTAATTGTCCGTAATCATTTCTCCCCCACATATAAAGGCTACCATCTTTTGTTACTGCTCCGCTATATAATCCCCCAAGACTTATTGCAGATACATTATCCATAATTTTTATTGGTATGGCACTATCCACAGTTGTTCCATTTCCTAATTGCCCATAATCATTTCTACCCCACATATAAAGGTTGCCATCTTTTGTTACCGCTGCACTATGATTATGCAAATTGCTAACACTTACTAATGACACATTATTCATAATTTTTATTGGTACAGTACTTTTTATAGTCGTTCCATTCCCTAATTGCCCATAATCATTGTGTCCCCACATATAAAGATCCCCATTTTTTGTTATTGCTGCACTACAAGAAAATCCCATGCTTACAGACACTACATCATCCATGATTTTTATCGGAACAGAGCTATCTGTAGTCGTTCCATTCCCTAATGTACCCAAACAATTATCCCCCCATGTATAAAGACTTCCATCTTCTGTAATTGCTGCACTACAAGAAAATCCTAAACTGACAAATATTACATCATCCATGATTTTTATTGGTACAAAACTACTTATAGTTGTTCCATTTCCAAGTGCCCCTCTAAAATTTCTCCCCCATGTATAAAGACTTCCATCTTTTGTTATTGCTGCACTATGTTCAGATCCCAAACTACAAGATACTACATCATCCATGATTTTTATTGGTGTAACAAAATATCCTGACCCCGTTCCATTTCCAAGTCGTCCGTCCTCATTCCATCCCCACATATATAGACTACCATCATCCATAATTGCTGCACCATGATTTCTACCAAAAGCTCCTGAACCAAGGGCTACTTTACTTATATTACTCATAGTTTTTACTGGGATATGATTATCCATATTTGTTCCATCCCCTAATTCACCGCTATCATTATAACCCCATGTATACAAATTTCCGTCCTGAGTAATCACTGCACTCTGACGTACTCCTAACGCTACCCCATTCCTCTCCAATGGCATACTTATCCCACTGCTTTCCTCCTCCATAAACATACCTGAAAGCGTATCTTCCTCTACATTTCCACACTCTTCTGGCATATTTTCGCTAACGGTATGTGCCCACACATAAATGCTATCCGTTGACATCATTATTACGATTATTAATAAAATAGATATTATTTTACGCCAAACCTTTTTCATGTATTATACTCTCCTCGTTCCACATAAATCCCTCATAAATCTTTAATATAACATCCAAAATATTTCCTATATTGAATTGAAATTCTTGCCTAAACATCTCCAATTCAATTATGGCAGATTATACTCCGCTTTCAATTTTGCAAATTCCGGCGAATTAGTAAAACCATATACCAAACTGTCCCTTGTTTCTTCGCCTCTCTCAAGCCTTCCAATCCAATCATTTAGCCCCGCTTCATCCGGCTCTCGGTTCAAAAAAGTTTCATACATTCTAGTAACAAATTCTTTATCATCTAAATTCTGCTGCTCAAATTCCGGAGAATGCAAAAATCCATCAGCAGCAATATTCTCAATCGTCTTCTCCTTCGTGATATACGCCTTACACCAGTCTTCAAGTCCGCCTTCATCAAATTTTCTACCAAGCATCTTAGTATATAACCTTGCAATAAAACCAGTTGCTTCCGCATTTTTGTCGCGATATTGCTCCAAATCTACTTCGCCCCTGCTGACTCCAAAATCATCACACAATACCGTAAACTCTTCTGATTCTGCAAAGCCATGATATACGAATTCACGGCTTACGCCATTTTCAAGACAGTCAAGCCAATTCTCTTTTCCTACAGCATCACTCTTCCTTCCAAATAAGGTTCTATATAAAAATTCCACATATTGTTCATCTGTATAATCTTTTTGTAAAAACTCATCACTGAAGAAAATCCCCCTTGCGACCTCTGCTGCATTTTCCTCCCCAGACTGTAATCTATTCATCCAATCCTCAAGTCCTGCATCTTCCGCATCACGAAGAAGCGCAATATTATAAAGCCTATATACAAACCCCTCTATCCCCTCTTTGTCACGCCATGTATCAGGTCCTTCAGGAAAATCCTTTTCCATATCATCAGGAATATCTTCTAATTGTTGTGTCATTTTCCCATCTAAACAATGAATTATAAGGTTAAAATTATAAAACCTTACTTGACCAAATTGGATACGCTTCCACTCAGCTTTTGTTCCAGCATAGTATATGTCAGTCAAATCCCAATTTTCCGCAAATGCACTATTTCCAATTTCTTTTATACTTCTTGGAAGTTTAATACTTGGTGCTATTTTATAATCCCAACAAAACGCATACTCTCCGATACTTTCCAGTCCTTCTGGAAAAGTAACATTTGCTAAATACGTCATATCATAAAAAGCATAAGCGCCAATATTCTTTACTGTATCCGGGATAGTGACACCAGCAAGCCAAGGCCCGCCTCCTATTCGACTTCCTCCTCCTATACTTGTAACACATATTCCGTTAATTTCACTCGGAAACGTTATAACATTCTTACCTTCAGGATTATTACCTTCATCCCCCAAATAACGTATGATCTCAATTGTTCCGTCCTGTAATAAAATATATCGATATGGACCAGACTCTAAGATATCTCCATCACAGCAATGAATATTTTTTACCGTACTACTACTTATGCAGTCATAAAAACTGTTTCTCCCATGCGCTATTTCAGATGCAACAAAAGTTCTTTTTGTACCAGCATAATACAAATGTTGTATATAACAACCGCTAAAAGCACCACTATCTATTTTCTCAATACTATTTGGAATTGTAACTTTTTGTATTTGTAAATTGCTATAATCCCCAAATTCAGATTTATTCACATTCGAAAAAGCAGATTCTCCAATACCTGTTATTCCATCTCCTATTTCTATCGTTTTTATATCATCCAGAAATGGCCTCCATCCCTCTCCCTGATTGCATTGTTCTATAATGCCACTCCCTGTTAAAACTAATTTTCCCTCACTATCAAGTATCCAGGAGATATTATTATATTTTCCTGAACGAATTGAACCGTCATTTTTAATTTCCTCATTTTCCAAGGTCAATGCTATTTCATTATCCGAAAGACTTTCTGCCAATATACTTTGCGGCGTCCAAATAAAGCCCCCCATTAATATCAAAGTCAAAATAAATAGTTTAAACATTTTGTTCTTCATATAAAATCTTCTCCGTTTCTTTAATAATTCTAACAATACGCATTTTATATCAAAATTTTCTCTCAAATACCCTTTTGCTACAATATGGGACAAAAAATGTGACAAACTTTTTTACAATATTTTCCAGCAAACAATAATTTCCCTTTTTCATACGCTTTTTCCGGAAAACATCCATGCTAACTTTGTGGATTTTTCCTTTATTTACAGCCAAAATCCCACTGTGACACCGAGTGGGACAAAAATATTGCGTCTAGCTTTTAAAAAGGGAAAATTATACAATATGTTGTAAATGTTGACATTTGTCTTAGGGAGGAAATGTTATGAAACAACTGAACGAGCTGTTAAAGGAATTCGTGGAAAAGAGCAATTATACGGTCTATTCCCTCTCTTTTATCAGCAAAGTAAACCGCACCACCCTTCAGCGGGCAATTAACGGAGAACGCTCCATCAGCAAGGAAAATCTTGACAAGATCATTCCTTATTTGAACCTCACACTAAACGAAAAAGCCGATCTGGAAGCGGCGTTTACCGTATCACAGATCGGAGAATATACCTTTCGAAAGCATCTTTACATAAAGGATTTGCTGGAAAATATAGACTTTGTCACTTCTAACGCCGCCGAAGAAGAGGAAATCCCCATCGTTTCCCTTTCCTCCCCCGTCAATGAGTCCCGGTTAGTCAAAGGCATCTTTAATATCATCAAACTGATCTGCCAGATCGTTGCCTATAATATGGAGAATTCGGAGGCGCCTTTTTTATACGCCCTCTCTCCCTTTCACAACCGCTTTTTCAGGGATTTATATGACCAGCTTCAGCTGTCATTCTTCGACAAACTGGAAATTCTCCACATTGTCCCCTTTTTCAGGGCTCCCAGAGAAGATTCCGGTTCCTCCTTATTCAATCTGGAAATGCTTTCCACCCTGCTGCCCTTCGCACTATCCGACAGACAGCACTGCTCCTTTTCCTATTACTATGAAAGTGCAGACTTTTCCTCACTATCCGGCGTCCCCATGCCCTATTACGTCCTGTTGAACCACAATGTGGTTTTAATTGCCCAGGACTATCAGAGCGCATTCATTCTGCCGGATGCCTTTCTGCATCTTTACAGAAAGCATTTCGAGAAGATCCTTCACTCCTCCCTGCCGCTTTTGGATACCCTTGATACGCCCACGCTTCTTTCTGTATTTTCCGATACCACCATAAATACCGGCTATTCCTATGCCATAGAAGCACAGCCCTGCCTTACTTATCATGCGGACGCCTCCATGATCGCCAGAGCCATCAACAAAAAAATCCCCCGACAGGAGCAGCAGGTATTGAGCCAGAAGCTGTTAGCCCAATGTGAAAACCTGCGTTCCTTAAAAAAAGCAGTCTCCGTTTTTTCCAAAAGGGGCTATGACGATTTTGTAAAGAATGGGATCATTTACCAGATTCCCGGCGCTCTCATGCGTCCCTTAAACGTCAAAGAACGCATTACCATTTTGGAACGCCTCATTGCCTCAAACAGAGAAGGAAACAGGGAGTATCTCTTAATAAAATCTTCTGTTTTCCGCCCCAGGATAGAATTCTTTTCCTACGACACCGCATCCATCATGTTCTACATAATGTCCGGGGAAAACGAATTCCGCACCTGCATTTTAAAAGAACCCAATCTGATAGAATCCTTCAACGATTTCGTCATGCACCTGAACGTTCACGGATATACCTATTCCGCCGAGGAGACTGCCGACATCTTCCAAAGCTCCATTACCGAGCTGCGGACAGCTTCTGACGATGCGGTTTGACCCTGTCCCGTCACATGGGCCTGCGCCCTTCAAGGTATTTATGCTCTTTAGGGTACTGTGTACAAAAATGAAAAACCCACAACACAATCCCTGTTCTCAAGGATTTCTGTCGTGGGTCTATTTTTATTATCTTATTCTTAAATCAGTCCCTGCTCTTCTTCACAATGCTGTTATGCTTGGCTACCAAAAACATTCTCATAATAACGGTAACCAGGATCACGGTTATGGCAATTCCCAAAATATTATAGGAATACGCTTTAAAATATAAGAGCCATTTTGCTCCTTCCGCAAACTTGTCTCCGTAAAAAATGATCAGCACGTCAAAAAGTGCGATAAACAAAATTCCTAACCTTAAATTCGTAAGGAACTTTATCCGCTTATCCACCTTTTCAAGTTCAGTCTTCTGTTCTTCGCTCATTGCCATAATACATTCCGCCTACTTATCCAACATTTTTTTCAACTCATCCATAAAAGTATTGACATCTTTAAACTCTCGGTAAACCGATGCAAACCTTACATAAGCTACTGCGTCAATATCCTTTAATTTTGACATGACTAACTCGCCGATCTTGCTGGAGGAAATCTCTTTTTCTTCCATATTGAAGATCTGCGTCTCCACTTCCTCGATGAGACGGGTAATCTGGTTTGCGCTTACCGGTCTCTTGTGGCAGGCGCGCAAAACTCCTGCTTCTATTTTGGAGCGGTCGTAAGTCTCCCTGTTATTATCCTTCTTAATAATGATAAGCGGAATCGTCTCTACCTTCTCATATGTAGTAAACCTCTTATCGCATTCGTCACAGACGCGGCGGCGTCTGATGGAATTGTTTTCTTCAGCCGGTCTCGAATCGATAACTCTTGTATTTTCGTGACCACAAAACGGACATTTCATGCTCTGTTCCCCCTGGTATTTGTTCAATCTTAATACAGTCTGCAAACACAATATCTATGTAAGAAACGTAATATGGTTACATTATATTCTATCTGCAAAATTATGTCAACTATTTTATGGTAACTTGTCCCACCGCATTTCCGCCCCTCTCTAACAACAAAAATCCACCAGGATAATATCCGGTCCGATCTGCTTGATATTGCAAAAAGGGATGCAGAATTCATCCCCGCAGCAAAAGAAATTCATGATCCCCGCTTTTTCCGCCACAATGATCTTACAGATACAGCCCTTGCATTCGTCAAATTCCAAGTCCACGACATGCCCCAGCTTCCGACAGTCCTTAACGCTGATAACTTCCTTATGGCTCAATTCCTCAAAAGTCATACCTTGCTCCACGCCTTTTTGTTATCATATGCGAACCGTCGTAAACTTGTGCTCTTTGGAGTGCTTGTGCCCTTTGGGTGCTTGAATCCTTTAGGGTACTTG
>ULTO01027335.1_pt1 | contig 11351 bp, 10 predicted proteins | sample 1957601 | NCBI WGS metagenome assembly ULTO01 (sample SAMEA4835734, study PRJEB28245) | human gut metagenome | biome: gut microbiome; material: fecal sample | place: Denmark | collected 2008 | reverse complement strand
TGATATATATAAATAATTTAGATCACTTACTTATAAGAAAAATAATGGTTTACTCTATATCTTATGATTTGCATTTTGCAAAGTCGGAATATAATGATTTGTATGATGGTATTAAGGCTTATGGTGTCTGGTGGCATCAGACGGAGAGTGTGTGGTTTGTTAATACAGAAAAATCGGCAAAAGAGGTTCGGGATTATTTGTCCCAATTCCTTAAAAAGGATGATAAACTTTTTGTAATTGAGGTGATAAAGCATTGGGCAGGTATTGGCTTTGCTAAAAATGAGTATAATTGGTTAAAAGAGAATTTAGAGTGATATGAAAACAGAACAATTGATATCGTTACTTGATATCGTTTCTTTTATCGTTGGGATAGTTTCAATTGTTTTGGCTATAGTTTCCCTTGTATTGAGTATTCTGTTCTATAAATGGGGAGCTAAAGCTAGCAAGGAATCTTCTCGGCTATCGACGAACATCGAAGCTCATACTAAGTACTTAAAAGATTTATTTGACCAGATGCTTAAAACTACTTTTGAAATGATTAGAGAACACAATCAAGCAATGGATAGACGTTTCCTCAATTTACCAGGAGAAACAGAATTAAAGCGTCAAAGCAAAATAGATATTGATATTTTTGGTGACTTTATTAATCATGATTCCTTGAAACTCTCGGATTTAGCGTCTAAATATGATGTTAATGTTAAAATTATAGAAGAAGTCATTAAAGATATATCTAAAAGAGGTGTGCTAGTATTAGAAATAGATGGAGAATATGCCAAAGTTGTTAAGCGGGCAGCAACTAATGGGCAAGCTACGGAAACGGAAGTTAACGGTAGTAATGATGATTGTGGTTCTAATTTTTAGATATATTTACTAATAATTTTCGCTAATGTTTTATTTTGTATTATTTATTTTGTCAATAATTATGTATTATATATTTGACAAAAAAGGGAACAATGTGAAAAATAATGGATGGATAGGTTTATCTCTAATGACATTGTTGCTTTGTGTGGTTGCCGGATGTCGTGATTATGGTATAGGTACGGATACATTATATTATTCTGGAGATTATTTCTATTTTTCTAATCATTTTACTTTGATAGAAGTCTTAAATAAAGACAAAATAGGCGAGCAATTAGCTGTGGGCTATTTCTTGTTGAATAAATTAGCTATAAGTCTCTATAATGATATGTCTAGTCCTCTGTTTCTTACTGAATTTTGTATATTAGGGGGATCTTTATTTGTGTTTAAAAAGTTTCAGCATTTATATAGGTTTAATTATTTGTTATTAATTGCATTGTATTTGTTCTTATATTATAATCAAACCTTGAATTATATGAGACAGTTGTGTGCTGTTACTTTTACATTTGCTTCATATTATAGTTTCATTATAAAAAAATATCGTCAGTGTTTAATTTGTCTATTTGTGGCTTATTTGTTTCATACTTCTGCTGTTGGAGGAATTATACCAATAGCAATTTATTATGTGGCAAATGTTGAGGCGAAAAAGAAGAGAAAAATACTTGTAATTATTTATCTTTTGGCATTGGTAGTGGTTTCTCTGGCTTTTAATGCTTTATTGGTGTTTATGGCTGGTAATGGTATCTTATTGGACATCTATGCAGAACGTTATGGTAAGGATAATAATTTCGGTGGTGATTTTTCAACCTCACAAGTTCTTTATTTATTGATAGGATATCTATTGATACTTATATCATATAAAAAAAATATATTAACAATAAAGCAAAATTATTTAGCTTTTTTGTTGCATACAACAAATTTAGTTATGATTCTAATGGGCTTATATGCTTTCTTCTTGTTTAGAATTGCATTTTTCATAGCTTTACCAGACTTGTTATACCAAGTAATCATATTAAGCTCTAAAAAAGTGAATTTTTTAGTTAGATTTGTATTCGTAATTCTTACCATGTTTCTGTGGTTGAACTTATATATTATACATAACAATTGTGAAACATTCCCATATAAATCTCATATTTTAGGTTTTTATTAAAGTTAAATTACAATGGAAAAAATATTGTCTATTATTATTCCTGTTTATAATGTCGAGCAGTATTTGGATAAGTGTTTGTCATCAGTGCTCAATATAAATCAGAGAGAAGAGATTGAAGTTTTAGCTATTAATGATGGTAGTACAGATGGTTCTTTGGAAATTTTGAAGAAATTTCAGAAAGATTATCCGTCTGTATTACAGGTCATAGATAAGCAAAATGGCGGACATGGATCTGCGTGGAACGAAGGATTAAAATTGGCCACAGGCAAATACATTAAGTTTTTAGATAGTGATGATTGGTTTTCAAATTTGGATAGATTAATTCGTTTGTTGAAAAATCTTGATGTTGATGTTTTATTTAATAATTTAAACATCTATTACAGTGTGTCAAATACTAATAAATTAGTAAAGATTCCAATTGAAGCTAATAAAGTAATTGATGCTGATACTTTCGGCTGGGATTCAATTCGTTTTGGTTCAGATCTTACAAATTTCCACTATTGTGTTTATCGTCGAAATCTTCTTCAACCATTATACCCATTATTCTTGGAAAAAACAAGTTTTGATGATGGTATATTATTTGTAGCTCCGCTTATTTATTGTCGAAGTATTTTTTATAGCGATTTTGAAGTTTATAATTATCTTATTGGAAGAGAAGGACAATCAATGGGGAAAGGTGGTGATGTTGTTAAGAAAGTAAGACAAATTTATAATGTAAGAATGAACATCTTGCACTTTTGTCATACTCATAGCACTAGTTCTACATCTAAAATAGCGAAGTTGGTAAAGATTCAAAATAGTTTAGTTTTAAAATTGTTTGCCATATTGAATAGATTGCCACTAGAAGAAAGCAAAGAGAAAACTGTATCTTTATACCAAGAGTATCTTTTGCTTCCTGCTAGGGGTAAGAATTTTTACATACGAATGTATGAAATGTTGCCATTTAATGTCTATTGGTTTATACTGAACAGTTTGAAGAAATGGTTAAAGTAAACTCTACCTTAATGGGTCCTATCATTCTAAAGTCTTCTTCTTTCACCATCATCATCAATGAGGCACGTCCTGATTCCTGGTCAGACATCGTATGGCGAGATGCTCGTGATGCGGGAGCGAATGTGTTGCTGGATAGCAGCAAGCCGCTCCCTTCCTTTCTGCGAAAGCTGCGACAGATTCATTTCTCTAATATAGCGAATCGCAAGGTGTGGCTGCCTTTGAAGAGGGCTTGGGATTTCTCCAATACGTTGCGAATCTCAGATCTGGACCGTATAAAGCGCAATTATGTCATCTTCCAGACGGGTATCAAGTTCTCGGCTCATTATATTGAGCGATTGAAACGCGAGCGCAATGCTTGCATTGTTCTTTATATGCCAGATAATATCAGAACAATGAAAATAGCACAGAATAAGGACGAGTTCCTGAGATTCTGTCGTCATTATCATGTAGACCAGGTATATTCTTTTGATAAAAAGGATTGCGAGGAATTTGGGACGGAGTTCTTTGATTTTTACTCGATGTTGCCTACTAAGGTTACGCAAACGAAACTAGAGGATGGCAAACCGAAAGTTCTTTATGTTGGTGGATGTAGAAGCAAGGAACGATTAAATACGCTTCATGCGCTATATGACAGATTGAAAGAACAGGCTCATTGCACCTTTTATCTTAATGGAGTTGATTCTGTTGATGCCAACCGAGATGGCATTATATATAATCACCCATTAAGTTATGCCGAAGTAGTTGAACTTGTTCAGCAACATGATGTTATAGTAGAAATCATGAACGGTAATCAAGCAGGTAATACGCTTAGATTAAAAGAGGCAGTATGCTATAATAAATGTTTGCTAACGAACAATCCTTTTGTTAAGGATTCACCTTACTATCATCCAGATTTTATGCTGATATTTAAGAAGGTAGATGATATCGACTTGTCCCGTTTCGCAAAGGATGTGGATTATAAATACAATGGTGAATTCTCTCCTCGTAAACTTATGGAAAGAATTGTGGAGAAAGATAAAATTAACATTATAAAATAAGTAGTTATGGTTAAAATTACAGCAGTAATTCCTATTCGTAGTGGATCACAGCGAGTAAAGGACAAGAACCTCCGTCCTTTTGCTAACACTACGTTGATGGAAAACAAGATTAATTCATTGCTTCAAGTACCTGAGTTAGATTCTATTATTGTGAATACAAACTCAGAAGAAGCAATTGACATTGTAAAGAAAAAGTATATGTGGGGGTAAAATGGCATCGTAGAGAAGAGTATTATGCTTCGTCTCAATGCTCTGGAATTGAATTCTTTCAGCATTTAGATGAGGTGACTGATACCGACATCTTTGTGTATGCACCATGTACATCTCCTTTTATTAAACCAGAAACAATTTCACAGTGTGTCAAAGCTTATCTCAACAAAACTGATGATTGTGATTGCATAGCAACGGTTAGCTCTATTAAAGAGTTTATGTGGCTTGATGGTAAGCCTGTCAACTATAATCCGTTGAATGCACCAAACTCTTAGAACCTTCCAAATATAGTAGCCCTTAACTTTGGAGCAACAGTAACATCACGAGAGGATTTGATTACCAATCATAATATCATTGGTAAACATCCAAAATTCGTTGAGACATCTGATATTGAAGCCATTGATATTGATACTCCGTTGGATTATTATATCGCAGAACAGATTTATAAGAAACTTTGCATTGAAGGTAAAGGGTTATTGGATTGATGCGGTTTACCTGAGCTGAGGGCACTGTGGTAATATACATATTATGTTGATGAAGACAAAGATTTTAGATTGTACCCTTCGTGATGGTGGTTACTATACGAATTGGGATTTTAGTTCTGATGTTGTCAAGACTTATATCGAGACAACCAATAAACTTCCTATAGATTACTTGGAAGTTGGTTATCGTAATAAACCAACGAAAGAGTATATGGGTAAGTTTGGTTATACGCCTGTTTCCATATTGAAGAAACTACGTAAGAGCTCTAACAAGAAACTTGCGGTAATGTTGAATGAAAAAAGCACATTACCAGAAGATTTGGATGAGCTTCTTACTCCTATCAGGGGATTAGCCGACATGGTTCGTCTGGCTGTTGATCCAAAGAACTTCGAGCGTGCTGTTGTTTTGGCTAAGGCCGTAAAGGCTATGGGATTTGAAGTGGCATTCAATACTATGTATATGTCAAAATGGAGTACGGAGTATAAGGGATTCTTGGATAATCTGTCAGAAATCAATGGAGTTGCAGATTTGTTCTGTATGGTAGATTCATTCGGTGGTATTACTCCTTCTGAAGTAAGAGAAATTACGGCAAAAGTAAAGGCAAATACCACTTGTGCTGTAGGATTCCATGGACACAACAACTTGCAGCTCGGCTTGATTAATACTTTGACTGCTATTGAATGCGGTGTAGACTTTGTTGATGCTACTGCTTTGGGTATGGGCAGAGGTGCAGGTAACCTGAATATGGAGTTGCTTCTTACTTATCTTAAAAACGAAGGTTTGGATGTTGATTTCAATGTATTAGGTGATTATGTCTCCAACTTCCAACCATTGCTTGATGAATATCAGTGGGGAACCAATCTTCCATATATGATTTCTGGTGCCAATCGAATTCCACAGAAGGAAGTTATGGAATGGGTAACCAACCGTGCGTATAGTTTCAATAGTATCGTTAGAGCTTTGGATAACAAACGTAATTGTGTGGCAGACAATGCTCATTATCCTCTTTTGGAAGCAAGACCAACAGATAAGGTCTTAATTGTTGGAGGTGGCAATTCTGCAATTGAGCATCAAGAAGCTATCAAGGAGTATCTGAAAACTCATCCTTCTGTAGCTGTAGTTCTTGCAACTTGCCGTCATGCTGCTTCTTATCTTGATATAGATAATGATAAATATTATTGTCTCGTAGGAAATGAGGCAAAGCGAATGAAACGCAATATTAAAGCGAGTGAATTCAATGGTAAGTGTATTTTGGCTCCTTTTCCAAGAAAGATGGGAACTGAAGTTCCTGATTTTGCGGAAGACTCAACTTTTGAGTTAAAAGACATTGTATTCACCCAGGATTATTTAGATTCTTGTACAACTATTGCTTTACAAATAGCATTGGATTTGGAAGCTAAAGATATTTTTGTCATTGGATATGATGGCTATAAGGGTGAAGTCCTTTCTGAAAAGGAAATGGACTTGACCAATGAAAATAGAACCTTATTCACAGGTTTTGTATCTTATTTCAAGAAACCATTGATTTCCTTGACAGATTCATTGTACAAAGAATTAGAAGTTAAATCAATTTATCAATTCATATAATATTAACATGAAAATTATAGCAGTTATTCCTGCACGTTACGAATCTTCTCGTTTTGCAGGTAAGCCTTTGGCTGAGATTTGTGGTAAACTCATGATTCAACGAGTTTATGAGAGAGCGAAGATGGTAGAGGAATTTACCGAAGTCTATGTAGCAACTGATGATCAGCGTATCTTTGATGCATGTGAAGAACGTGGTGTTAAGGCTATTATGACCTCCACAAAGCATAGAACAGGTACAGATCGTATCGGCGAGGTCGCAGAAAAGATTCCTGCAGATCTTTATGTGAATATCCAAGGCGATGAACCATTGATAGAACCTGATACTATCAGACAGGCTATCATTCCTTTCTTGAATGGAAACATTAAGGATCTTCAGGTTACCAATTTGATGACTGAAATTCATGAGCCTGTTGATTTGATCAATTTTACCGTGCCAAAAGTTCTTGCAGCTAAAGATGGTCGTGGGGTTTATCTTACTCGTTCTGCCGCACCATTCCCTAAGGGTAGCATTGATGCAAAGTATTATAAACAGGTTTGTGTCTATGGATTTACTCCTGAGGCATTACGCTTCTATTGCGAATATGGTAAGAAATATGGTAAGGCAAAGATAGAAGCAATCGAAGATATTGAAATTTTGAGATTCATAGAAAATGGTTATCGTGTTCAATATATTGAGGTGAATTCTGATACCATCGCTGTTGACACTCCTAATGATTTGGAACGTGTTATAGAGTATGTAAAAGAACATAATATAGACTAAATGAAAGTAGTAACATTTGGAGAAATCATGGTGCGCTTAGGCGCACCTGATTATCTCAAACTAATACAGAGCAATAGCCTGGATGTTAGTTATGCTGGAGCTGAGGCTAACGTTGCAGTGAGTCTTGCTCATTATGGTATATCTACAGACTATATTACATGCTTGCCTGAAAATCCTATTGCAGAACATTGCATTATGGAATTGCGTGGTCATCGTGTAGGAGTAGACCATATCCAACGTTCAGGCAAGAGAATGGGAATCCTCTATCTGGAAACAGGTAGTAATATGCGCCCATCTAAGGTTTTTTATGATCGCGAATATTCTTCGATAGCAATGATAGAGCCTGGTAGTATCAATTGGTATGATATATTAAAAGATGCTACTTGGTTCCATTGGACAGGCATCACTCCTGCTTTATCACAAAATGTTGCAGATGAATGTTTGAAAGCTATTCAAGTAGCTAATGAATTAGGTGTAACGGTATCTTGTGATATCAATTATCGTGGCAATCTTTGGAACTATGGCAAGAACGCTTCAGAAGTGATGCCAGCTTTGGTTGAAGGTTGTGATTTAATCATGGGTAATGAAGAGGATTGCGAAAAGGTTTTTGGTATCAAGCCAAAGAATTTTGATGCAGACAATACGAAAGGTAGTATCAATCAAAGTACTTTTGAGTCAGTTTGTCAGCAGATGATGGCTCGATTCCCTCGTTGCAAGAAGATGGCAGTAACACTACGTGGTGCTATCAATGCGAATCATAATACCTGGTGTGGTATCCTTTATGATGGAAAGCAACTATATCAGTCTGCCAGATATGATATCACGGATATCGTAGATAGAGTTGGTGGTGGTGACTCCTTCATGGGAGGTCTAATTTACGGATTGCTTCATTATGGGGATAATCAAAAGGCTTTGGATTTTGCAACTGCAGCTAGTGCTTATAAGCATACGTTGAAAGGTGATTTCAATTGGGCAACAGTAGATGATGTTGAGGCTTTGATGAGTGGTAATGTTAGTGGTAGAGTAAAGAGATAATTATGGAAAAGAAAAAGGTATTATTTGGAACAGATTCTTATTTTCAATTGATGACTGCAATCAATTTGCGAACAACAGTTTATAAGGATTGGTATGCTGATATTATTGTATATGGATCAGTTCCTTCTGCAGATAAAATAGCTGATAGATTAAGAGAAACGAATGTCTTTGATCATGTTTATATGGCAGACACATCATTAACAAGATGTGGAAAGAAATATTCTAAAAGAGAGAAACTGCCAAAGTATTTTGTTTATCTCTATTCTCTTATAGCTCCAAGTCATGTCCTTAAAAATGCTATTGGTGCAAAACTGACAATTCCTTATGATGAATTTGTTCTTAATAGTTACGGAGCTTTACCTGACACGATTTTTAATATTTGCTATAGAAATAATAAAAATATAAAGGTAAAGCGTATAGAGGATGGTTTTGTCAGCTATTTTACAGAGTTTGGAAGCAAGAAGGGGCATTTTCGCCAGTTTTTGGAGAGCTTTTCAAACCTGATATTTGGTGATAAAGATATAAAAAAATATATAGATGGTTATTACTTTGTAGAACCAGATTTAGTCATAGCTAAGCTTCCTTATCCAGTAATTCGTTCACCAAAATTCAGTCGAAATAATAAAGAGTTAGTTAGTGTTTTGAATCATGTTTTCAATTATGACAACTCTCTTAAATTTGATAAGAAAATTTATCTTTTTGAGGATGGGTCTTTATTCTTTATGAATAGTGATGAAGAAGTTGATATTGTTAATGAGCTTAAATCTGTTGTTGATTCTGCTAATTTTATTGTAAAAATGCATCCAAGAAGAAAAGAAAACAGATTTAGCAAATTGGGTGTTGATGTTATGGCAAAGTCTAGTATTCCATGGGAAGTGATTCAGCTTAATAACCATTTCGATAATTGTATATTTATGACAGTTGCTTCTTCGGTTGCTTTTTCTTCTGATATTTATTTTGGAGATAATTGCCACAAGATACTTTTATTCAATTGTTTAAAAAATCCTCCTGCACTTGTCAATGAGAATTTTAAAAAATACTTAGAACTTTATTTAGCGAAATTCGGTGCGGATAGTTTGCATATTCCTACAAACTATGAAGAATTGAAAAAGGAAGTTGTTGAAATATCTAAAACCTTCTAGTTTATGAAATATGCAATTAATGGTCGCTTTGTTGTCCGCAAGTTGACAGGACAAGAGCGATTTGCAACGGAGTTGCTACGTGAGTTGGATAAGATTTGTGAGAAGGATGAGTTAGTCTTGGTTGTACCTGAGTATGCAGAGATATTACCTGATTACAAGAATATCAAGATTGTCAAGTATGGAAAGGTAAAGAGCCATTTCTGGGAGCAGATTAGTCTTTATCGCTATTGTAAAAAACATCATCTGGTGAGTGTGAACTTAACTTCTACTTGCCCTTTGTTAGATAGTGGTATTGTTTGTTGTCATGATGCTGCTCCCTATGAGATTCATGACCTCTTGACTCAGAATCTTTATGGAAAGTTGTCACAGGTATGGCACATGTGGATGATAGATGCTGTAAAACGCAGTAAATATCCTATAATTACGGTTAGTCATTATTCTAAGGCTAGACTTGCCAAGTTTATGCATGTTCCAGAATCACGATTCCATGTTATCTCTAATGCTTGGCAACACTATCAGCGAGTTAATGAGGATGATTCAATCTTTGATAAACTTCCTGCAGGTTATCAACGCGGGGAGTATTTTATGGCTCTGAGTAGTCTTACACCTCAAAAGAATTTTGTTTGGGTTAAAGAAGTGGCTAAGCGTAATCCGAATAAAAAGTTTGTGATTGTTGGTAGAGCTGAGGGATTTACCAAGTTGGGGAGTGAGGAGCTACAAGATAGTAACCTTCACTTTACTGGCTATTTGACTGATGGTGAAATCAAATCGTTGATGAAGGGATGTAGGGCATTTATTCATCCTGCTGTATATGAAGGATTTGGTATTCCTCCAATTGAAGCTTTGTCATGTGGTGCGGAACTGATTGTTTCTACAGCCGCTTGTTTGCCTGAAGTATATGGTAACTCTGCTCATTATATAGATCCTTATAATTACGATGTGGATTTGGATGAGTTGCTAAAGGAGCCAATAGCTCCTGCAAGCGAAGTTTTGAATAAGTATTCTTGGGCAAAAGAGGCACAAAAGTTTTTGGATTTATTGAGAAAATGAAAAATCAAACAGATTTTTCTATCAAAAATATAAATATATACCTGTAAATCAATTTACTTACTTTTATGAAAAAGAAAATACTTATGGTCTGCGAGGCCTTTGGCGGTGGCGTGTTTGCCTACGTAGCTCAGTTGTGTAATGATATGTGTCAAGAGTTCGACGTGTACTTGGCATATTCACTTCGCCCGCAGACACCTAAGAACTATAAGGAAGTATTGGATGAACGTGTTCATTTGATACAAGTAAAAAGTTTTGGAGGAAGTATCTTTAATATTGCTAAAGATATTCAAGTCATTAAAGAACTTCGTGCTGTAGCTAAAGACGTTAAGCCAGACTTAATCCATCTTCATTCATCGATTGCAGGTGGATTAGGTCGATTGGCTTTTAATGGTAAGGATATACCTGTGGTTTATACCCCTCATGGATATGCCCACATCTTGATGGGAAAGGGTGGATTGAAGTTGAAAGGTTATGAAATCATGGAGAAGGTTCTTGGAAAAAGACCTTGCATAACCTTAACTTGTTGCAAGAGCGAGGATGATGTAGCGAAAACGCTTACTAAGCGTACTGCTTATGTTGAGACAGGTGTCAATTTGAAGGATTTATCAGAAAGCCTAGATGGTATAAAGCCTATCAAGAATGATAAGTTTACGGTTTATACATTGGGTAGAACCTGTGTGCAGAAACAACCAGAACTGTTTAATCGTATTGCAGAGTTGGTACCAGAGGCTCGATTTGTATGGATAGGCGGAGGTGAATTGGATTATCTTCTTACCGCTCCTAATTTGGAGTTGACTGGTTGGAAACCTCGTAAAGAGGCTTTGGCTATGGGAAAAGGTGCCGATGTTTTCATTCTCTGTTCACTTGGTGAAGCTATTGCAATGAGTTTGATAGAAAATATGTTTATGGGTAAGCTGATTCTCGTAAGCAATGTGATGGGTAATCAAAGTGTCATCAATAATGGTGTGAATGGTTTTGTTTGTGACAAAGCAGAAGATTATGCCGCTCGAATTAAAGAAGCGATGAAACAATTCCCTCAGAACTTG
>ULTO01076883.1_pt1 | contig 11370 bp, 11 predicted proteins | sample 1957601 | NCBI WGS metagenome assembly ULTO01 (sample SAMEA4835734, study PRJEB28245) | human gut metagenome | biome: gut microbiome; material: fecal sample | place: Denmark | collected 2008 | reverse complement strand
CCGCCGTGGGCAGAATTATCCTCCGCAGTCGGATAATTTCGTTTTTTTTAATCGGAGATTAGACAATGGACGAGCCATAAAATTAAAAGAATAAGAAGCATGAAAAAGAAGAGCAAGTACGGGAGAAATCCCAAGTTGAACCCGAAGACGCACTGCGTGATGGTGCGCTTCGATGATGTTGAATGGAACAGGTTCCTGACGATGTACGAAGAATCACAGGTATATGCGAAAGCTGTCTTTCTCAAGGCGCATTTCTTCGGGCAGAAGTTCAAGGTGATGAAAGTGGACAAGACGATGCTGGATTACTGCACCAAGCTGTCGGACTTTCATGCGCAGTTCCAAGCCATCGGCACGAACTACAATCAAGTCGTCAAAGAGCTGCGCATTCACTTTTCGGAAAATAAAGCGATGATGCTTCTTTACAAATTGGAGAAATGCACCATCGACCTTGTGAAGGTGAGCAGGGAGATTGTGGAGCTTTCAAGGGAGATGCACGCCAAGTGGGAACAAAGGCGGGATGATTCCATTGTATAGAGGATGATCCCTTTGATACGCAGTTCTACGGGGAATTTCATCGCCGACCATGTTGTAACCGGGGCTGTATGTCAAGGAAGAGAGCCGACCCAAAGGGTTGAAATTGTAAGTTACATTGTAAATTTTATTCAGGATGCCGGTTGATTCATAAATTCAATCGGTATCTTTTTAGAGATAACAATTTATTGTTTAAGACGCTATAATCTTATTCCTAAATTCTTTAGGAGTGCAACCTTCCTGTCGTTTGAAGAACCGGACGAAATGCTGCGGATGCTGGAATCCCAGCGATTCAGCTATCTGTTTGATTGTTCCCGCAGGGTCGAGCATCCGCTCTTTGGCTACGGCAATCATTTTCAGTTGTATATACTCCTGTGCCGTTTTCCCTGTTTCCGACTTGACCAAATCCCCGAAATAGTTGGGCGAAAGGCAAATCTTGTCGGCGAAATATTTCACGGTTGGGATTCCTTCTTTCGCCGCCATATCAGAATAGAGGTAGTCATCCAGCAATCGCTCGAAACGAGCCAGCGCATCGTGATTCATATCCTCGCGTGTGACGAACTGCCGTTCGTAAAAACGCATACAGTAATTAAGCATAACCTCGATATTGGAAACAATCAACGACTTGGAGAACTTGTCGATGGGATGCTGCAACTCGCGGACGATCTTCTCCATATAATCTTGCAGGATGATACGCTCTTCGGTCGAGAGATGCAACGCCTCGTTGGAAGCGTAGGAGAAAAACGAATACTGCTTCATCTGTTGTCCCAACGGAGTACGATGCATAAAATCGGGATGGAACAGCAATCCAATGGCTTCCGGAGCGGGACCGTCTTCCAGTCGATGTATGCCTACCGTCTGCCCCGGAGCGAAACTCACTACAGTTTCGTCGTCGAAATCATAGACCGTCTTTCCGTAGTTGATGATGCACCCCGTTGTCTTTTTAAGGAACAACGCATAAAACCCCAGCGTCATCCGGTGCGTCGGTTGCGGCACGGAACTGTCAAAATGTACAATACCGACCAACGGATGGCGTGTCTCGAACCCGAAGAACCGGTTGTACTGTTCGATGGTGTCCGCCTTTATAATATCTTCTGTATTCATGATTCTATAAATGCTTTTCTATTATATCCTTATTTTCAGTACAAAGGAAATACATTTTCTCCGATAATAAAAGCACCGCACAGCAAAATGTGTAATTCGGGTACTTTTACCCGTAAGCCAGGTACTTTGTTGATTATCACAACGAACTGTTTCCGACAAAACCCGTAATCGGGGTACTTCTGTCCGTAAGAAAGGTACCGGGTCGCATGACAGAATGCCCTAATTTTGCATCGTACAAAAATAACAGTTCAAAATCAAGCAAATATGAAACGGATAGTAATTACAACCCTGACGGCTTTGGCATTCTTCGCTTCAGCCGTCGCACAAAACCCAAACACGCGTATCCCCGCAAAAGGATTCGCCATGTTCTCCGCCGAGGACACCTTCCATCCTTACGAGTTTACCCGCCATGCCATAGGCGACAATGACATTCAGATTGAAATCCTGTACGCCGGTATCTGCCACAGCGACCTGCACGCTGCATGGGACGAACAGCAGGAACAGGGGTTATATGCTGCATATCCCATGATTCCGGGACATGAAATCGCCGGACGAGTGACGAAAGTTGGCAAAAACGTCACGAAATTCAAGGTCGGCGATTTGGCAGGTGTCGGCTGCATGGTCAATGCCTGCGGTCACTGTTCCTCCTGCGAAATGCACAAGGAGCAGTTCTGCGAAAAAGGTACGACCTTTACCTACAATTCCAAAGACATCTACCACGACGGCGAGATGGCAATGGGCGGCTACTCAGACAATATTGTGGTAAGCGAGAACTTTGCTATCAAGATACCTGCAAACGCCGACCTGAAACGGGTCGCACCGCTTCTGTGCGCAGGTGTGACCACGTGGTCGCCCATCCATTTCAGCAACGTCAAGAAAGGCGACAAGGTGGCGGTTGCCGGTTACGGAGGACTGGGACACATGGCTGTTCAGTATTTGGTGGACCTGGGTGCCGATGTGACCGTGTTCGACCGCACGGAAGAGAAACGTGCCGATGCTGCCCGGATGGGTGCAACACGCTATGTGAATGTGAACAATCCCGAAGAGATGAAAGGACTTAGCAACACGTTCGATTTCATCATCAGCACCATCCCTGCCAACTACGAGCCGATACAATATGTCGCCATGCTGAAAATGGGCGGTGAAATGGCTATCGTGGGGCTTCCCGACAAATCGACACTGAATATTGCAAACATGGCTTTCCTTTCCCAGCGCAAAGTGTACGGTTCGCTTATCGGCGGCATTAAGGAGACACAGGAGATGCTCGACTATTCAGTGGCGCACGACATTTATCCAGAAGTGGAAATTATCAAAGCGGATGCATCCGAAATAGATAAGGCTTGGCGCAATGTAGCCGACGGGAAAGTGAAGTTCCGTTATGTAATAGACATGAGTACGATAAAATAAGGGGCGTAACGATGAACGAGATAATAGAAAGAATGCGGCGCGGCGAGCGAATTACGGAAACGGATGCCGACTTTCCCCGTCTGTGCGAGGAGGTCGAGAACACAAGGCGGCTCGTCGGAGAACTGAACACGGGCTATCATTCGCACGACGAAGTGCGGGTGCTGCTCGAACGCATCTGGGGACAGCCGCTGGATGCCTCCGTGCGTATGTTCCCGCCGTTCTATACGGCTTTCGGCAAAACGACCCGTGTGGGCAAAGACGTGTTCATCAACTTCGGCTGCACATTTCTCGACCAAGGCGGCATCACACTCGAAGACGGCGTATTCATCGGGCCGGGAGCAAAGATTCTGACGGAGCATCATCCCGAAGAACCGGCTTTGCGGCATCGGCTGCTAGTCAAGCCCGTAGTCATCCGCTGCAACGCTTGGATCGGTGCGGGAGCGATGATACTGCCGGGCGTAACCGTCGGCGAGAACGCCATCGTCGCCGCCGGAGCCGTCGTGACGAAAGACGTACCCGACAATGCCGTTGTTGCCGGAGTGCCTGCCAAAGTATTGAGAAACATAAAAACCGATCATCATGAATAAGAATATAACCGCACTCCTTGTCATCGGAACGATGCTTCTGTCGGGAGCGGCCTGTCAAAGAACAAATAACGAAAAGGATATGAAAGAATTGAATTTAACTGCCGAGTGGGACAAGACATTTCCCAAGAGTGACAAAGTGAACCACAGCAAAGTTACATTCACCAACCGTTACGGCATCACGCTGGCGGCCGATATGTATGTGCCGAAGAATGCATCCGGCAAACTGCCCGCCATCGCCGTCTGCGGTCCGTTCGGAGCTGTCAAGGAACAGGCCGCAGGACTTTATGCTCAGACGATGGCGGAACGCGGATTTCTGACCGTCGCTTTCGACCCCTCCTATACTGGAGAAAGCAGTGGTGAACCTCGCTACGTGGTATCGCCCGACATCAATACCGAGGATTTCTCGGCCGCCGTCGATTTCCTTGCAACCAACGACAAGGTCGATTCGGAGCGAATCGGCATCATCGGTATCTGCGGCTGGGGCGGACTGGCCATCAATGCCGCGGCAGCTGACCCGCGCATCAAGGCGACCGTCGCATCCACCATGTATGACATGAGCCGCGTCAATGCCAACGGCTATTTCGATGCCGATGACAGTGCCGAAGCACGCAATGCACTCCGCAAAAAACTCGCGGCACAACGCACGGAGGACTTCCGCAACGGCTTCCCGAAGCCGGGCGGGGGTGTTCCCGATGAACTGCCTGCCGATGCCCCGCAGTTCTTCAAGGACTACCACGCCTATTACAAGACCCCGCGCGGCTATCATCCCCGTTCGCTCAACTCCAATCAAGGGCGTAATGCGACGGAAGCCATCCCGTTCATCAACTTCCCGCTGATGAGCCGGGCGGACGAAATCGAGAATGCCGTGCTTATCATTCATGGCGAGAAGGCGCACTCCCGCTATTTCGGTGAAGACGCATTCAAGAAACTCACGGGCGACAACAAGGAACTGATGATTATTTCCGGCGCAAGCCATACGGATCTTTATGACAATTTAGCCGTCATTCCGTTCGACAAGTTGGAAACATTCTTCTACAATAATCTTAAATAATGATTAAAACAATGAAAATGTGGCTATTATCTATAATATTACCGTGTATGTTATTGACAACAAACGCTTGCAGCCCGTCAGATGAACCGGTCGAAAGCGAAATACCTGCACCCGGAACCGACCCGAATCCGAATCCCGACCCGACACCAGACTCGCAACCTACGGATGGCCGTGACTTGGTAGTCTATTTCTCTTGTACGAACACGACCAAAGGCATTGCCGACCGGATTGTCGAGACGACCGGTGCGGCGACTTGGCGCATCGAACCCGAAACGGCTTACACGTCAGAGGATTTGAACTACAACAATTCGTCGTCGCGTGCCAATCGTGAGCAGAACGACCCATCGGCACGTCCTGCCATCAAGGGCAAGTGCGAGAACCTCGCCGATTACGATGTAGTTTTTCTCGGTTATCCCATCTGGTGGGGCAAGGCTCCGAAAGTCATTTTCACATTCCTCGAAAACCACGATCTTGCGGGTAAGACCGTCGTTCCGTTCTGCACCTCGCACTCCAGCGGTATCGGGTCGAGCGACACCGACCTGCATCGTCTGGCAACCGAAGCAGAATGGAAACAGGGACGGCGGTTTAGCGGAAACGAATCGAAAGAAACCATCGAAAAATGGATTGAAAGCATGGATTTGGATTTTAACGACAATACGAATACGGGCATATTCGACCTCTCGAAAGGTACGAACGGCAATGCCCCTACGATAAAGCTAAGCAGCGGTTATGATATGCCGATTGTCGGGCTGGGAACTTACAGCCTGCATGGGGCAACCTGCATCAATTCCGTGAAAACGGCCATTGCCGCCGGTTTTCGCAAATTCGACACGGCATCCATCTATGGCAACGAAGAGGAGGTGGGACAAGGTGTCCGTGAGTCGGGTGTGCCGCGCGAGGAGATTTTCGTGGCGACCAAACTCTATCCCAATCAATATTCCAACCCCGAAGCGGCCATCGAGGAGTGCCTGCGCAAGCTCGACATCGGGTATATCGACCTCATGCTGCTGCATCATCCCGGCACGAACGACGTGAAAGCGTACAAAGCGATGGAAAAATACGTGGCGGCGGGCAAAATTCGCTCAATAGGCGTATCGTGTTACTATGTCAAGGAAATCGACGAATTTTTGCCGAAAGTGAACATCAAGCCGGTGTTGGTCCAGAACGAGGTTCATCCGTATTATCAGGACACGGAAGTGGTGGAGCATCTTCATGACCTCGGAATCGTTGTCGAGGCATGGTATCCCCTCGGTGGTCGCGGACATCAAAAGGAGCTTTTGAGTGACCCTGTACTGTCCGAAATTGCAGCCAAACATAACAAATCGGTAGCACAGGTCATCCTCCGGTGGGACTTGCAGCGGGGTGTGGTCATCATTCCCGGTTCGAGCAATCCCGACCATATCAAGGAGAACATTTCGATTTTCGACTTCTCACTGACCGATGACGAAATGGCACAGATTGCCGCCCTCAATCGGAACGAGAAGCACGACTGGTATTAGTACGATAATTAAAATAGCATATGACAATGAAAACGAATCTCAGTTACGACCAGTACATTCCTACCCGCATTCTTTTCGGGGCAGGACAGTTGAATAACCTCCATGCACAACCTATGCTGGGCAAACGTGCGTTGATAGTCATTTCCAATGGTAAGTCCACCCGTGACAACGGATATCTCACCCGTACCGAAGAACAACTGCATCGGGCAGGTGTGGAAACCGAAGTGTTCGACGGCATCATGCCCAATCCGACGGTCGCCAACTCCATAGCGGGAGCGAATGCCGCACGGGAATATAAGGCCGATTTTCTCGTGGCATTGGGCGGCGGCAGCGTCATGGACTGCTCGAAAGCAATCGCCTTGCTGGCTACCAACGAGGGCGATTTATGGGATTATGTAGCTATCGGTTCCGGCAAGGGACAGCTGATACAAAACCGCCCGTTGCCCATCATCGCCATTACGACCACTGCCGGCACGGGTTCGGAAACGGACGGCTGCGGCGTCATTACCAAAGAGGAGACGAACGAAAAGGCATTCATCATGCACCCGTCGCTCTTTCCCTTCCTCGCTATCGTAGATCCGGAACTGATGCTATCCGTTCCGCCTCGCTTTACTGCCTTTCAGGGCTTCGATGCGCTATTCCATAGCGTTGAGGGATTTATCGCCGCCAGTGCAAACCTCGCCAGCGATATGAACGCACGGGAGGCAATCCGCAACATCGCCCGATACCTGCCTCGTGCCGTGAAGGACGGTTCCGATCTGGAAGCACGTACCTGCGTTGCATTCGCCAACACCCTGTCGGGAGCTGTGATGACGCTCACGCTGCTGACCAGCGAACACGGATTGGAACACGCACTCTCTGCCTATCATCCCAATCTGCCGCACGGAGCCGGATTGATTATGATCAGCAAGGCATATTTCAGCTATTTCGTCCGCAACCACGGTTGCGACGACCGTTTCGTCGAACTGGCACAATTACTCGGTATGTCCGAAGCCACCGAACCGGAGGATTTCATTACGGCACTTGTCCGCTTGCAGGAAGCCTGCGGTGTTGCGGATTTGAAGATGTCGGATTATGGCATTACGCCCGACGAGTTCGAGACCTTTATGCGCAACACACGCGAAGTAATGGGCATTATGTTTACCGCTGACCGGGTACAGATGTCGGACGAAGACATCGTGCGGATATTTGCGGAATCCTATAAATAACCGAAAATGAATGATGAAAAGATGATAACCCGCCGCGAAGCACTCAAAAAGATGGGGGCGGTAGCGGCAGGGATAGGACTGGGCATCGGTGGCGTAAATGCTGCCGATGTACTGGGACTGTCCGAAAAAGAAGAAAAGCGCGGAAAAATGAAAGTGTTGGCAATCAACGGTAGTTCACGCAAGGACGGCAATACGGCGGATATGCTCAATCTCGTATTGGGCGAGTTGGAAAAAGAGGGATACGAAACGGAACACATCCAGTTGGCAGGCAATACCATCAACCCTTGCAAAGCCTGTTTCGCTTGTGCCGGAAAGAAGAACTGCGTGTTCGGCGATGATATTTTCCAAGAACTTTACCGGAAAATGACCGAAGCAGATGCCATCATATTCGGTTCCTCAACCTATTCCGCCGATGTTTCGTCCACGCTCAAGGCTGTTATCGAGCGCGCCAGCGTAGTGAGCGACACCAATCCGGGAATGTTCCGGCACAAAGTAGGCGGTGCGGTCGCCGTTGCCAGGCGTGCCGGAGCCATGAACACCATCGACACCATCAACCATTTCTTTCTCAACAAAGAAATGTATGTCGTGGGTTCCACCTATTGGAATATCGCTTACGGTCGTCTGTCCGGCGAAGCCATGAAAGACGAGGAAGGCGTCGCCAACATGAAGAACCTCGGACAGAATATCGCATGGCTGCTAAATCGGATAAAGTAATAACATTCATAGGTTATAAATAGAAATATCAACCAAAAACACAAATAATGAAATATATTCAGAAAATAATAGCTTCCGATTATTTACTGATAACATTGCTTATTGGTTGTATAGCTTATCTTTGGATGTATGAGTGGCACGAAGTGGAAGCATTGGAAAATGGCAACTGATAAACCCAACAGATGTTGCTCCGCGCCATACAGGAAAGGAGGTATCGTCCGGATAGTGACAAATCAACGTCCGCATCATTGCCGCCACCAACGAGGATCAGGATGCGGCAGTGAGCGAGAAGCGTTTCCGGCAGGATTTACTCTACCGCTTGCATGATTTCGAGATAACCGTGCCGTTGTTGCGCAACTGTCAGGAGGACATCATGCCGCTGGCGGAGCTCTTCCGGGAGATAGCCAACAAAGACTGGAGTGCAATGTGGGCGGTTTCAGTTCCGAAGCGCGAAAAGCGTTGCTGACCCACGCATGGCCGGGCAAAGTGCGCGAACTCCGGCAGAAAATCATGGGAGCGGTGTTACAGGCTCAGGAAGGCATGGTCACGAAAAAGCATCTGGAACTTGCCGTGACTAAATCTACCTCTCTCGTCAACTTCGCCCTGCGCAATGATGCGGAGGATAAGGAGCGGATATTATGTGCGTTAAAACAGACAAACGGTAATCGAAATGCCGCCGCCGAATTGTTGGGAATAAGTAGGTCGGCACTATACAGCAGACTTGAAGAATATGGACTTAAATATAAATTTCGGCAATCATAATCGATAATTTATTGAATTTGACTATTTGAAAAGGTGTGTTTTCAAAAAATAATATTACCTTTGCATTTAGGAAAAGCGTTCTTTTGAATTACTGCAAAACGAAGTGAAATACAGAATTTCGCTGGTTTCTAAATCGTTACCTGTCAAGCTGCAAAATTTCGCAAATGATTGAATTTTAGCAAGAAAGAAAATCCTCAATGTCTTCTCATGTGCCACGTGACGTTTTTCTCGATACCGCATTTTCTCGCAATTACCTTGATGCTGTTCTTGCAGTTGGCATAACACGGAACGGGAAGCAATTTATCGCCTTCGGCCATGCCGTCGTATTTCTCGATGATATGTTTAGCAACGTCCAGCAAGCGGATATTCGATTCCGTACCCGTCTTTTGGCGGTTGGTGATAATCCACAGGTGGCCGTCGAACGAGGTTTGCAGGTTCGCTTTCGTCAGGTTCGCCATATCCGTCCAGCTCAACCCCGTAAAGGTGCAGAAGATGAACAGGTCGCGGATCACCTCGTAGCTTTTCTTCTTGAACGTACCGTTGATAAGGAACTTGATTTCCTCTTTGGTCAGAAAGCCCCGTTTCGTTTCCTCTTTCGTAATGCTGTACGCGAAGAACGGATCGCGCTGCAACAGGCCGTTATTGACGGCCATGTAGATAATCTTACGGAACGGCATCATGTACGACCAGACCGTATTGTTGCAATGGTTCTTCTCGGTTTTGAGGAACAGCTCGAAGTCGGTGATGAACGCAGGCGCAAGCTCCTTTAAAGCGATGTCGCTGACCTTGTACCGCTTTTCGATAAACTCCGCAAGGTGGTTATACACGGTGCAGTATTTCCAATAGCTGCGCAGGCTTTTGAGCTTGCCTACCTGCTTTTCGTAATCCTCGTTATGCTGCCGGAATACCGCCAGCAGCGTTTCGTGGTTCATACCCAAACCCAGATAGGCGTTGCGCACTTTCTCGGCGGTTACATAGTTGTCCCGGTCGGCGATCTTCTGATAGGCTTGGTTGATACCTACGCGGATTTTATCCAGCATACGGTTGGCCTCCTGCGCCACCACGCTGCGACCGGACACGCGGCCTAACTCCACGTTCCACGATTTTTCCTCCACGTCCAGCTTGCAACTGAACTGTGCGATTTTGCCGTTTACCGTAATTCGGCACATCACCGGAACAAGCCCGTTCTTCTTCGGGGCGTTGCGTTTCAGATAGAATAAAACTTTGAATGTCGATCTCATAACTCTACAATTTTTTAGGGTTCAAAATTATTTCTTGTAGAGTCGTTCGTCGATACGCAAAATACAGCGAATCAGCGCAATCGCACCCGAAAACCGACTTTTTTCGAGGTGTGCAGCCCAAAATCCGAAATTCCTGCTACATTTGCAGTCGGAATCCTCCGAATTGGGCTTGTAATTCAGCGTTTTGGAAGCCTCCCAAAAACTCCGCCGCCGTTCTGAAAAGAGTAACGGGATAGTAACGCAACTCCGGTTCCATTTGTCTTTTTAGCGGTTTCGCTTGGCTTCGTCCTTGCAGTCCGTTTTCTTCTAAACCCCTTATTTACAACCTTCTTGCGCTCATCTGCGCATTCTCTCATTTTTTATTCTTATCTTTGCACAAGAGAAACCCCGGCTTGGACAGTCGGTGTCCCGGCAGGGCCGGTCGGCGGCTCTGCATTCGGCTTGCGCTGTCCTTGCACGGCGGGCGCTTCCCGGCGGAATCCGGTTCCGGCCGTTTGCCGGGAGCGTGCCGCTTTTGGCGAGAAATTCCAAACCCGAACGATATGAAAAATTTATTGACGTTTGCATCTATGACTGTTACCGCTCTCGCACTGACCTCGTGCGGCGGGGCTTCCCGAAGCGAAACCCCGTGGATCGTCGACCGTTTCGACGACATCAAGGTCATCCGTTACGAAGTCCCCGGCTTCGAGCAGCTTCCGCTGGAGGAGAAGGAGCTGATCTATTATCTGGCCGAAGCGACCAAGTGCGGCCGCGACATCCTGTTCGACCAGAATTTCAAATACAACCTCGCCGTGCGCCGCACGCTCGAAACGGTGTATGAGAATTACGAGGGCGACCGCACGACGGCCGAGTGGAAGGCGTTGGAGAAATACCTGAAAAAGGTCTGGTTCGCCAACGGCATCCATCATCACTATTCGAACGACAAGTTCGTGCCCGAATTCACCGAAGGTTACCTGCTCGACGTGATCGAGACCATTCCCGAAGAGAAATTCGGCGAGCTGAACCCGCTGCGCGGCGAGGTCTGCAAAGCCATTTTCGACGCGTCGCTCTACAAGACGCGCCTGAACCAGACTGCCGGCGAGGACCTGATCGCCACTTCGTCGAACAACTATTACGAGGGTGTGACGCAGGCCGAAGTCGAGAAGTTCTACGCCGACATGGCGGACCCCGACGATCCCGAACCGATCTCCTATGGCCTGAATTCCAAGCTGGTCAAGGAGGACGGGGTGGTCAGGGAGCGCGTCTGGAAGATAGGCGGCATGTATT
>ULTO01042163.1_pt1 | contig 11405 bp, 11 predicted proteins | sample 1957601 | NCBI WGS metagenome assembly ULTO01 (sample SAMEA4835734, study PRJEB28245) | human gut metagenome | biome: gut microbiome; material: fecal sample | place: Denmark | collected 2008 | reverse complement strand
CCGCAGCCGGTCAGTTCGAGACCTTCCTGACCCATCCGCAAATACGGAGAAAAAACAAAACTATAGGAGAATCATATCATGAAAAACAAAAAATCTTACTTTATTACCCAGGCGGCCGTCATTGCCGCTATCTATGTGGTGCTGACCCTTGCCGTCAATGCCTTTGACTTAGCAAACGGCGCCATTCAGGTCCGGATTTCCGAAGCCCTTACCGTTTTACCCTTTTTTACCCCTGCTGCCATTCCCGGTTTGTTCGTGGGCTGTCTTTTAAGCAATTTCCTGACAGGCGCCCCCATCTGGGACGTTATCTTCGGCAGCCTCGCAACCCTCTTAGGCGCGGCGGGAACTTACATGCTCCGCAGGCAGAAGTGGCTTGCACCGGTTCCTCCCGTTATCGCCAATATCCTGATCATCCCGCCCGTACTGCATTTCGCATACGGCCTGCCCGGAGGCATTCCCTTCTTTATGCTGACGGTCGGCTTAGGAGAGATCATTTCCTGCGGCATTTTGGGTATGCTCTTACTGTTTTTGCTTCAAAAGTACCGCCATATTATTTTTCAATAAAACACGCTATAAACTGATTGCCGTTTTTGTTGAACCATTCTTTGGAATCGTTCATTCCCTTGGGAGCCACAGTTCCGGCAAGGGGATCCATAATGATGGTATTCAATTCGTTATATCCTGCGATCACAACGGCATTCCTGTCATTTAAAATGGCCATGACGGGAATATCCCTGCTGACATAGTAAAGCACGGCATCCAGACTGCAGCCGCTAAGGTCTAATATTTCCGCATCGGGAAGCTGCTCCTGCAATATGGAAAGGGCTGTTTCTCCCTGGTCAAGGAAGTACTGGCTGTTTCTGGTAATGCCCTCTGCTGCCAGCATGGAATTCAGGCATATGGCAAGCGAAGAATTTTCTTCATCCGCAGTACCCGCTTCTACCTTCGTAATCTGGTTCCTTACTGCCCGGTTTCCCCTTACCCATATATAATTTCCGCTTTCATTAATAACCGTTCCCGACGTACTTTCCGCATAATTAACAGCCTCCGCCACATTGGAATATACCCTGTCGATACCGTCGGAGCCATAAACATAATATTTATTCCCATCCTGTTTGGGATAATTCAAATGTATTTCATGACCGCCCTCATACATTACCTCTTTGGGCGTTAAAAATTTTAAAGACTTAGTGTTGATGGTCCCTTTTACTGCAATCTGGACAAGCTTTTCCAGATTTCCCGTTACCGCTACCTCTACGGCATTTTCCCCCGATAATTCTATCTCGTTGCTCATGATCTGGTCATCGGCGGCGGGTATATAGTTTCCGCTTACCGCCCCTTTGCTGACCCGTTCCAAATTGATCTGGTTGCTCTCTATGCTGATATCCAGCACATACGTATCAGGCTTTTGATAATTCATGGTAATGGAATTATTGGAACCGCTGCAGATATTGACGCAGAACATGGGCATGATCACGCTTCCCACATTGTCCGTATAAATATCCGACGCTTTGACCAGGCCGTATATCAGATCCTCCTCCATAAATCCCAAGGGGCGGATAAAATTTCCGTTTCCCGCTTCCACCTTTGAAATGCTCCTGTTATTTAAATTCATCAGCGCAAGACTCCGGCTTTTTGACAGATCGTCTCCTTCGGGCCAGACAACCATACGGTTGGATTCGGAAACCTTCAGGCTTCCCTGAGGCAGGTTTTCCACTACCGCTTCATAAGAATTTTCCTCAAGCTTAATACAGAAAATACTGCCGTTTAAATACAAGAACAATTCATTATTGCTATTTAAATAAGTCAGCTGCTCCATATCGCTTTTGAGCACGGCAAAGGATTTGTCATAGGGAATAAACGCCTCTTCTTCTATGGTGTTCATGGCGCCGTTATAAAAGTACACCGCAATGCCCATATTCCCCTCATGGGTTCCCCTGTTCATATAACCGTATACCATAAACTGCACATTTCCCGTTTCATCTACATTTAGTATCTTTATGACATTCTGGTTATAAAACGTTCTTTCATCCCCGTGATCCTTCCCATAAAATCCAAAGAGCTGGGAAAAGCGGTTGCTGGTGGAATTATAACAAAACAGCCTGTTCTCGGACACGAAGGCAAAAATGCCGCCGTCCTCGCTTTCCATCATTTCAACATCCCCGTTACGGATACCTAAATCCATCTTATTATTGGTAAAAGACTTCATATCCATTTCAAAGACTTCGTTCATAGTCCTTTCATAATCCAGAAGATAGATCCTCTGGGTTCCGTAACGAAGGCGGTAAAACTCTTCCACCCTGCAGATCCGCTCCCCTTCCTCCGTAGTCACTTTTACGAAGTATCCTGTCTTTACACGCATGGTCTCCTTGAAAAATTCCGTAACATATATCTGCGGCTCCGTAACTCTTTCCACGTTAAGATCGCCCCACGTGATCTGGGCAAAACTGCTGTGGATATTCACATTGCTGAAGGAAGTATTATCGCCTGTCTCGTCGGACTCCAGATATTTTGTCAGGTCCCTGGCCGCTTCCTTATCAAAAGTCTTTTCATGGAAATCCTTCACAAACCTTATCTCTTCTCCCGCATGGTTTTCGCTCCTTTGAATGATGCGGGTGTAATAACGGAGGGTCTTCCCCGAAGAAGTACCTACAATGACTACAAATTCATATTCCGTATCCGGGTCTATCAGATCCTTTACCACAATATCTGCCGAAATAGAAGCATCCTGCTCCTTATAGTTATAGATCTCCGAATTTTCGATAAGCCTCTCCCCGTCAGTGGAACGCACTTCAAAGGAAAGGGAGGTTATATCATTATTATATTTTTCCAGATACAGGGATATTTTGCGATCCTCTCCCAAAGGCGTTATGGTATCCCTCATAAACGAAATATCCATCTCATTGCTGTATCCGTGGAGACAGTTTATATGTTCTCCTTCATAATTAATATAAATAAGAGGAAAGGATGCGGGACTCATCTCCATGGTCATATCCGTATTTCCCCTGTTCATAACAAAGCTTATGGTAAATAATGATAAAAAGAAGGTCAGAACACAGACCGTTCCTTTAACTAATCCCTTTTTCATAACTGCTCTCCACTTCGATCCGCCGCTCTCTTCTTGGCATTCCTTCTCTGCTTAGGCCAAGATCATGACCGTCTCTCTCCTGCTGTTCTCTTCCTGACTCTTTCCGGCATTTCTTATTGTTCGTCCAGCAGCCTCTGCAGGGTAAGCTGTCCGTTCAGAAATGCGGCCAGTTCCTCCGAGCTTTGATTTCTTTTCGGCTTCATACGGGTGCTTTTTATGCATCTGAGCAGGATATTTTTGGGCGTATGCTCCATATCGATAAATTCCATTACCTGTACGTCATAGCCCGCTTCTTCCAGCAATTGCGCCCTGATCCCGTCAGTCAAAAGAGCGGATATCCTTTCTTTTAACAGCCCATGCTTGAATACGGCCTGCAAAGGCCCGCAGGAAATCTGTTTATTTAATTCGTGCTGACAACAGGGAACCGATAAAATAACACTTGCATTCCATTTAACGGCTTTTGCCAGGGCATGATCGGTAGCCGTGTCACAGGCATGAAGCGTTACCACCATATCCACCTGCTCTTTTCCTTCATAGGAACCGATATCCCCTGTTAAGAACTGCAAACCGTCATATCCGTATTTTTCCTTTAACCGGCTGCACTTTTCAATAACATCCGCTTTTAAATCCAAACCTGTAATTTCCACATCCAGACCGTTCATGATCTTCAAATAGTAATAGATGGCAAAGGTCAGATAACTTTTTCCGCAGCCGAAGTCCACAATGGAGATCCTGCCATCCTTTGGCAGCGCAGGCAGCACATCCCTGATAAACTCCAAAAAGCGGTTTATCTGGCGGTACTTGTCATACTTGCCGTTTATGATCTTTCCGTCCTTTGTCTGCACGCCCAGATCCACAAGAAACGGAACCGGCACATCCTTCGGAAGGATATAGGCCTTTTCCCTGTTATGGGAAAGCTCCTCCCTTCTTTTTGCGCCCCCATTTTCCGCGTCTCCGGCCTCTTTTATGGTTTCACTCTTAACGGTCAGATTTCCCTTTTTTCCTGATAAGACGCTGACCCTGATTCCTGTTCCGTAAGCCTGAAGCTGTTTATAGCAATTCATCTTTTCCTTTATGAAGGAAACCGCTTCCTCTTTTGAAAGATTACTGTGAAATACCTGCTTCCCGGTATAACAGGCTGCCTGGAACATCAGCTCATCCTTTATGAGCACCGGGCGGATCTTAATCTTTTGGATCCCTTCCTCTTCCGCCGTCTTTTTCGCCCCGCTTATGACGATCTGTGTTAAGTTTTCATTCAAGGCCTTCAAAAGGACCGCTTCCAGTTTTTCCATGATTTTTCCGCTTTGTTCATGACACGCCCCATCTGGCGCATATTTCCCCATATACAGTTCCTGATCCACGTAAAAATATAGTCATAGTAAAATGACTATGACTATATTCTAATTCCTTTCCCCTAAAACCACAACTAAAATTTCTCTATAGAAAGTATAAAAAATTTTCTGCCCGTATTTCCCGGGAAAATCCATATCCGTCAAAATCTGAGGTAGCCTCTGTTTTTTCTGTGCCGTCTTTTCAAAATTTCTTCATGAAGCAGCAGCATGACGATCTCTTCAAACCCGTCCCAGCTTACCATTTCGCAAAGTGGATTTTCCACATCATCCTTGAATTTTTTTCTGATCTTATCCGCAATATCCCTTCCGTGCTTCTGTAACAGAAAACGGTCCGGATATTCATCATAGATCATACTGCCGCTGTAGTCCATCAAGTTAATGGTCTTTGCAATTTCCCCCTGTAATATCCTGATCCCTATAGGATGCTGTCCTTGAAGATATTCCATATCTTTGATCAGTTCATGCTCGTCTTCATAATATAAGGGGAGGGGATACGTCATATAAAAGGGGAGAATTTTTCGATGGTCCATATTTGAAATGACTCCGTTTTTTATTATCTTATGAATAAACCGGAAAGATAGTTCCTTTTTTCTCCCCTTTGTCCCCGCAGTCCGTTATTGGGAAAATAAACAGGAGATATAGATATACTCATCCATATCTCCCGCACTTTATTTCAATACTTCGATACGTGCAATAGCCCTCTGCAAAGCCGTTTCAGCCCTTGCTATGTCAGTCTCCGTAGTCCTGTTATGAATCCTGTCCATAGCCCGCTCTTTTGCATGCTCCGCTCTTTCTTCGTCGATTTCCGCAGGCCATTCCACAATTTCTGCCATAATGGTAACCTTATCGGGAAGGATTTCCGCAAACCCCGCATGAAGCGCGGCTTCCTTGGTCCCATCCTCTTCCGTAATGGTCAGAATACCCGGCTTTATGATCACGGTCATGGGAATATGCCTTTTGTAGACACCGATTTCCCCTTCCGTCGTATTGAATTCCACCATTTCCGCCATTCCCTCATAGAAAACACGGTCAGGCGTAATAATCTTTAATTCAAATGCGCTTTCACTTGCCACTTAATCACCCCTTATTTTTGCGGGCAACAACATCGTCGATGCTGCCGGCATTTAAGAAGTAGCTTTCAGGAACATCATCATGCTTGCCTTCCAGAATCTCTTTGAATCCGCGAATGGTCTCGCTGATGGGCACATATTTACCATCCATACCGGTAAACTGGGTTGCTACGAAGAAAGGCTGGGATAAGAATCTCTGGATCTTCCTTGCCCTGTTTACAACCAGCTTGTCGTCCTCGGAAAGCTCATCCATACCGAGGATCGCAATGATATCCTGCAGCTCTTTGTACTTCTGGAGGATCTCCTGTACGCCGCGGGCTACCTGATAATGCTCCTCGCCTACAATACGGGGATCAAGGATACGTGAGGTTGACTCTAAGGGGTCAACCGCAGGATAGATACCCAGCTCTGAGATCGCACGGGAAAGTACGGTAGTCGCATCCAGATGGGCAAAGGTCGTAGCCGGCGCCGGGTCAGTCAGGTCATCGGCGGGCACATATACTGCCTGTACGGATGTAATGGAACCGTTTTTGGTGGATGTGATACGCTCCTGAAGAGCGCCCATCTCCGTCTGTAAGGTAGGCTGGTAACCAACGGCTGAAGGCATACGCCCTAACAGGGCGGAAACCTCCGAACCTGCCTGGGTAAAACGGAAAATGTTATCGATGAATAACAATACATCCTTTCCGCCCTTGTCACGGAAATACTCAGCCATGGTAAGTCCTGTAAGACCGACCCTCATTCTCGCTCCCGGAGGCTCGTTCATCTGGCCGAATACCATGGTGGTCTTGTCAATAACCCCTGATTCCGTCATTTCATGATACAGGTCGTTTCCTTCCCTCGTACGCTCGCCTACACCGGTAAATACGGAATAGCCGCCGTGCTCTGTGGCAATGTTACGGATCAATTCCTGGATCAACACAGTCTTGCCTACGCCAGCGCCGCCGAACAGACCGATCTTACCGCCCTTCTGATAGGGACAGAGCAGATCGACGACTTTGATACCGGTCTCTAATAATTCTGTTTCTGTAGACTGCTCTGCAAATTCAGGAGCAGGTCTGTGGATCGGCTCGTAGGAAACATCCGTAGGAGCCGGTTTGTTATCAATTACTTCGCCAAGGACATTAAAAATACGTCCCAGTGTCTTTTCGCCTACAGGCACTGTAATAGGAGCACCGGTTGCAATTGCATCCATTCCTCTTACAAGACCGTCGGTGGAACCCATGGCGATACATCTCACTGTATCATCTCCAAGGTGCTGTGCTATTTCCACAACCAAAACACCGCCATCTTTGGTGTTTATTTTAATTGCTTCATTAATTTCCGGTAAATTGCCCTCCGGGAACTTAATATCCAGTACGGCACCGATGATCTGAGTGATTTTTCCGATTGCTGTTTCTGCCATTTTCTACTTTTCACTCCTTTTCTAGCTGATTGCTTCCGCACCCGCTATAATTTCGGTTAATTCCTGTGTAATAGATCCCTGGCGGGCTCTATTGTATTGTAAGGATAATTTTTCGATCATTTCTTCCGCATTGCTCGTTGCCGAATCCATTGCCTGCATTCTGGCTCCGTTTTCACTGGCAACCGCCTCTACCATACCGCCGTAGATCAGGCTGGTAATGTACTTGGGAATCAGAAGATTCAACGCCTCTTCCTCATCCTGTTCAAAATTCATTAAAGCCTTATCCTCATCCGCCTCTTCCACTTCTGCCCCCGCTTCTACCGGAAGGAGTTTTAAGAGAGTGGGAATATGGCTGACCGTATTTTTGAATGCAGTATAGGCCAGATATATCTCGCCGATCTCTCCCTTTGCAAAAGCCTCCAGAAGATCGTTTCCAATGCGCATGGCGTCCGCATAAACCGGCTCTTCGATCACATCCGAATAATCCTTTACTATATCGTATCCGTATCGGGTAAAGGCGTCCTTTCCCTTTCTCCCTATGGCATAGATCTTCACGTCTTCTTTTTTGAAGCTGCCTTTGGTAACCAGCTTAATGACGTTGGAGTTGTAACCCCCTGCCAGACCCCTGTTGGAGGTAATGACGATAACCGCCTTCTTGCTGCTTTCTCCCGGCTTTAAATAAGGATGATTGATAAATCCCGCTTTTGCCAGCACACTTTTTACAGTTGCATACATACACTCAAAATAGGCTTTTGATTTTTCGGCACGGCCTTTGGCACGCTGGAGCTTTACGGTAGATACAAGCTTCATGGCTTTGGTGATCTGCTGGGTACTCTGAATACTGCCCTTACGTCTCTTGATACTTCTCATGGAAGCCATAGTTTATCACCTTTTCTTTCTTATTGCTCGTTTCCGCCTACTTAAAATCTGCCTTAAATTCTCCGATTGCCTTAACAAGTACTTCCTCTGTCTCAGGAGAAATTACTTTTTCTTTCGCAATGATTTCCGGAACCTCCGGATACTTTGTATCGATAAAAGCAAAGAATTCCTGCTCAAATCTGGTAATATCCTCTACGGGAATATCCAACAGATATTTGTTGGTAGCCGCATAGATAATGATAACCTGATACTGTACCGGCATGGGCTTATACTGGGGCTGTTTTAAAATTTCCTTGATCCTTTCGCCCTGTGCCAGTTTTTCCTTTGTGTCCGCATCCAGCTCGGAACCGAACTGAGCAAAGGCCGCTAACTCCCTGTACTGGGCAAGCTCCACACGGATAGGCGCTGCAATTTTCTTCATGGCCTTGATCTGTGCCGCACCTCCTACACGGGATACGGATAAGCCCGCATTTACCGCCGGACGGAAACCTGCGTTAAACATTTCGGTCTCTAAATAGATCTGTCCGTCCGTAATGGAAATAACGTTGGTAGGGATATAGGCGGATACGTCTCCTGCCTGGGTTTCAATGATAGGAAGGGCCGTTAAAGAGCCTCCGCCGTATTCCTCGCTCATTCTTGCCGCACGCTCTAACAGTCTGGAATGCAGATAGAAAACGTCTCCGGGATAAGCCTCACGTCCCGGCGGTCTTCTAAGGAGCAGGGAAAGTGTACGGTAAGCGGTGGCATGCTTACTCAAATCGTCATAGATCACAAGCACGTCCTCCCCGTTTTCCATCCATTCCTCTCCGATGGCGCATCCCGAATAAGGCGCTATATACTGCAGGGGCGCTAACTCGCTGGCCGTAGAAGCCACTACCGTGGTATACGCCATTGCTCCCGCCTCTTCTAATGTTTTAACAATACCTGCAACCGTAGATGCCTTTTGTCCGATCGCAACGTAAATACATTTAACGCCTTGTCCCTTCTGATTGATGATCGTATCAATTGCGATAGCAGTCTTACCGGTCTGTCTGTCTCCGATGATCAGCTCCCTCTGTCCTCTTCCGATGGGAACCATGGAATCGATTGCCTTAATACCTGTCTGTAAGGGTGTATCTACGCTCTTACGGGTAATAACGCCGGAAGCAACTCTTTCTATCTGACGGAATTTATCGGTCTGAACAGGTCCCTTGCCGTCAATGGGCTGTCCCAAAGCATTGACTACACGTCCGATCAATGCATCGCCAACCGGAACCTCAACCACTCTTCCCGTTGTCTTTACAATATCCCCCTCGTTGATATTCTTATGGCTTCCCAAAAGTACGGCGCCAACATTATCTTCCTCTAAGTTGAGCACCATGCCGTATACTTCGCCAGGGAACTCCAAAAGCTCTCCCTGCATCGCATTGGAAAGGCCATGAACACGGGCGATACCATCTGCTACCTGAATAACAGTTCCCACGTCGGAAACTTCCAAAGATGAAGCATATCTCTGAATTTGTTCCTTAATTACCGAACTGATCTCTTCTGGTTTTAAATTCATGGATCTTTACGCACCTTTCTTTTTATTTACGGTCATGCAGCCATCAAAGCTGCACCTTTAAAAGCTGCCGTTTCAGCTCTTCTAACTTTGTACGGATACTGCTGTCCACAACCCTGTCGCCTATACGGATTACCATTCCGCCGATAAGCCCTTCCTCTACGTTGTAATGAATTTCCATCTTCTTGTAAGAAGTGGTTGCAAGCAGTCTTTCCATAACTGCCGCTTTTTTGATCTCATTCAATGTAAAGGGCGTTGTGACATATGCAACTCCGATCCCTTTATGCTCTTTTACTCTGGAAATGAAGTAGTTTAAAATCTCTTCCATTTCTGCAAAGCGGTCCTTTTTGATGATGATGGTCATAAAACCTGTCAGTTCATCGGAAACACGCCCCTTAAAAACCGCCTCTAAGATCTTCAGCTTTTCTTCCTTTAAGATCTTGGGATGGGTCATAAGTTTTGAGAAATCGGGATTTTCGGAAAGTGCCTTCAAAACTTCTTCCGCTTCGGAAAGCAGGCTGTCCTCGCACTTCTTTTCCAAAGCCAATTCAAATAAAGCGTCTCCATAGGTTTTTGAAATCAGCTTAGCCATGTGCTCTCACCCATTTCCTTCAATGTTTCATCGATTAAACTGTCCTGAACTGCCATATCCACAGAAGCCTTTACCACCTTTCCCGCCATAACGCTGGCAAGAACGATCATTTCTCTCTTCACTTCGTCGGCAACCTTCTGCTTTTCAAGCTCTGCCTCTTTGTTGGCGCGGGCAATAATGGAAACCGCCTCTTCTTTTGCCTTTGCAACGATCTGATCTCCGTTTTTAAGGGCTTTTGCTCTCGCGTCGCTTAAGATCTGTTCAGCTTCTTTATCAATGTCTTTTAGCTTTTCTTCATATTCCAGCTTTAATGCAGCTGCGCTTTCCTTGTCCTCTTTTGCGTTTTCAATATCTTCCGCAATTTTCTCCTGCCTTTTCTGCAACATGTTGCGGACAGGATTGAATAACTTGTTGGAAGCGATCAAAAACAGGAAAAAGATGGCAATGATCATTAATACCGCATCATGCAGCAGCTGAAAATCCAAATCAAACAGCCTTGTCATTCCCGCTTCCGCCACCGTTGTATCGGTAAGCAGGATGAGTCCTGTATTTAATAACGTATTCAAGCCTTAAGCCTCCTTTCTTTCTTTTTTTGTGAAAGGTTTTTTAGACCAAAGGTTTTACGAATAATAATAACATGGCGATCAACAGACCATAAAGACCTGTCGTCTCAGCAACAGCCTGTCCAAGTAACATGGTAGAGGTAATATCGGATTTTGCGCCGGGATTCCTTCCTACCGCCGCTGCCGCATGTCCTGCTGCGATACCCTGTCCGATACCAGGTCCGATACCTGCGATAACCGCAAGTCCTGCACCGATTGCTGAACATCCTAAAATAAAGTTTTGATTGAATTCCATGTTTGTTTTCCTCCTTAAAATAATAATGCAAATATGTTTTTGCTTTTCTTACCTTATGATTCGCCGATTGCATCTGTTACGTAGGTCATGGTCAGCATACAGAATACGTATGTCTGGATCGCGCCCGAAAACAGGTCGAAATACACATGCAAAACAGCAGGCCAGGCCGTGGCGATCCACGAGAGAAGCCCGTAAACCAGTGCCATCATAACCGTGCCGGATAATACGTTTGCGAATAAACGCAGCGATAACGAGATCGGTACAGCCACATCGCCGATAATGTTGATCGGCGCCCAGATGGGCCATGGGTCACAAAGTCCTTTGATCACACCGCTTATATGCTGATGCTTGAACTTGTTAAAATGAATGATAGAAAAAGTCATAACGCCCAATGCCAGCGTTACGCCGTAATCTGCTGTGGGCGGACGCAGACCAAACAGTCCCGAAATGTTGCTGATCAATATGAATATAAATATCGTGCCGATGTAATTGGCAAACTTTGCAGCGTTTTTGCCCATGGTGGACTTTACCATGCCGTCTAACATCTCTACGATCAGTTCAACCACATTCTGAAACCCTTTGGGAACATCGCCGGCTTTCTTCACTGTCCTGTTTGCCGCC
>ULTO01044861.1_pt1 | contig 11416 bp, 7 predicted proteins | sample 1957601 | NCBI WGS metagenome assembly ULTO01 (sample SAMEA4835734, study PRJEB28245) | human gut metagenome | biome: gut microbiome; material: fecal sample | place: Denmark | collected 2008 | reverse complement strand
GGCCCGACAACTACTTCACATTCACAGCTTCGCTGGGCTTCAACTGGTATAAGCTGAAAAACTGGGACTACCTGTACTACATGCGCAACGGCACATCGAACGCCTTCGTGCTCGGCTTGTCGCTGGCACGCAACAGTATCGACAACCCTATCTACACACGTACCGGATCCAACTTCTCGCTCGACCTGAACATCACGCCGCCGGTATCGTTGTTCCGCAACAAGAACTGGGAACAGCTCTACAAAGACAGCGGCATCGGAACCAACGCGATGTCCACCGCAAACCAAACTGCGAAAGCGACTGCTGCGACACAGGAGATGTATAAATGGATTGAATACTGGAAACTCAAATTCAAGGCCCGCACCTACACTCCGCTGTCCGACCCCAACAGCAAATGGACTCTCGTGTTGATGACACGCGCCGAAATCGGTTTGCTCGGCAGCTACAACAAATATCTGAAATCACCGTTTGAAACATTCTACGTCGGAGGCGACGGTATGTCGGGTTCATACGGCTACGCACAGGAGACAATCGCCCTCCGTGGATATGACAACGGTGTGTTCACCCCATGGCGCTCGGGCGACGGCTACGCTTACACGCGTTTCACCGCCGAACTCCACTTCCCGTTCATGCTGCAGCCAAGCACCACAATCTACGGTCTCGCCTTCCTTGAAGGCGGAAACGCATGGACCGACGTGAAGGACGTGTCGCCGTTCAACCTCAAGCGTTCCGCCGGAGCCGGTGTGCGCATCTATCTGCCGATGATCGGCATGATGGGTATCGACTGGGCATACGGTTTCGACAAGGTGTTTGGCGAGAAAGGCGGAAGCCACTTCCACTTCATCCTCGGTCAAGAATTCTAAAAAAGGCGTAAATATCCTTTCACGAATAAACCCACAGCAAATTTCATTGTCATACAAAACATACACAAAAACCAAAACGACTATGAAACGATTTTTTATCACAGCAGCAATCGTAGCGATATTCTCAATTGCCGCACACGCGCAGAAATATGCGCTCGTAGATATGGAATATATCCTCAAAAACATCCCGCAATACGAGATGGCCAACGAGCAGCTCAACCAGGTGTCGCTGCGCTGGCAGAAAGAAGTGGAGGCTAAGTCGAAAGAAGCCGAGACGCTCTACAAGAACTACCAGAGCGACATGGTGTTTCTGACCGACGAGCAAAAGAAAAAGAAAGAAGAGGAAGTGGTGGCTAAAGAAAAAGAAGCCGCCGAACTGCAGGCAAAGTACTTCGGCCCGCAGGGCGAACTCTACAAAAAACGCCAGTCGCTGATGGAGCCAATCCAGAACGACATCTATGAAGCCATCAAAAAGCTCTCGGAAGAGAAAGGCTACCAGGCGATTTTCGACCGCGCGTCGTCGGCGGGCATCATTTTCGCTTCTCCACGCATCGACGTGAGCAATGATGTGCTCGCAAAGTTAGGTTATTCAAAATAATTTACTACTTTTGCATCAGCAAAAATGAATTAACAAATCAAACATTAAATACAAATGCTAAAAAAATTATTACTTGCAGTCATGGTGGCTGCCCCAATGTGCCTCTTCGCTGAGGTGAAAATCGGAACTGTCGACACTCAGGAAGTATTCACACTGATGCCTGAACTCAAAACAGCGCAAGCTTCGCTTGAAGAAGTCAACAAGAAATATCAAACAGAATACAAAGCCCTTCAGGAAGAATTCAACAAGAAACTTCAGGAATACCAGGCTTTGGCGAAAGATACCCCAGAGACTATCAAACAGCGTCGCGAACAGGAGCTGAACGAACTCGGTCAGAAAATCCAGACTTTCGAGCAGGTTGCAAACCAGGACATCCAAGAGCAGCAGAAGAAACTCATGGCTCCTATCTATGAGAAAATCAACACTGCAATCAAAGCCGTTGGCGACGAGAACGGATACACATACATCCTCGAGGACTCTCAGGTGATCTACAAAAACCCGACTGCCAACGATGTGACTCCTTTGGTTAAGGCGAAACTCAACCTCAAGGACGCTCCGGCAACTCCGGCTACAACTCCAGCAACAACTCCTGCCAAGAAATAAGCAAGGATATTACTGCATAACAGCCGTCACTATTCGCTCGTGGCGGCTGTTTTTTTGCACACCAGCGACACCGCACCAAGCTGGGCGGATGACCGCGGGAGCGGTCACGTATTCAGTTAACCCCCGACAGCGTCGGGGGTTGATCGCATCGGCTCTATGCGTTGCGGAGCATCGCCACTGAAGCACCTGCCATCACCTCGTTGCGCCAGCGGCACCGCGTCGCGGTGCAGACCGCTACTTCATCCAAGCCCCGGACGCGGTCCGGGGTTAACTGAAAGCGAGTCCGCGTTGCGGACTTCCATAACAACATCCCTGCTCTCTCTCATCACATCTCTGCGGCATCAGCGCCCATCATCGGCAGCTTCGCATCATAGATCACACACACCAGCTGCACCGCACCAGGCTGGGCGGATGACCGCGGAAGCGGTCACGTATTCAGTTAACCCCCGACAGCGTCGGGGGTTGATCGCATCGGCTCTATGCGTTGCGGAGCATCGCCACTGAAGCACCTGCCATCACCTCGTTGCGCCAGCGGCACCGCGTCGCGGTGCAGACCGCTACTTCTTCCAAGCCCCGGACGCGGTCCGGGGTTAACTGAAAGCGAGTCCGCGTTGCGGACTTCCATTACAACATCCCTGCTCTCTCCCCCATCACAGCTCCGCGGCATCAGCGCCCATCATCGACAGCTTCGCATCATAGATCACACACACCAGCTGCACCGCACCAGGCTGGGCGGATGACCGCGGAAGCGGTCACGTATTCAGTTAACCCCCGACAGCGTCGGGGGTTGATCGCATCGGCTCTATGCGTTGCGGAGCATCGCCACTGAAGCACCTGCCATCACCTCGTTGCGCCAGCGGCACCGCGTCGCGGTGCAGACCGCTACTTCATCCAAGCCCCGGACGCGGTCCGGGGTTAACTGAAAGCGAGTCCGCGTTGCGGACTTCCATTACAACATCACTGCTCTCTCCATCATCACATCTCCGCGGCATCCGCGCCCATCATCGACAGCTTCGCATCATAGATCGCACACTCCAGCTGCACCGCACCAAGCTGGGCGGATGACCGCGGGAGCGGTCACGTATTCAGTTAACCCCAGACAGCGTCGGGGGTTGATCGCGTCGGCTCTATGTGTTGCGGAGCATCGCCGCTGAAGCTCAGACCATCACCGACATCATATCAAGCAGACGGGAGACTCGCGCCGCTACGCGCTTCGGAGATGTGCTACTGCCCCAGAGAAGCACCCAATAAAAACATTTTTTGTCAGAGAAAACCCTCAGTGAATACCGAGAAGCACACGGCTGTGCCGTTTCTTAGTTAGAACTGTTACTTTAAACGGCAAAGTTAAGATAAAAAAATCACAAATACAAAGGGTTTCCCGAACGAAATCTGCACAATTTGCCAAGCACATACCATAGGGGCTAACCACCTGTCAGCCATGCTCTTTATTGCTAATACATTGCTTTACACCAACGAAAACATCACTCTCGACCATAGCAAAAACACGCATTTGCCATCACGCATCCACTCCTTGACTATTCGGCCAAAACCGCATGCAATCAAGCCCTGATTTTTCTATTATATGCTGTAAATCAGCATTTTCTGCCTGCGTCTCACCTGTCGGTTTCTAACTAAGAAACGGCACAGATGAGCAGAATAAACGATAACTTTCTATCACACAACAATGTACATCAACAAACAATAAAAATGAAAGCCTAAAATGTATACTTTCATTGACTTGTTTGCCGGAATCGGCGGATTTCATCAAGCACTCCATTCAGTAGGTATGAAATGCGTATTTGCCAGCGAATGTGATAAAAACGCTCGCATTTCATACGAAGCTAATTATAAAAATATTTCTCCCGATTTGTTTGTTAACAATTATCGTTTTTTTAATGAAGATATAACGATAGCTGACCCTCAAGACATTCCAGATTTTGACATTTGCTGCGGTGGTTTTCCTTGCCAACCGTTTTCAATTGCAGGCCTCCGAAAAGGTTTTGAAGACACAAGAGGCACTTTGTTTTTTAATATAGCGAATATTATAAAGCATAAAATCGAAACAGGAAATCCACCAAGAATTCTTTTCTTGGAAAATGTTAAGGGCTTGAAGAATCATGATAAAGGACAAACATTACAAGTAATCCTTGCAACTCTTGAAGAGCTTGGTTATAGCTACTCTTACGAAGTCGTTAACGCTAAATACTTTGGCGTTCCCCAAAACAGGGAACGTCTATTCATCATTGCCTGGTATAAACAAATAATCAATGCTAAATCTTTCTGTTTTCCTCTTGGCATAGACAAATCTGGCGCATCAATTTTTGACAAGAAAAAATTAGTTAAGAATTGTATAGAGACACACGTCGGTGATGTTTTTGAGCCTGATAGTTCTCGTGACCCAAAATACACAATTAGTGATAGAATGTGGATTGGACATCAAAACAGAAAGGAGAGAAATCGTCTTGCAGGAAAAGGCTTTGGATATAGTTTATTCAAAGCAGACAGCATATATAGTAGTACAATTTCTGCCCGCTATTGGAAAGATGGCAGCGAGATTCTTATCGACCAAAGCGACAAAGGCCTAAATCCTCGTCGCCTTACCCCTGTAGAAGCTGGACGTTTACAGGGCTATAATATCGAAGGTGCTGGGTGGCAAAATCCAGAGAAGTCACTTAACACCCCTGATAACATACCTTTTAAAATTGTAGTATCTTCAAAAGAAGCCTATCGGCAATTTGGGAATAGCGTGGCTGTACCTGTTGTGAAAAGGCTTGCTCTTGAAATTGTCAAACAACTTTTAAGCTGATATTATGGAATTAATCAATTTACATGATTTAATGCTAAAGACTCGAGAGGGCTTTAACTCAAGTATTTTCACCACAGAACGTACACTCCCAGCCTCATTTAAAGAGGCTGTTCCAAGTTTTGATGGCACTCGTTTAGATTACCAAAACTATACATGCGTCCTTGTAGAGCGCACTCCTGGGTTAAATATCATTTTCCCAAATCAATGGTTCTATATCGCAGCGTATATGACCAATTACTATAATATGATAGTATCATATAAGCAGAAAGTTTTTGACATTCTTAAGCTTGACTCCCTTGAAATTGCAAAAAACACACTTCGTGATGTAGTTGATAAAGAAGATGACGCTAACAAACTATTTGATAACGTAAACTACAATGGTTCTGACCGAGAATGGTTAGTAAAATTCATTTCTGATTATTCATGGTGGGGAGGAGGGAAATCAATTGACCGTAATGATTTTTTCGTTTCCCCAATTCTTTCCCTTGCCCATTTGGTTAATGCTTCACAAGGTTTTGTTGCAGAACTTTGTAAATTTCTCGCAGAGCATAATGATGCTCTAAATTTATTAAAGGACGAATTCTCCCATCCTATAGATGCCCAAAAATCTACGACAGTAAATTATGCGATAATTCGATCACTAAAAGAATCGTATACAATAGAAGAGCTCGCTAAGATTCTATCTGATATGTACAATGACTTAAGTTATGTCGGCTTACATTTATTTGGTCTAAAATATGGTTCATACCTCTTTAATGTTAAGCTTAAAGACCTTTGCACTTTGAGCAAAATCCCAGAAAGTTATACTGTCGAGCTTTCAAAAATGCGAAATCTCTATAAAGTCATTAAAGAACGCAAATATGGCGTTTGCTTTTATGAAGATTTCAATTTTAATCCAACAAAAACATTATCGACAGCAGAAGATAATGCCGCTTTGTCTACCTCCTATCTTACCGCCATGCGGACGAAACCGTTTTTGTTGTTGGCGGGAATATCGGGAACGGGAAAAAGCCGGATTGTGAAGCAGATGGCTTTTGAAAGTTGTCCGGATATCCCAGCATTGCGCAGCGACAAGACCGCTCCTGGCAACTATGAGCTGATTGAGGTGAAGCCCAACTGGCACGACAGCAGCGAGCTGCTCGGCTACGAAAGCGAGATTGGCGGTCCGCACTATGTTGTGACTCCGTTTGTGCGCTTTCTTGTCAAGGCTATGCGCTATCCAGACGTGCCGTTTTTCGTGTGTATGGACGAGATGAACCTTGCGCCTGTGGAACAATACTTTGCCGAATTTCTAAGCGTACTTGAGAGCCGCAAGCTCCTTTCCGACGGCACCATCACAAGCGAGCCGCTCATTAAAGCGGACATCTTCAGCAAATATGCCGACCATCTGCACCGCGATTTGGACATCACCGACGCCGAAACATACAAGGCGGTCTACGACCGATTGAAAAACGACGGTCTCCGCCTGCCGAGCAACCTGATAGTTGTAGGCACTGTGAATATGGACGAGACCACGCACCAGTTCTCACGCAAGGTGATTGACCGCGCTATGACAATCGAGATGAATATCGAAGACTCAGAAACGCCGTTTAAAAACTTCTTCGAGGGAGGCGACGCCCTGCACTATTACGACAATCCACAGCCGAAAGAACTGTTTCTGCCCAAAGTGGTGCAAGCCTCCGAAGCGTTGTCGATACTCAGGGCGGAGGATGCCTCCTACTTAAAAGAGAACGTCCCCGGGCTGCTCCATTCGCTCAACTCCGCGCTTAACGGCACACCGTTTAAAATAGCATACCGCGTGCAGAACGAGCTGATACTCTACTTCTTCTCGCTCCGCGAAGAGAACCCCGACGAGGCAGCCGAGGCATTGCTGGCACAGGCTATGGATGCCATACTGATGATGAAAGTGCTGCCACGCATCGAGGGCGACGAAGACCTGCTCGACAAACCTCTCAAAGCGCTTGCCCAGTTTACGGAAAACTATCCGCAGGCAAGCAGGAAAATCGCCGAGATGCAGGAGCGTCTGCCACAGGCACACTTCACCTGTTTCTGGCCGTAAAAAAACAGAAGCCATGGCAGTACTCTCTTTCCAAAGCGCCGACAGCAAAGTGGCAATAAAGGCAAGCACCGCCGCCGACACAGCAAACTGCTGGCGGAGGTTCAGCGCGCGCGTTGGTGAAAACGCGTCAAGATATTGCAGCTACCGCTCGTCGCTTGCCGGCCGACTTGCCATCGCCCTTCCCTCTCAGAGCCACCAGCTTACCGACGCAGGGGAAGAGGCCGCCATGCAATGGGACAACCTGCCGCCCGTCTTCTACGAGACGGCGGTCTACAACGTGAACATCTACCTCAGCGACATCGAATCGGAGCCTCGCGTGGTGCATAAGCTCAAAGAAGTGAGCGACCTTTTCACAGCAATCAGCGTGGGCGACAACAAGTGGGTGCTCACCGCGCCGCTGTCGTTTCTCAACGAACCCGGCATCTTTGAGCTCTCCTACCGATACAAGCCCGTGGGTATGGCAGAGCGCACCGACACGTTCGCGTTTCGCGTGGTTTCACCCAAACTCGACACGAAGGACGACTATCTGCACATCCTCAACGACATAAACCGCGAATACAACGAAATCGTATTCCAGTATCTCACCAAGACCGTGCAAAGCCTCGACAAAGGCGGCCGCACAGACAACGACGTGATTTGGCTGTCGATTTTCCGACAGGTGATCGACAATTATATCAAAGCAGTCACCTATATCGTCACACGTCCACATCTGCGGGAAACGAAAGAGGTGCACTACAGCCATGCCGACCGCATAAAGCGCTGGACTCCGGCAATGGCTCAGAAATATGCGCAAAGCGAAAACCGCGGCACTCTCGGCCGCGACTATTTCCGCCACGAAGCTACCATAAACACCTGCGACACCGCCGAGAACCGCTTCGTAAAATTCTCGCTTGAACGCATCAGCCGCCGACTCGCCAAGGTGTTTGACCACATCCGCAATCACGGCAATGAAATCACTGACTCGGAACTGAATACGCTCGACGAGTATGCTATAAAACTGCGCAAACTCTCCCAATCACCGCTGCTGCGCCGGCTCAAAGCCGAACCTCTGCGCACCGAGAGCCTGGTGCTGCAGAAGCGCACCGGCTACTCGCAGGTGTACCGCTACTGGATTATGCTTCAGAAAGGCATCGAGCTTTTCAACGGCAGCACACAAATCGGAACCCGTCCAATATGGGAACTCTATGAACTGTGGTGCTTCCTGAAGATGCGCCAGATGGTGGCAAAAATTCTGAGTCTGCACTTCGGCAACAATGATGAAATCGTTGAGAATCCGATGCCGATGATCGAGCCGTTCACCGACAACAGCCAAGAGCATACCGTATACTACCGCAAAAACGAGGACGAGATCAGGCTGCACTATCAGCACACCTACAACCGCACCAGCGGCGACGTGCACACAGCCACCACCGACAACCGCCCCGACATAGTGCTCACCATACGCAAGCCCGACGGTTTCGAGCTCACCTACCTCTTCGACGCAAAGTATCGGGTGTGTGACGACAACGAATTCTCGAAAGAAGACAAAGATGAAATCAACGCACTCCGTGCCGCCGACTATCCACCAAGCGACGCCATCAACCAGATGCACCGCTACCGCGATGCCATCTATTATGGCAACAAGGTGGAGAACGTACGCCTCCACTCGGCAAAAGAAATTATCGGAGGCTACATACTGTTTCCCGGCAGAGGCGACGATGAAGCCGTGCGCAACCGCTACTTCTTCAAAAGCATCGAAACGGTCAACATCGGCGCGTTTCCGCTCCTGCCCGACCACAATGACCACGACAATGAGGGCAGTCTGCTGTTTGAACATCTGACAAAGATTCTTGTCGGACAATCCGCCTACGAACAAATTCGTGACTCCATCCCGCAACACGGACTCTCATACGCCCGTCCCGACGACCTTGTTCTGGTTGGCTACTACGAAACTGCCATGCTGCCTACAATCCTTTCACGACGGCTGTACTACGTGCGCACAGGCAACGAGCGTGGCTCAATCAACCTCGTACCGGGATGCGAGAAAGCAAAATATCTGCTGCTCCACAACGGTAAGGACAAACTGTTGCTGCCGCTCGACGGCAATGGCCCGAGATATTTCAACGCGCAGACACTGCGTGAGATGGGATTCTCACCAACAGGGTTCCACTATCTCGGCTTCAGCTTGAAATCCGACACACCGATTACCACCATCGACATTGCCGACCTGCCAGGCGGCAGACAGCACACCACCCCCTACTTTGCCTCCATCAAAGAGCTGCAACGCCCCCACACTCCGACAAAAGAGTAAAAAATATATTGACTATATATTTAGAGACAAGACTGTGACAAAGAATATAGGAAAATCTGTCAGAACACGCCTGCTGAACCTTGCCAAAGAGGAGAAGATTCTTTTTTTGTAATTTCGCCGAAAAAGCATACCTTTGAACGTCAAAAAAAAAAGGAACTACCGCTATGAGGATATTTGCCACTGCCATCGCCATTGCCGCGATATGCATATCTGGTCTGCGCGCATCGGCAACCGACTGGAATGAATGCGTGCTCGCCGCCGTCGACTCGTTTCCCGAACGCGGCGGATACTATACCGGAGGCCGCCCGAACGCCGATTTCTCAAAAACGACAATACAAGCGCTCAACGAGGCATTCCAGATGGACAGTGCCGACAACCGGCCGTCGTTCACGCCCGCCCTCGCCCAACCGTCGTTCTGCTCCAGCGCCACCTATGCCGTGCTGATAAAAGCCCTACTGATGTGGGACACCGACAACAACATCTCGCGCGAGGCATGGGAAAACATGCGTCCGCTCGCCACGGAGGACGATGGATTCGGATTCTGGGGACGCGCCAATGCCAACGGCCCAGGGCTGGGAGTGCTTGTGCATGAACTTGGCGCCGGCAACAGCATCGCCGCGTTTCGCGGAGCATATTCCAAACGCAACCGCGAGAGCGACAACGAACGCTACCTATCCGACGAGGAATGGGCAGCCGACAGCGTCTGGGACAAAGCGACGCCGGGCGACTTCATGAAGCTGTTCTGGAACCGCAACCCGTCGGGAAGCGACAGCGGTGCGGTGATAGGATGCAACAACGTGGCAGGCGACGACCAGGAACGCGGCCACAGCGTAGTGTTTCTCGGATATGAGCCCAACGGCGACATCCGCTATTGGAGCAGCAACGGCCCCGGCAATGACAACCGCAACCTGGGATACAGCATCGGCAGCTGCCCACGGTCGCACGTGCAGCGCGTGGTTGTCACCCACATCACCCGTCCCGACCGTTTCGACAATGCCCGGCAGATGCCTCCCGACAGCGAAAACCGCTTTCTCAGCGACCTCAATGGCCGCCGCCACGCCACAACAGCCGAGATGCTCCGGCAGATAGGCGCGGAATAGGCCATCGACACCTATTCCAGCACACCTTCCTCACGAAGGATGCGGTCAATCTGGCGCACAAGCGTCCAGCGGTCGAAGTCGTTGCGGTTGGCAAAAACAATCACTTTCACACCACACGACGGAAACGAGGCGGCATAGTTCTGAAAACCGCCGTTGTCGCCAGTGTGATAAATCTTCACAGGCTCCCCCGGAGTGCGGTCGATGAAGAATCCGTAGCCATACCACGTATTCGGGCGGTTCTGATAGTCGCTCCACGGGCTGCCGCTCACCAGCGTGTGGGGAGCATAAGCCAGAGCCAAAGCCTCCTTGCTTATCACCTCGCCACGCTCCAACGCCCGCATCCACTGCAGCATCTCATGGGTTGACGAGTATATCCCACCATCGGCTTTGGTGGCGAAAAACGTCTCCTCGCCATAGTCGCACTCCTTCCATGGCGATCCCTCAACCACAGTGCGCCCCAAAAACACCTCCTTGCCGGCGAAATCCTGCTCACCGCCGCCAGTCCCAGTCTGATAGGCATGCGCCATCCGCGGAATCCGCTTCTGCGGCTCGAAATAAGTGGTGTGGCGCAGACCGGCACGGTCAAAGACATAACGCTGCTGATAGTCGTCGAACGCCAGTCCCGACACCTTTTCAATCACGCATTCAAGCACTTGAAACGTAGGGTTGATGTATTCGTAAGCCTCACCAGGCTCAAAGCGGAACTGCCGCAACGTGTCCATATAAGCCACGCTCTCCTTATCGGTGGCATGGAGCATCCATTGGCGGTCGGTGCGCGGACGCGCGTCAATCACCCCCGACGAATGGCTCATCAGATGCGACAGCCGGATTTTACGCCACTGGCCACTTTCATAAGGCAAGAAATCAGCCACCGCATTGTCGACACGCAACAACCCGCGGTCGGCAAGCGACAACACGCCAGCCACCGTAAACTGCTTTGAAATCGACGCAATGTTAAACATCGTGTTGCCGTCAATCCGATTGCCCGTAACAATGTCGGCCACGCCATATCCGCAGTCGACAATCACATCATCGTTTTTCGCCACCACGACAGCCGCCCCCGGCTCGCCATCGTGGAAAAGGCAGCGCATCAGCGA
>ULTO01012395.1_pt1 | contig 11452 bp, 13 predicted proteins | sample 1957601 | NCBI WGS metagenome assembly ULTO01 (sample SAMEA4835734, study PRJEB28245) | human gut metagenome | biome: gut microbiome; material: fecal sample | place: Denmark | collected 2008 | reverse complement strand
GGGCCTATGCCGCCGAGACCGGCGCGGAGGCGCTGATTTACCGTTTCCCCAATGTATTCGGCAAATGGTGCCGCCCGAATTACAATTCCGCCGTGGCGACGTTCTGTCACAACTTCGCTCACGACCTGCCGATTACGGTCAATGACCCGGCGACGGAGCTGGAGCTGGTTTACATTGACGACCTTGTGACGGAACTGCTGGCGGCGCTCTCTGGGCAGGCGCATCGCTGCGATTATGACGGGCTGACGCCGGTTCCCGGTGGGAATTTCTGCCGCGTGCCGGTGACGCACCGCGTGACACTGGGCAAGATCGTTGAGCTGCTGCACTCCTTCCACGAGCAGCCGGAAATGCTCCTGCTCCCGGAAATTTCGGCGGGCAGCTTTGAAAAGAAGCTCTATTCCACCTATCTTTCCTATCTGCCGCCGGAAAAGACGGCGTTCCCGCTCAAGATGAACGTCGATGCCCGCGGCAGCTTCACAGAGCTGCTGAAAACCCAAAATTGCGGCCAGTTCTCCGTGAACATCACGAAGCCCGGCGTCACCAAGGGCCAGCACTGGCACCACAGCAAGTGGGAATTCTTCATTGTTGTAGCCGGACACGGCCTGATCCGCGAAAGGAAACTGGACTCGGACGAAGTTCTGGAGTTCGAGGTCAGCGGCGAGCGGATCGAGGCGGTACAGATGCTGCCGGGCTACACCCACAGCATCACGAACCTCAGCGACACCGACGAGCTGGTGACGGTCATGTGGGCCAACGAGTGCTTCGACCCGCAGAACCCGGACACATTCTATGAGGAGGTCTGAAATGGAAAAGCTCAAGCTAATGACGATCCTCGGCACGCGGCCGGAGATCATCCGTCTGTCCGCCACCATAAAGTGCTGTGACCGCTATTTCCATCAAATTCTCGTCCACACCGGGCAGAACTACGACTACGAGCTGAATCAGGTGTTCTTTGAGGATCTGGGGCTTCGTACCCCGGACTATTATCTGAATGCCGCCGGGGCAAACCTCGGCGAGACCATCGGCACGATCATCGCCAAAAGCTACGCCCTCATGCAGGAGGTCAGGCCGGACGCCGTGCTGGTGCTGGGAGATACCAACTCCTGCCTGTCTGTCATCGCTGCCAAGCGGCTGCACATTCCAATTTTCCACATGGAGGCCGGAAACCGATGCTTTGACGAGTGCCTGCCGGAGGAAACGAACCGCCGCATTGTGGATGTGACCTCCGATGTGAACCTCTGCTATTCCGAGCATGCAAGGCGCTATCTGAACGCCGCGGACGTCCCGAAGGAGCGCACCTTTGTGGTAGGCAGCCCCATGGCGGAGGTGCTGCATCAGAATCTGCCGCAGATCGAGGCAAGCGACATTCACGCCCAGCTGGGTCTGGAAAAAGGCAAGTATATCCTGCTCTCTGCCCACCGGGAGGAAAACATCGACACGGAGGAGAATTTCCGTTCGCTCTTCACGGCGGTAAACGTCATGGCGGCGCAATACGCCCTGCCGGTGCTGTACTCCTGCCATCCCCGGAGCCGCAAGCGGCTGGAGGAAAGCGGCTTTGAACTGGACAGGCGCGTCATCGCCCACAAGCCGCTGGGCTTTCACGATTACAACTGCCTGCAAATGAACGCCTTCTGCGTTGTATCCGACAGCGGCACGCTGCCGGAGGAGTCGAGTTTTTACCTGTCGTTCGGCAAGCCTTTCCCGGCGGTGTGCATCCGTACCTCCACCGAGCGGCCGGAGGCACTGGACAAGGGCTGCTTTGTCCTCTCCGGCATCCATACGAAGCAGCTGCTGCAGTCCATCGATCTGGCGGTGCAGATGCAGAAAAACGGCGAATTCGGCACTCCCGTGCCGGATTATACCGCCGAGAACGTGTCCGCAAAGGTCGTGCGGATTATTCAGAGCTATACCGGCATCGTGGATCGCTTCGTGTGGAGGAAGTAATGAACCGATTAAACCCAACATCCTTCTTCGGCGAATCGATTCTGAAAATAAACAATAAAAGTGAGATTGAGAGGAACAGCTGCAAATATGAATGAGAACCAAAAATCACAGAAAGACACAGCACGGGCAGAAGTGTCGCTTTGGAGCATTGTCGGGCTTTTGCTGCACAAAATCCATTGGCTGATTGCCGCAGGACTGGCATTCGGTATAGGCGTATACCTTGTACTATCGCTCCTTGTCACTCCAACCTTTGAATCACGCGTCACATTTTATGTGTACAACAATTCTGGCGGTGCATCGCAGTCCGGGTCAATCGACAAGAGCGACTTACAGGCGGCCGAAAGCCTTGCAACGACTTATTCAAAAATATTGGAGAGCAATTCTGTCTTAAATGCGGTGCTGAGTGATTTGAATAGCACTCTGACAAGAAAAGAGCTCGCGCAAATGGTTGATGTAGCAGTCGTTACGAACACCCAGCTCCTCGAAGTGATAATCACCTCGACAGATGCAAGTTTCGCTTGTAAAGTGGCAGAATCCTTTGCCAGTGTAGCACCGGCTGAAATTGTTCGCATTACGAAAGCGGGCGGAGTTGAGGTTGTAGACCATCCGGAGGTTGCAACGGAACAAGCTTCTCCACGGACGGCGTTTGATACCGCAATCGCAGTTGTGGTTGGCGTGATTATTGCTGCTGTGATCATTATCCTGAAAACACTCTCCGACACAACGATTTATCTGCCGGAAGATATTGAGAAATTGGTTGGTGTTGCCGTTATCGGACAGATTCCGGAAATTGAAGGCACGGAGAAAAACTATAAATACTGGGAACTCGCGAATGGAGGAACGATTAGCTATGAAACGAACGACTATGCGGCAAAACATGAAGAACAAAAGTGAGATTATTGCAAGCAACCGGAAACGCCTCCTGAATAACGATACCCCATTTGCTATTCGCGAGGCGTATGTCAAGTTGAGAACAGGTCTCATGTTTTGTATGACGAAGGATAGGGACAGAGCCTGTAAGACCATTGCTGTCACCAGCGCAAATCCTTCAGAAGGCAAAAGCCTGACCGCAGCCAATATTGCGATCAGCTACGCTATGCTCGGTAAAAAGACCCTTTTGATTGATGCCGATTTGAGAAAGCCGACGCAAAGAAGACTCTGGAAATTGGATGTCTCATCCGGCCTTTGTGATTTCATTGCGGGCATATGGAAATTGGAACTGGTAAAGGTAAAGGAGCTTCCGTTATGGATCATTGGCGCCGGAACCATACCACCAAACCCATCCGAACTGCTTTCTTCAGATAGAATGAAGACCTTTGTTGCAGAAATTGCCACGAGGTACGACTATGTCATTATTGACACGCCGCCGATCAATACAGTTGCCGATGCACAGATTCTTTCTGCATTCGTAGATGGTGTGCTGATCGTAGCAAAGTCTGGAACTACGACATCGGATGAGCTACGAGCTGCTGTCGATGCCGTTGAACGGGCAGAGGGAAATTTGTGCGGCGTAGTACTAAACGATTTGAATATGAAGTCTATGCGCTACTCCTATAAGTATAAGTACGGCGGTAAATATGGAGATAAGTATGGATATAAGTATTCCTATGCAGACCCGTATGAAAGAAGATAGTTCTATGATTGACTTATCTTTGGATTATCACGCACATATTTTGCCAGGGTGCGACCACGGCAGCAGCAGTGTAGATATGTCGCTCAAACAGATGGATATGGCAAAGGAAGTGGGCATACAGACGATTTGTGCAACGCCCCATTTTTACCCACATAAAGAGAGCGTGTCGTCATTTATCGAAAGACGAAGACAAACCGCAGACAACTTGTGGGTACAAATCCCGGCAGATGCTCCTCGTGTTTTGTTAGGAGCTGAGGTATTGATTTGCGACGGAATGGAACGGTTGAACGGTCTTCGTGAACTCTGCCTTGAAGGAACAAATGAGCTCCTGTTGGAGATGCCGTTTTATCGTTGGCCGGCTCCTATTTGGGATACATTGTATCGACTGAATGATCTGAGAGATATACAGATTGTGATCGCTCATGCGGATCGGTACCCACCGGAGGATATCAATCAATTGATTTCAGAAGGGATTCCGTTGCAGCTGAATGCGGAATGCCTTCGGAAGCATTTGCATCGGAAACGTTACCTTGAGTGGATTCAAAAAGGTTATGTTTCTTATCTCGGCAGCGATATTCATGAGTTCGGGCCGGGCTACCATGACTTTGAAAAATGCAGGAAACTGCTATGCCGTTACCTTTAGAAGCGTAACTTGCATTCGAGCTTTCCTCAGATTGGAATGAAACTATGCAGAATACAGCAATCATCTATAATACCAATAAACTGCCTCATGTAAAAGCCTTACCGGTGCTTGGCGGTTGCCTGTTGCTTTCTGCAGCAGTTTGTGTGGCACAGGTCCTTGGAAATTCGGTCATTCTGCTGTTATGCCTGCTTGGATATCTGGTGTTCACTGCATGGGCGTGTAACAAAGGCATCATTTTCCCTGTTTTGCTGTATTTTCTCCCGTGGAGCCCTCTGCTCAAGATGTATAACGGCGGAATTTCATTTTTTACGATTGCGCTTCTATTATGCTGCGTGGTTTCCCTTTTGCAGAACAAAATGTCTTTGCGGCTTTACCAGATTATCCTTGCTGCGCTCCTTATGGCGCTGACATTAGTGACCAAGGCCATACAACATAACCCGATAGGAAATGACTATTTGTGTTTTCTCATTATGTTGTTTCTTTTTCCGTGTGTTATGCAAGGGAGCACAGAAAATATATCCTTCTACCGAATCACCATATTCTTTGCGTGCGGAATCGTATCGGCAGCATTGACAGCACAGCAAATTGCAACATTTCCAAATATATCGCAGTTTATCACCGTTGATTCATACCTGACTGTGACACGGTTGTCCGGCTTTTACGGGGATCCAAATTTCTATTCTGCTCATATCTCCGCATGCCTTGCCGGAATCCAGCTACTGTTATGTTATGAGAAAGGTCGGCGCAGCCAAATTGTACTTGCTATACTGGCTCTGATACTGCTATATTGCGGACTTCTCTCCGCCTCAAAGTCGTTTATTATCGTGACGGCATGCTTATTTCTTTTATGGGTACCGATCCTATTGGAAAAGGGAGCCTCCAGCAGCCGTTTTCGCTTGCTTATGGGACTCCTGTGTGCAGGAATTGTCATTGCTTCTTCATCAGCTTTCCAAGCACTGCTTCAGATCGTTGATGACCGTTTTGCTCAAGCATCCAACATGTCTGAGTTAACAACCGGCAGAACGGATTTGTGGAGAAATTACATTCACGAATTCTTATATAACCCCATTACATTGCTCTTTGGCGAAGGCTATACAAGCATCAACCTAAACAACAAAGCATCTCACAATACCTTGATCCAGCTGGTCTATCAATTTGGGCTGATAGGAATACCGTTTCTTGTTTCATGGGTCGTGATTTCTTTGCGGAACCTGTTCGCCCAATTTAATGTCGGCTGTGTGCAATGGAAACATGTACTGCTGGTGTGTGTTGGAGTTGCATTGCCCTGGATGGGCATTGATATACTGCAATTTGATGAGTTTTTCCTGCTGCCTATTTATGCAGTGATCGGGATTGCATACTCAACAAACAGCACGGAAAACACATAGATTTGAATAGACGAGGAGGGAGAATATGAAACGAACGACCAAAAGAATTATCACAATAAGCAGTGTGCTCGTGGTAATCCTAGCACTTCTTTGCACAGGCGTTTCCCTTTACATCAACTCGATTTTTGATCGAATCGAAAAAATTCCGGAGGTTAGCCGGGTGGATCCGTCCAACGAGTTTTTTGAAACAGATTCTCCAGAAGAAAGCCCGACAACTGCTCCGGTTGTTAAGCCGGAAGACATTGGTTGGGGTGAAATTGAGCCGTTCCTGGACGATAAGCTGATCAATATTCTCCTTGTCGGGCAAGACCGCTATGTCGGAACAGCTCGGCAGCGTTCAGATACAATGCTTCTCTGCAGCATCAATCCAGAAACGAAGAAGGTATCAATGATTTCGTTTCTTCGCGATTTGTATGTGCAGATTCCGGGCGGCTATTCTGATAATCGACTGAATGCAGCCTATGCCTTTGGCGGTTTCCCCCTGCTGGTAGATGCCTTTTATACCAATTTTGGTGTTACGATCGATGGCTGCTTTGAAGTCGACCTTGCCGGTTTCCGGAGCATTGTTGATATTCTTGATGGTGTTGATGTCACACTGACCGCGCGTGAGGCAGAGGTGGTTGGCGTTGGCTCGGAAGAAAAGCTATATCATTTGAATGGAAAAGAAGCACTTAGCTATGCACAGATACGCAAATTGGACAGCGATTTCGGCAGAACGCAGCGACAGCGGACTGTTATGGAAGCATTATATAAAAAATTTCAATACGCAGAAACTGACACCTTGATGGAGTTGTTTCAGGAGGTGTTACCGTACCTGTCGACGAATATGACAAACGGGCAGATCATGCGACTGGCAGCGAAATGCATCCCTGCCTTTGGCTCAATTGAGCTACACAGTTACTGCGTTCCGGCAAATGACTCGTTCTATTACGCAAGCATTCGAGAAATGTCCGTACTCGTACCTGATTTGGACAAAATACGTAGGCAGCTAGAAAATGAGTATCTGCCGCTTAATTAGGATAGTATTCGATTCATCCGTATGTACATTACGGATGAATCAAGTATATATGAAGAAATTTGACTTAGATGTTTAGGCAAGAGGAAAGGTGCAATGAGAAAGGCTGAAATTACGGTTCATTTATTTCAGGAAACACGTCATATTATGCCCGATCGTCCTGCAAAAAATCTGCATCAATATGAGTTTTGTGTTTGCTGTGGAGGTGTTACGTCGTACCAGGTAGACACACCGGTTTGGATGCGGAAATACTACATTGAGGGGTGCGGGCAATTGTGCAGATGTTGCTATTTTGAAATCTCAACAACTATGAAAGGTGGCTTGGACATTTGCAAGCAAACAGACGTGATCTTTGCGGACAACGATTTGGGAAACTGACCGTTATCCGCAGGGTCGAAGGAACTCAAAGTAACAGGGCGAGAGCAGATTCCTGGCTGTGCCGGTGCGATTGTGGTAATGAATCTGTTGTTCTTGGCTCAAATCTTGTCAGAGGACATACCAAAAGCTGTGGCTGCATCAAATTGAATGATCTGACCGGGCAACATATCGGAAGCCTGACTGTACTTGGCCGATCGGACAAGTACGCGACCAGAGGGAAAAGGCGTGTACGCCTCTGGGAGTGTAAATGCGATTGCGGGGCCATTACATATAAAGCAACAGATACCTTGATGGCGGGAGTGGAAAGTAGCTGTGCGGAGTGCGCCCAAAAACATAATGCAGCCTGCGCAATAAAAAATGCGGGCTTTATTAATGGTACTCAACTCAGCAAGATACAGAATATGAAGCCTTCTGCCGCTAACACAAGCGGCTGCCGAGGAGTTTCTTTCAACAAGAGGACTTCGCGGTGGGAGGCTCAAATCAAATTCCGCGGAAAGCGAACAAGACTCGGTAGTTATAAGAACTTCGACGATGCCGTTCTTGCTCAAAAAAAAGCAGAGCAGGTCATTTTTGGAGGATTTCTGGATTCGCTGGCACTAGAATCAAAGAAAGACGAGTAAGTGCCACTGGGGTTGCGAATTTGACGGAGGGACATATCGTGAAAAAGAGAACGAAAAATATAATAAAAGGAATTTTCATTCCCTTAGCGGTTACTGTTTCCTTGCTGATTGCTGTCGGCGGGTTCTATTGGACTAAGTTGGATAAATTACAGTTCAGTGACGGAAAAGTCGAGTCCGGTGGCACAGTTGATAATTCCGATGATGATGTTTTAGAAGAAGAAAGCCGCATGGCTGATGCCATAAGCGGTTTGAAGGAACAGGAAGTAATTAGCGCATCCGGAGATGTTAATGAAAATAAGGATTATATCAATATTCTCCTGATCGGAACGGACGAACGAACTGAGTATTTCAATGATAATGCTCGTGGCGACAGCTGCATGATACTCACACTCGGCAAAAAGGATGGGTCTGTGAAGCTGGCCAGTCTGGAGCGCGGAATGGGCGTCCCAATTCTGGAAGGACAATATGAAGGTGAGTATGACTGGCTAACGCATACTTTTCGTTATGGTGGGGCGGACTTGATGATGCGTGAAGTGCGTGAGTGCTTTAAGGTGGATGTGGATCGGTACATCCGCGTAAATTTTGCTACCTTTGTACAGGGAATTGAATCAGTAGGCGGGGTAGATATTTCCCTGACAGAAGCCGAAGCAGCCTATATCAATAAATTTAATAAGGGCGGTATTACCTGTGTCGCCGGACAAAATCATTTGGATGGAAGAGCTGCACTGGAGTATGCGCGTTGCCGAAAAATAGACAGCGACTGACAGCGTGTTAAGCGGCAGCGTAATGTCATCCAAGCGGCAGTCAACAGTACAAAGGATCTCAGCATTTCGGAATTGAATGATCTCATGAATCAGGTTTTCCCTCTTGTACAGACTAATTTGAGCAAATTGGAAATTACGGAATTGCTGATGCTGGCACCTAAATGCAGAGGAGCATCCATCCAACAGATAACGATTCCCATAAAGGATAGTTACGGCGGCATGACCGGACTTGGCGGACGCAGCCTCTTCTCAGTGGATTTTGATACGAACGCGCAGGCTTTACGGGAATTTATGTATGGTGAAAACTCGGATTCATAAGTATTTGCAGGTAACTTTATTATGGGGGTGAACAAAGATATGGATCTGTTTGAAACGGTGCGTGATCAGCTTGGGTGCGAATACATATCCGATATGCGTAGCTGCAGAGCCTTGCTGAATGATGCGAAGAAGGTTGTAGCCAGCTTCACTTGGAGGCATATACCGCGCGGGAACTTGCAGATATGGCGGAATATCTGTACGGAAAGAAAATGTATGGTGCAGATAAGGATGTTATTATCTCCTTTTTAAAACAGGCACCATAAGAAAAGCCTATGGAGAACTTATCCCCATAGGCTTTCCGTGTTATTGAGACTGTTTACTCCGACTGGTATTCAAAGGCGAGCCACTTGACACCGTAGGAATTAAATAAGAAACGATTGCCGGCATCGTTTTCTACATATTGCTGTTTAACATGGTAGTAACCTCTGAGTTCATTTTTGAGGTACTCATCTACGGAAATCGGTTCAACCCAAAGAAGTGTATGCTCTGCGAGAGCTGTTACCGGCAGTGGATTTCCCGATGGATAGACAGCTTCTGCAAAAGGCGCAGCGGCTGTAAATAGTTTGTCGGCCTCTGTAAATGAAAGTGTATTTCCGTCAGCGGTACACAGAGTTTCATTTATTGCATTTACTAATATCCAGCCGTGATCAGAGGACCAAACTGGCTTTTCGTGGAATAGCTTTAGGCATTCTACCGAAATGGGCTGCCCCGGCATTACGGAAACGGTATCGTCTAAACCAAGTAAATAATCTGTTGTTACGCCATATAGTGTCGCCATTTTAATAACGGCTTCAACCGGAGCAGATTTTCGCTCGCTCTCCCCAGCGCTTAGGGTGGGCTGTGAGACACCGAGCTTTGTAGCCATTTCGGTTAATTTGGCTTTGTGCATCAACCGAGCTTCTTTATATCGCTTTGGCATCTCATCGCCCCCTTTTTTATTTTTGAGGAATCCATTTTCCGCCCTTTGCCCCTCCGTTCCGTATAATATAGCCCTTTTTCTTTAAAACGGATATTGCACGTTCAATGGTTGGTCTGGAAACACCGAGCAACTTGGCAATATCTTCCGCAGGAGCCGTGGGACCTTTCTTGATTTCTTCGTAAACACGGCGCTGGGTTTTGTTCAGATCGGCATATTCGTCAACTGTTTCTCCATCATTTTCTCCATCATGTTCTCCATCATGTTTGCCTGCGTTATCAAGTTTGATTTCCAAAGTGAGGGTGATACGATCCGGATCTACAGTTTCGACCAGTTCAGGTCGCTTGAATCCGCTTTCTTCCCAAATATTATAGACATCACACAGACCAGTACCTGAGCGCTCGCCTACATTGATAAGGGAGAACATATTGAAGATTCGACCGTTTCGGGCATCACTGATACCACCCGCAATGGCTTCATCAACACTGATACGAAATGTGCCAGGATTTGAGATGGATATCTTACGGAACTCTTTGTCAATCACGATTCCGCGGCGACCATAATAGTCTGCATGGATCAATGCGTTGGCAAGGCACTCACGAAGCGCTTTATGCACCGGAGTATCATCTATGCGCTGCAAATCCGAGTTTAATGCAAACGGGCGTTTCACATCAGCAGTCAGACGATCTATTATTTTGAAGTAGAAATCAAAGATGTTGCCACTCCAATTACTATCATTGGAGCAGACACGGTCAGACCAACGGGTATCGTTTGACAAGCGCTCTCTGTAGTCGAGGAAATACTGAGGCAACTCGTTCGTGATAGTAATATAATCACCGAAGAATAACAAACCCGCCAGTGTAGGGTGCACCTTTCCGTCGTGCTGTCCCTTCCTTGCTGCTCCGATTTTCAGAAGGAATTCCTCGTCATCAAGTTTTGACCAAATATGACCTGGCTTCAAATTATTAAACATGATGCGGTAACGGCGGATCGATTCCGGATTCAAATCACTGTTCAGGAGATTTTCCAACATCAGCGCGTCCTGCGGTGTGTCGGCCTGGTCACGCAGCATGGCCTTCACTTCTGCACCAGAGCAGCGATAGTCTCCCTCATGGTTTCTGCGGAAGGTACCCTTGAACATATCCTGACCGACAAATACAGGTTTGTCTCGGCGATCCGCACGCGGAACCTCCATTATGATGAAGTGCATTCCGTTGTATTCCAAATTGTATACATGATGCTCCAGAAGGATATTGATGCTGATTTTTTGACTGTTGTTCAGTGTGTTCCAGATATCAGATAGCATCTGCTGCGGATTTACTACGCCACACGGAATGAATTCTTTCGTGACCTTATCTTCCTCGATACCGAGAATAATCGTACCGCCAAAGGTGTTGGCAAATGAAGAGTAGGTTTCCCAAATACTGTTTGGGATTCCTCCTTTAGCTGCTTTTACTTCAATGTTCACACGTTCGTGCGATTGCAATATAGAAACGATGTCAACCATTTATTTTCCCTCCGTATGGCGTGCCTTGATGTATTTGCCGCTTCTGACGCGAGCATCTGTTGGCCTTTCTGCATCCTCCGGAATCAACCAGGTATTCGCGACCTTTTGCACACCCGCAATTCTCCCTTCGCTGCACAGAACACCTATACGGCGGGATGACAGACCCCACTTTTTGCCTGCCTCGGTCGTAGTGATAAACTTCATATTCCCCAATATTCCTTTCGGCCGTTATTATATATATTATATTCGGTATGCGGAATAATATCAAGAGGATTCTCTAAAAAGGCTCAAATTTTAATTTTGACACCGCCGTCCGGCCATTAGAG
>ULTO01058021.1_pt1 | contig 11464 bp, 9 predicted proteins | sample 1957601 | NCBI WGS metagenome assembly ULTO01 (sample SAMEA4835734, study PRJEB28245) | human gut metagenome | biome: gut microbiome; material: fecal sample | place: Denmark | collected 2008 | reverse complement strand
CCCCCAGCCACTGTGGCTGACGCTGTTGATAACGCCGATGTGACCCGAGCCCTTGGGGTTCGACCACTTGTAGCAGAAGTAGGCGACTATCTGCGTGGCGATGTAGTTCATCATCAGCGTGAAAAGCGTCTCGTTGGTGTTCCACTTCGCCTTGAAGAACGCGGGAATGAAAGCCCATATCGCACCCGCAATGACGCTCGTTATTATCATGACGGGGAAGAGGAGGTAGGACGGGAGCTTGTCGCCGAAGAGGATCATGCAGGAGGCGGTTGCGAAGCCGCCCATGAGCGCCTGCCCCTCGGCGCCGATGTTCCAGAATTTCATCTTGAATGCGGGGGTGACTGCGAGCGAAATGCAAAGGAGCATCGCGAGGTTCTGGAACAGGCTCCATATGCGCCTGGGCGAGCCTACCGCACCGAAGATTATCGCGGAATAGACCTCTGCGGGATTCTGGCCGGTGATAACGACGGTCACGACCGCGCAGACGAGCAGCGCCAGAATGACCGCGCCGATTCTGATAAGCCATGCCGCCCATGAGGGAACGGTGCTGCGCTTGACTATGTGGAAAAGCGGCTCGCGCTTCTGTCCGTTTGACTTACTCATGGGTTTCACCTCCGTCGGTTTTTGTCATAAGCAGACCGAGCTCTTCCTTTGTGGAAGTCCTTGCGTCAACTACTCCAGTTATCTTGCCGGAGTTTATGACGAGGATTCGGTCGCAGAGCTCAAGCAGAACGTCGAGATCCTCGCCGACAAATATAACGGCGACGCCCTTTTCCTTCTGCTGATTGAGCAGGTTATATATGAGATAGGATGAGTTGATGTCAAGTCCGCGCACGGGGTAGGCAGCCATAAAGACGGTGGGAGAGGAGGCTATCTCGCGGCCGACGAGCACCTTCTGCACGTTGCCGCCGGAGAGACGGCGAACGGGCGTATTCGCGCTCGGGGTGACGACCTCGAGGTCGCTGATGACCTTTTCCGCGAGCGTCTTGGGCTTCTTGCGCTCAAGAAACGCGCTCTTGCCCTTGCGGTAGCTTCGCAGCATCATGTTGTCGACTATATCCATGTTGCCGACGAGTCCCATGCCGAGTCTGTCCTCGGGGACGAACGACAGGCGCACGCCGAGCTCGCGAATCTGCATGGGCGTCTTGTCGCGCAGGTTGTCCTGATTGCCGGTCTTGGGGTTGTTATAGAGTATTTCGCCGCTGTTGAGATGCTGAAGTCCGGCGATGGATTCAAGCAGCTCGCGCTGACCGCTTCCGGCGATACCTGCGATGCCGAGTATCTCGCCCGAACGCGCGGTGAACGAAATGTTGTCGAGGAGCTTTACGCCCTCGCGGTTTATGCAGTTTATATCCTTGACTATGAGCCTGTCCACGGGGTCAACGGGATCGCTGCGGTCGATGTTGAGGCTTATCTTCTTGCCGACCATCATCTCGGTGAGCTCGGATTCGTTAGTCTCTGCGGTCCTGACCGTGCCGATGTATTCGCCCTTTCTGAGAACCGATACGCGGTCGGAGAGGGAGAGCACCTCGTGGAGCTTATGGGTGATGATTATGATAGCCTTGCCGTCGTCGCGCATACGGCGCAGGACGTCAAAGAGCTTGAGCGTCTCCTGCGGAGTGAGAACGGCGGTGGGCTCGTCAAGAATGAGTATGTCGGCGCCTCTGTAGAGCACCTTGATTATCTCAACGGTCTGCTTTTCGGAGACGGACATCTCGTATATCTTCTTGTTCGGGTCGATGTCAAAGCCGTACTGCTCGCTTATCTTTTTTATGCGCTCGGCAGACTTTTTGACATTGAATTTGCCCTCGTCAAGACCGAGGATAATATTCTCCGTTGCGGAGAATACGTCCACGAGCTTGAAATGCTGATGGACCATGCCTATTTTGTAGTCAAGCGCGTCCTTGGGGGAGCGGATGACCACCTCTTTGCCGTCGATGAAAATCTGACCGTGATCCGGATAGTAAATTCCGGCGATCATGTTCATCAGCGTTGTTTTTCCGGAGCCGTTTTCGCCGAGAATGGAGAGTATCTCGCCGCGGTTGACGGTCAGACATACATCCTTGTTGGCAACGATGCTTCCGAAGCTTTTTGAAATATTTTTCAGTTCGATTGCTGCGTTCAAGCCCACTTATCCTCCTATTTTAAATCTCAAAAGCCGATTAAGACAGGAAGGATAATCGGCTTTTCAAACTTAAAATCTTTTTAATTTAACTGCTTCAGACGGAGCGGCTTTCGTCGCCCCGTCTGAATGAAAGTTACTGCTTGTTAATCAGCCCTCATTGAGAAGAGTAATGCCGTCGATGTTGACATCGAAGTAAGGAGCGGAACGCTTCTCGGACTCGTGGAAATAGCCGTTGGAAACAACCTCGGTGTCGGGGGTGAACTTCTCGTCGGTGTCGACGTCGGCCATGTAGCTGGTGAGGGTCTTGCCGCCAACGGTGAAGGTGGAGGTGTCAAAAACATGGAGAGTGCCGGCCTTGAACTGCTCTTCGGCAGCCTTGATAGCCTCGGCAGTGCCGGGAGCGGCGACCTTCTCGTTGATGGGGGTCAGCTCGACAGCGCCCTCGTTGATGCCCTTGCACCAGTCGGTGTCAATAGCCTTGTTGTCTCTGACGCACTCGATCATGTACTTCATGTAAGGTACCCAGTTGATTCTGGAGGAAACAATGAAGGTGTTCGGGCAAGCGTCAAGAGTGGAGCCGTTGTAGGAGACGTTGGGAACGCCTGCGCTCTCGCAAGCGGTGGGAGCGCCCATGGAGTCGGCGTGCTGGCTGATGAGCTTGCAGCCTCTGCCGATAAGCAGGGTAGCGGCTTCCTTCTCCTTGGCCTCGTCATACCAGGAACCGGTGAACTGGACTTCCATGGTAGCCTCTTTGCAGACGGATCTTACGCCCAGGAAGAATGCGGTGTAGCCGGACTTAACCTCTGCATAGGGGTATGCGCCGACATAGCCTATCTTAGCGTCCTTAGCCTCGAACTTGCCTTCCTTGATCATAGCGTTGAGCTTCATGCCTGCGGCGATACCCGCAAGATAACGGCCCTCGTAGATGGAAGCGAAAGCATTGTGGAAGTTCTTGAGATTCTTAGTGTGAGCCTGAGTGCCGGTAGCGTGGCAGAACTGGACGTCCGGATACTTCTCGGCAGCCTGGATCATGAAGCTCTCGTGGCCGAAGCTGTCGGCGAAAACAACGGAGCAGCCCTGCTCGGCAAGGTCGGCCGCCGCATCGAAGCAGGCAGCAGTCTCGCTGATGCCGGTCTTCTTGATGATCTCAACGCCAAGCTCCTTGCAGGCTTCCTCAGCTGCGGTGATGAAGTTTTTGTCATAAGTTGAGTTTTCGTCATGAAGGAAGATAAAACCGACCTTCATCTTCTTCTCGCCGCCGTTCTTGTTGTTGCAAGCCGCAAAGGCGAAAATGGTAGCGAGTGCAAGAACGATTGCGAGGATTCTTGTGAATTTCTTCATTTTTTGACGTACCTCCAAAAAATTTTTTATATTTATCCCGCGATGTCGGCGGGAAAAAATAACTCAGTTGTCCTGTTCTTTGAAAGTTATGCTGCCGTTGCCCATCTTCTCGATTATTGCGAGGGATTCGACTCTCGCGCCCTTTTCCTCGAGAACCTTTCTGCCGGGCTGGAAGCCCTTTTCTATTGCGATGCCGACGCCCTCGAGCTCGGCGCCCGCCTGCTTGATTATATCGATAAGCCCCGAGACGGCAGCGCCGTTTGCGAGGAAATCGTCGATGATGAGGATTCTGTCGCCCTTTTTTATGTAGTCCTTCGACACTGCGACGAGGCTGTCCGTACCCTTTGTAAACGAGTGAACGACGGTGGAATAGACGTTGTCGCCGACATTTTTATGCGCGCCTTTTTTGGCAAAAACAACAGGCACAGAGAAATATTGCGCGGTTATGCACGCGATCCCTATGCCCGATGCCTCGATAGTCAGAATTTTATTTATATTACACCCGTCAAAACGGCGCTTGAACTCCTTGCCGATTTCCTGAAGAAGGTTCACGTCGATCTGGTGATTGAGAAACATATCCACCTTGAGAATATCGTCCCCGATCACCTTGCCGTCAGCAATTATGCGCTCCTCAAGCAGCTTCAAATCCTCGTTCCCCCTAAAGAAAAGTACGGTGAAAATACAATAATAGTATAGGGCTTTTTGGGGGTAAAAGCAAGGAAAAGTTTAAAAATCTGCATTTTATACAAACGCCGTCGTAAAAAAGCGTATAAGTGTATAAATATGTCAATTTTGTGTACAGCCTGTGTCAATTTCTCTTGATGTTTCCCGCAAAAACGTAACCTGTTGTGTTTTTAAACTCTATGGCATACCACCCGTTGAGTGCGCCGATGATTTTTACGTCGTGTCCGTTTGGAAGAGTGCCGATAACGGCGGAGGTCATATTCGGCGCGCGTCGGACGTTCAGAACCCCGCCCCGCGTGCTAACGGTACCCGTGGCGGGAAAAACGGGCGGATAGTACTGCACGCCGAGAAAGTCCGCGATGCTTATAACAAGGTTTTCGGCTATCGCGGCAATGTTGTCGGCTATCCACCGCGCATCCTGCTCGTTGTCGTGGTAGGCAAGCTCAAGGTAAACCGCGGGAGCCTTCGAACGTTTTAGCTCGAGCAGTGTTGTTGAGGTGCGTGTGTTCACAAGCTCGGGCTCGGGGTAAATCTCGCGCAGCCCGTTTGCGATTATATCGGCAGCGCGCTTTCCCTGTGTGCTCGTCGGATAGTAGTAGACATCCGGTCCGCGCAGAGTGCCCTCATATATGGCGGGCGCGGCGTTTGAGTGCAGGGCGAGATAGAGCCGATAGTTTCCTCTGTTTCCGCGCGCGACAGCCGCCGCCGCGTTGCCGTTCGGGTCGTTCCTGCCGTAGCTTATCCCGCTTGAAGAGAGATACGGCTCCATTGCGTCGGCGAGGAGATTCATATAGTATTTCTCGCTCTCGCCGATTATATATGGATTGTAGCCCTGAGTTGAGGGGCTGAGATAGACATCGGGCATAAAAATACCTCCGCATATTCATTTACTATAAGAATATGCGAAGGAGTGTCGGTTGGTTAATTGCATTGCTTGCGCCTATAAGCATAAAACCGGATTTGGTAGGGTACGGCGCCCCCGACGCACCGCTGCCGCGCAAACGGCACAAACTCGAATAGGCTCAATCCGGCATAGGCGAGATATTATTTTGTATTATTGATCGCTTTTGCAAATGCAACGGCTTGATCGACGAGATTATATCTCATTTCATTTGTCATTTTCCATTCCCATTTTGCAGAATTTGAATCAATTGGGTGTATATCAGAAACCATTAGCATAGCGACAGCCTTTAATCCGAGATATTTGGAAACGCTGAAGATTGCCGATGTTTCCATATCTACTCCGACAGCACCTTTATCTCGCCATAACTGTTCTTTACACAACGTCTGACGATATACGGCATCTGTCGAGACAATAGAATAGTTGCGTATGCCAAGCAAAGAGGTGACGGCTTTTTGAAGGTTACCGTCCGGCTTTGAATATTCGATGTCCTCGTAATAATGAAGTGATGTTCCTTCTTCCACAAAAGCCTTTTGCGGAGCGATAATTTCACCGACATGGACGACTTCATCATATGCTCCGCACATTCCGACGGAAATAATATTTCTTACTCCTAATGCGGCGAGAGTTTCGATTGTATCTACTGCTTGCGGAGCACCGCGTCCTCCGTCCGCAAAGCATAGCTGGAATTTCCCAATCTCCCAAATTGGGCAGGAATTAAGAAATCGCGGAAGCGGTTCAGGCAGTTCTGTTGCATTATATTGCGATATGAGGTAACCCGTCGCTTTGCCCATAAAGAATAAAATTGCCGTTTCGGGTAGTTGCAAGTGACACTCGCGATGAGCGCTGTGTATTTGAGCTTGTGCAGTAATAACTGCTTTTGAGTCGTCTTTGGGCAAGCACCACATAATTGTCCTCCATATTGCAACTAAATCGAATATTCAGCAATGATTATAGCTTGTATATCCCGTAGGGACAGCCCTTGCGGCTGTCCGTTATCGGCATAGCCGATACAAAATCATAGCATATTCAGCAGATTTAGGCAAGTTCGTTATTAAACCGTGTGCCGGAATTACAGGCTTATAGATACCCCGATAAAAAACAGGGAAAACAGATATTATCCGTTTTCCCTGCATGAAGTTTTATATATCCAGCGCCGAGGCGTCCTCGGTTATGTCGCTCTTTTCAAAGCCGTTGTCCCTGTCAAAATAGAACACGCTTCCGCCGTCGTTTCCGCACATGGCGGAGAAGTGGCCGTCCTTGAAGATGAGCGCCGCGCCGTCCTCAACGCCTATGCCGGAGTCGCGGCAGCCTTTTACGGCTGTCCCGAAGCTCTGCCAGCGTTCGCTGATGAAGTGCGGGCAGTAGCAGTAGGGGAGAAGTCCGATGCAGTCAACGAACATGAAGTCGCCGTTTTCGCCGCAGTCGTCATATCCCATGTCGAACCAGCACATTGCGCCGGAGCTGAGCCCCGAAAGGACTTTTCCGCGTTTATACGCCTCCCTGAGTGCCATGTCCGCGCCGGTTGCCTTGAATGTGTTCATCATGAACTCAAGATTTCCGCCGCCGGCGTAGACTATGTCGGTGCTCACGAGCGTATCGTATATGTGTTTATCCGTGTTTTCGGGGTCGGTCAGCTTGAGCGTTTCGACTGTGCAGCCGAGCTTTTCAAAGCTCTCCCAAATAGGCTCGTCGCCCTCGGTATCGTCGTGCCCCGCGGTCGGCAGAAACACAACATGAGGATGCTCCTTGCCCGATTCGCGGACTATCCTTTCAAATATCGGCATGACCTCGCCGTCGTCATAACGGCCGCCGCCGAGTGCGATTATCGTTCCCATTTTTCCTCCGTCAACCGATAATGCTTACGTTGAAGCCGTTATCCTTAGCATATTTCTCGGCGCCGCTTCCGCTTTCGGTTATAACCGTAAGCTCGCCGACGGCCTTGAATATTTCGCCGCCGAATACCTTGACTCCGGAGTGAACGGTTATCTCGTCAAGTCCGTAGCAGTTGTAGAACGCATATTTGCCGAGCTCTTCCATGCTCTCGGGCAGGACGACTGTTTTGAGCGATTTGCACTCTTCAAACGCGCCCTTTTCGAGCTTTTTGACTCCCTCGCCGATGGTGAGCTTCTCGAGAGAGGAGCAGCGGTAGAATGTGCTCACCGCAATGCTCTCAACCGTGCCGGGAATGGATATCTCGACCGCTCCGGTGCACTTGAGGAACGCGTGGTCGTCAATTTGAGTGACGCCCTCGGGGATAATTATCTTCTTTGCGCTGAAACACTTCGCAAATGCCCAGTCGCCGATGGTCTCAACGCCCTCGGGCAGGACTATCTCGGTCAGCGCGGAGCAGAAGTAGAAGGCCTTTTCGGATATAGTCTTGGGTGCGCCGTTGAAAATGACGGTCTTGAGCTTGCTCTTTCCGGTGTAGGTGTTCTCCTGCGAGCCCTCGAAAGCGCTTATGCCGATGTGTTTGACGTTCTTGCCTATCGTGACCTTTTCGAGATTGTCGCAGTACATCGCCGCATAGTTGCCGATTACCTCAACGGAGTCGGGGATAATAAGCTCCTTGAGCGAGCTGCTGCCCTTGAGAGACTTGTTCTCGAGACCGACGACCTTTGCGCCGTCTATTTCGGCGGGTATGGAGACGACGGAATCGTTTCCGGTGTAGTCTGTGACACAGGCGGTGTTGTCCGTATACAGTGTATAGACAAAGCTTCCGTTCTTTACGGATTCGGTTTTGACTTTCTTGTCGAGTATGTCCTCAACCTTGACGAGCGCGGGGTCGTTTACCGTGACGTCGAGGGAGAGAGCAGAGAGTATTGTTTTGCCGAGATTGTCGCAGCCTGTAAAAGAGAGGCAGACGACGAGCATCAAAGCAACGATAGCCGTTATTTTAGTGAATTTTTTCATCGCCGTTTCCTCACTTTCCGTTCTTCTTCGCCATGCGCTCCTGCTTCCTGCGCTCGATGTCGGCCTTGCGCTCCTCCTCGAGCCTTTCGATCTCGATTCTGCGCGCCTCGTATTCGGCGTCGGTGTGGGCTTTCGCGTCGTTGTATCTCTCGCGTATATCATCAAGATGCGCGTAGTTCTCTTTTTCCGTCAACTGGCGTCTTGCGTCGAGAAGAGGCTTAACGCTTCTGATGTACTTGGATTTCTCGTTGACGAGCTTCTTGACGGTCTTTTTCTTTGCAACCTGATGCGAGAAGGTATCTTCCGGCAGAGCCTCGGCGGCCTTGAAGGCTTCCTCGGAGGGCTCGACTATCTTGTCGGGCGTGCCGTAGAACTTGATCATGGCTTTTCTTGCGTTCTTGAGTGCGCGGGCGTGGACTATGGCGTCGCTGCGAATCTCGCGCTCCTCGTGAGTGGATCTCGGCAGAGCCTTTGCCTCGGCCATGATCTCTTTGTTGTAATCAAAGATTCCGTTGTATCCGGCTGCCTCAAGCGCTCGGGAACGCTCGACCTGCTTTTGGATACGCAGGGTGTTGTATTTGTTCATCTCGTCGATGATGAAATCGCATACGGAGATGTCCGCGTTGAGCTTGTTGAGCTCCTTGTTTTCTTTCTTCGCGGCCTTTATTGCGGCCTTTCTCGCCGCCTTCTCGGCGTCGGTGCTCTTGGGCATGGCCTTTGCCTGATTTATGCGGTCTTTCTTTATGCCGCGGTTCTGAGTGTTGAATTCTTTGTAAGCGGCTTTCAGTCGCTTGATTTCGTTCTTCCTGAACTCTTTCTCCTCGGGAGTTCTTGCGGGCAGCCTCTTGGCCTTGTTTATGTCGTCCTTCGTGGTCATGAGGGCTCTGTCCTTATAGAGAAGGTTGGCCTCGTCGATTATATCGATTGCCTCAACGATACTCTCGTCGCGGAGAATACCGTTGCCGTAGTCCTCGAACATCGCGCGAATCTTGAGCACCTTGACTATGCCGCGCTGCTTTGTCTCGGTCAGATCGTAGAAGATATATGGAACGAAGTTGAGCGCCGCGCCGATGACGGCGGCGACGATGAGCACGTCGAACATATCCTCTCTGAACGAAGCGACTTCGAGCACGTCGTAGTTGTCCTCAAGGCCGAGCATCTGATAGATGATCGGGAGCACCATGCCGGTGAACATTCCGATAAACGAGCCGATTATGCCGACGGCGCCGAACATTCCGTCGATGCGCTCGCCGGTGAAATACTGCTGATAGTCACGCATATCGGCGTTTATGCCCGGGGTGTAGACTATTGAAAAAGAGTTGACGAATCCGTTGAGATAATAGAGAATTATCAGAGCGGGGATGTTGTTGTAAAGGGGATAAAGCAAACCGATGAGCAGGACATTTGTGACGTTGCACCAAATGAGCAGGTTTCTCTTGCCTATAACTCTTATCGCCACGGGGCACAAAAGCATGGCCCAAAGCGCCGCGTTGCCTATGAGCGTTGTAGCAATGCCGTAGAGCGCCATTCTGTTGGGGTAGGCATAGATGAAGGTCCAGCCGATGATAACGCCGACCGCGCCCTCAAGGAAGCCGAGCCAGCCCGCAAGGGAGGTTATCCAGAAATATTTGTTCTTTGCAACGGCGCGGAATGCGTCGGAGAACTTGAACTGGGTAACGTGGCTCTCCGCAACGATTATTCTCTCTCTCGTTCCGGCGTATGCAATATAGGACAGAAGAAGTCCTACTATGGCAACGATGGGATGGATTATACGGTAGGTGGTTATGGAGTTAAGACCGCCCGTGAGAGTTGAGAGCATCGGCACGAACAGACCGGTGAGCGAGGGCGCCATGGAATAGATAATGGACGAGACCGAAACGATATCGGTGCGCTCATGGGAGTTCGGCGATATGACGTTTGCAAGGTCGGTATACGCCTGCTGGAAGAAGGGATAGAAACACTGCAGGAGATTGTAGCAGATAAAAACAGCCGCCACCTTCTGCAGATATGACATTGTGTCATAGGGCAGCCAGACGAATATGACCGCTATGGCAGCCGAAGGAATACCGGTTATTGCAAGCCATGGGCGGAATTTTCCGGATTTAAATCGGGCGCTGTCGATTATGTAGGAGCGCCCTATGGTAATTCCGAAGCCGATGATAGTCGACGCGACCGCCATGTACTGCAGGTGCATCGGCTTAATGCCTATGGTGTTTCCGACGAGGAAGCTCGTTGCGGAAAGCGCGATTTGCGAGCAGAAGAACATGACGAACTGAACGCCCATTCCTCCGATGCCGTAGGCGATTATCTCCTTATAGGGGACATATTTGCCCAAGGCGGGTGTTTTCCAGTGCAGTACGACATTGTTCCATATCGTGCTGACCTTTTCCTTGAGATTACTCTTTCCCATTTCAACACTCCTTCTGGTCTGCGGCTCGGCGGGAAAACACGCTTGCAGACAGTTGTTTTAGCTCCCCGGAGGCGAAAAAAGCGGGGAGCATCGACAATTTACATAAAAGCTTTTATTATTATAGCAAAACTATTAATAAGTTGCAACAGCAATTGTGAACTAAAGTACAATTTACTCGAAAATTACTCGAAAAAACTTCAAAATTTAATAATTATTTCAGTTATGCCACATTTCTGTTGAAATTTCGAAGTACGAGTGATATAATATTTTCAGAAATTTTCCAGAGGTGAAAAGTGTTGAATAAGCCAAAAATTATTGCACACCGCGGTGCTAACCGCTATGCTCCCCAGAACACGATACCCGCATTTGAAAAAGCAGTCGAGCTCGGTGCGGACGGAACCGAGACCGACGTCCATATCACCAAGGACGGGCATATAGTCATCTGCCATAACGACACCGTTGACGAGATGTCCAACGGTACCGGCGCTATCGGCGACTATATGTTTGACGATATCCGCAAGCTCGATTTCGGCAGCAAGTTTTCAAAGGACTTCGCCGGCGTCACTCTGCCCACCGTCGAGGAGTACCTCGAGTGTATGAAGAAGAGCGACAAGCTGAGCGTTATGAATATCGAGATAAAGCCCAACAAGTCCGAGCGCGAGGACATAGTGCGCAAGACGATAGAGGCAGTCAAGGACTACGGACTTTTCGATGAGCTTCTCATTTCGAGCTTCGACTATAAGATGCTTGTTGAGGCGAAGAAGTACGATCCCAAGTGCAAGACGGCGTATCTCTATCCGATTTACGGCCAGGTAGTCAGAAGATGGTTCTTCCAGCCTCTGCACCTCGCGCAGAAAATCGGCTGCGACGCTCTGCATCCGCATAAGGCGTTTGCGACAAAAGCGCTCGTCCGCCGCGCCCATGCCGCCGGCATTAAGGTCAACGCATGGACGGTTGACGATGAGAGAGACGTTATCCAGATGCTCGAAAACGGCGTTGACGGTATTATCACAGACCGCCCCGATTACGTGGAGGGTATTGTGGACAGATATCTCGCCGAGCATAAATAAGACAAACGAAATCAAACCGC
>ULTO01025240.1_pt1 | contig 11593 bp, 7 predicted proteins | sample 1957601 | NCBI WGS metagenome assembly ULTO01 (sample SAMEA4835734, study PRJEB28245) | human gut metagenome | biome: gut microbiome; material: fecal sample | place: Denmark | collected 2008 | reverse complement strand
CAGACGTCACCATCTCTATCAACAAGAACAAGTTGAAGAGTCTTTCCGGCAGTACCGCATTGCTCGGTAAGGGACAGTGGAGCGACGTTGTTTCCCGTTCTACACCAGGTGAATCACTCTACAACTTCTACGGTTACGTAGTAGAGGGAGTATATAAGGATTACAACGATATCATCAGTTCTCCAGTACAGACCCTGCAGAAGAACAACCCAATCTCTGTAACAACAGATGCAGATGGCACCAAGCACTATGCATGGATTGACGATCCATCTAAGTTCAGCCGCAGCAACACCACCTATGTAGGTGACTTGAAGTACAAGGATATCAACGGCGATGGCATCATCGACGAGAATGATAAGACCAACATCGGTTCTCCACTCCCTAAGTGGACCTTCGGATGGAACAATACCTTCCGCTACAAGAACTTCGACCTGAATATCTTCATCAATGGTTCTGTAGGCGCCAAGGTAGCCAACTATCTGAACATGAAGATGACTCACATGAACTCTCCATGGAGCAACCAGTTGAAAGATGTCAACAAGCGAGTTCACCTCGTAGCCAAGGATGGAAACCAGACCGGTAACTGGTATGACAACATCTCTAATCTGACCGTTGACAATCCAAACTCGATGTACCCACGTGCATCCATCAACGACCCTAACGATAACGACGCATTCAGCGACCGTTATATCGAGGATGGTTCATACCTCCGCTTGAAGAGCATGGCTCTGGGATACACATTCGACCAGAAGCTCATCCAGAAGATTGGTCTGACCAATCTCCGACTGACTCTCACAGCATCTAACCTCTTCACCATCACCGGTTACAGCGGTTACGACCCAGAGGTAGGTCTCTCTACTCAGAGTGCGAATGTATATGGTCTGGATTTCGGTCGCTACCCTTCTCCAACCACCGTTACATTTGGTTTGAACTTATCATTCTAATATCCAAAACGAACAGTTATGAAATTTAAGAATATTAAATATACAGCATTTGTAATGCTCCTCGGTATGGGAATGACCTCTTGCGGAGACTTCCTTGACAAACCTGTAGAGGACAATTACAACACAGAGAACTATTACAACGGTGATGCTTCCTGCATCTCGGGCGTAAACTATCTCTATAACTCACCTTGGTATGATTTCCAGCGTGGTTTCATCAAGGTTGGTGAGGTTATGTCGGGTAATATGTATTGGGGCTCAAGCCCTTACATGAACTTCAGTACCAATGGTACCGATGAGGACCTGGTAAACATGTCTTACTCACTCTGGGCAGAGATTGGTCACTGCAGTACCGTTTACGAATCATTGAAGAACGCCATCAACACCTCAGAAAAGGTAAAAAACCAGTGCATGGGCGAGTGTCTTGCCTGGAAGGCGATGGCATACTTTTATCTGGTACGTACCTTCGGTGATGTGCCTATCATCCACAGCAACTCAGAAAGTCTTGGTAAAGGTGACTACAATAGTGTTAGCAAGGTAGAGAAAGCTGATGTTTATGAATATATCATCATGACCCTGGAAAAGGCGATGGAGCTTCTTCCTAAGGAAAAGAGCACTTCGGGTCGCATCGACTACTACTGTGCAGAAGGTCTGCTCAGTAAGGTTTATCTGACCAAGGCTGGTGTTTCGGGCTCCTTGAATCAGTACGATTTGAAGAAGGCAGCCGAATATGCCAAGGATGTCATCGAGAACTCAGGCAGAGAACTGATGGAGCACTACGAGGACATCTTCCGTGGCTCTAACCAGTTCTGCGACGAAATTCTGATTGCATGGCGCTGGACAGTAGGTACTCAGTGGACTTCTCAGAACACCCTCCAGAGCGACTTGGCTCCAGAAGGTTTCGATGAGAATGGTGACTGCTGGGGCGGTTGGGGCGGTCCATCTATCGATTTGATGGAAGCCTTCGGTGTATCTCCTAAGGATGATCCAGCAAACCGTGTAGATCCTGACCACCGTCGTAAGGCAACCATCATGATGCCAGGCGATGTATATTCTTACTTCTGGAGAGACCACGATCTTCCTGCCAATGCACAGAAGGACGGTCTGAAGAAGGGATTCTCTTACCTGGATTTCTGGTATAACAAGGATTACAATGCAGCTGCAACTGGTCAGTGCCAGGGTCCTTGCGGTGGTAGCAACGTGAAGCACCTCTATGGTGACAACTATGACCACAAGGAAGAATTGGGCATCACTCCAACCCGTATGTCTAATGCTCTCCCTACTCCACTCCTCCGTTTGTCAGACATTTATCTGATTTATGCAGAGGCACAGGTACAGATGGGTAACAATACCGATGCACTTGCCCTGGATTGCTTCAACAAGGTTCGTGGCCGTGCATACGAGTGGAAAGGGGTCGTAACAAAGACTTCTCTTACATTTGATGACATCTGGAAGGAGCGCCGCCTGGAGTTTGCAGGTGAGGGTGACCGCTGGTACGATTACGTACGCCGCGCATACTACGATGTAGACAACTGCATCAAGGAGTTGAAGGCACAGCACCGAAACCAGATGTGGAACTGCGATGATGTTTACAAGGCATACTATAACAGTGGCACATGGGACAACTCAGAAATGGAGTATGATGAGAATACCCCAGCACCTAATGTAACAGCCAGCAGCTTTACATTGCCATTCCCAACAGAGGATGTAGCCTTGAACCCTAATTTGGGTAGCAACGCTTCTCCAATCCATGTGGATGTACGTAATACATATAGTTATTAATCAATAAAGAGAATTTCATTATGAATATCAAGAATATAAATGGGGCTTTATTCGCCATGGCACTTGTTGCAGCCGGCGCAGGATTCACTTCTTGCGAGGACGAGCCAGACAAGTATGAAGTGACAGGTGGAACTCCTACTATCGATTATGTTCGACCAGTGGATGCTGCCAGCAAGGACTCTCTCCTTACTGCCGCATCTCTCAACAATACCATCTGTATTGTGGGTAGAAACCTGAGAAGTGTGACCCAAATCAACTTCAACGACCAGTCTGCAGTCCTGAACACCAGTTACATGACGGACAACACCATCATCGTAACCGTGCCAAAGGCTATCCCTAACGAGGTAAGTGATAAGATCTACTTCATCACCAGCAAGCAGGACACCGTGGCATACGATTTCAAGACCATCGTACCAGCTCCAACCATCAACAGCATGAGCAACGAGTGGGCAGCTCCAGGCGAGGAAGTAACCATCAAGGGCGACTACTTCCTGGATTACGACAACAGTCATCTGACTATCAAGGTGGGTGATAACTACACCATTCCTTACGAGGACCTGAAGATCACCCAGAACAGCATCCGCTTCAACATGCCAGAGGATATGCCTAAGCACGAGCCTATTACCATCACAACCATCAACGGTACTACCAAGGCTGGCTTCCGCTATATGGACAACCGCGGTATGCTCTTCGACTTCGATACTCCTTGGAAGGAAGGTGGAGAAGTGTTGGGCAACAATGGTTGGCACAATCGTACCATTACATCTGATGGCACATCACTTTCTGGCAACTACATGGTACTCGGTGAGACAGCCATGGGCGCAGACGGTGACTGGAACGACGGTAACTTCTCGTTCGAGTACTGGCCAGGAAGCTGGCAGGACCCAGAGACCTACTCCAGCCGTCCACGTATGCAGGATCTTGCAGACTTCAGCGATTGGAAGAACATGAGCCTGAAGTTTGAGATGTGCATCCCTAAGGACAACGGTTGGTCGGCTGCACCTATGCAGATTTACTTTGGTAGCGTAAGCCAGGTTTCCAATGGTGGTGCAGGTGTACAGGATATCTATGGCAACGTATTGGCAGGAGCAAACAACACCTTCTTCCGAGAACAGGGTAAGTTGGCACGTGCCCTCTACATGCCATGGCAGAATACAGACGACAAGACATATAACACCGAAGGTAAGTGGGTAACCGTAACCATTCCATTGGCAGACTTCGTCTATGACTACGATGGCAACAAGGGATTGAGCTATACAGGTGTGAACGACTTCAGTGCCTTCAACATCTTTGTTGTCAAGGGTGCATACAATGATGCCAGCGTATTGCCTACCGGTGTAGACTGTAACCCAATCATCAAGATTGACAACATCCGTGTGGTTCCAAACAAATAAACTTATAATCTGAATTGATATGAAAAAGATAAGCAAAATATTCGCTATGTTGGTGGTAGCCCTCGTAGGGCTATCGCTGACAGCGTGCAGCGACGGAGATGACCTCTCTACCGACCAGTATGGTAACGAGATTTCTCTCCAGTCATTCGGTCCATGCCCAGTGCTCCGTGGCGGTACCTTATATCTCTATGGTACCAATCTGGACCAGATTGAGTCTGTCAACCTTCCAGGTGCAGATCCTATCACCGCATACGAGACTCTCCAAAGCGGTTACAACAGCAAGATTTCCATCCAGGTTCCTGCCGAGAAATGCGAACCGGGTCAGATTGTCCTGAAGACCAAGAAGGGTGGCGAGATCACATCCGTATCTCCTATCACCTATCGTGAGGACATCGAAATCACCAAGTTCTTCGTAGGTAGCGAAGGTACTATGGTAGGTAATGTTGGCGACGTAGTAACCATCAAGGGTGATTACCTCAACCTGATGCATGGTGTGATTTTCGCAGGCAGCGATACCATCAAGGAAGCTGAATTTGAAAGCCACGACCGCTATACCATCCAGGTAAAGATTCCGGCAGAGGCTCGTACAGGTGTCATCACATTGACAGACGCCACCAAGGACGGTACTTCCCTGGAGACCAAGGAAGAGTTGACCATCAATACTCCAGAGGCTACTCCTATCAAGGACCGCAACATCAAGGCAGGCGAAATTCTCAGCATCAAGGGTACTTCATTCGACCAGATTGTCAGCGTGAAGTTTGAGGGCGCTACTGTAAATGCAGCCGACTTCAAGTCACAGAGCGTAGCAGAGATTACTGTTGCTGTTCCTGCCAAGGCTACAGACGGTACCTTCTATGTAGTAACCAAGAGCGGTATCGAGGTTCCTGTAGGCAACATCATCACCGTAGTTCCTACCCAGCTCGTTGCCACTCCTAACCCAGTGAAGAATGGTGCAGAACTCACCATCACAGGTAAGGATATGGATCTGATTACAGGCATCGCATTCCCTAAAGCAGCAGAGTCTAAGCTCAACAAGGTAGAGACAACCAAGGTTACAGCCACTGTTCCTGAGGATGCACAGGAAGGCGATATCACATTGAGTCTCGCCAATGGCAAGACTGTAACTGTTGCCTATACTTTGGTGAAGCCAACCGTAGCTTCTTGCACACCGGCAGCTATCACAGCTGGTGAGAAGACCATCATCAAGGGTACAGATCTCGACCTCGTGAAGAGCATCACCTTCCCTGGCGATGTAGAGCAGACCGTTGAGAAATTTGCAGCTCAGAATGCCCAAGCCATCGCAGTGACAGTTCCTGCAGCTTGCGCCGGTACAGGCTTCAAGCTTAACCTGAAGAATGGTACAACCATAGAGGTGAAGGATGCATTGAGCATCAAGGCAGCTACCGATCCAGCTATCGCTTCCATCACTCCTGGAGAAGCTACAGCAGGTTCAACCATCACCATCACTGGTAAGAACTTCCAGAACATCCAGAACCTCTATATCGGTTCTTACAAGGTAAACCGCTATACCTCTCGTACCAATACTGAGATTGTATGCCAGGTTCCTGCCAATGCAGAAGTTGGTACCTACAAGATCGTGATGGAAGACCCAGACGGCAACAAGATTGAAGGTCCTGAGTTCAAGGTGGTTCCTGCAGAAAAGGATATCGCTACTATCACAAACAACATGGACAACAGCGCCATCAAGTATCCATACAACTTCACTTGGGATGACACCGGTCGTTTCCGCATCATGAAGGCAGACCTCATCAAGTTGGGTGTCAAGGTTGGTTCCAAGATGCTCTTCTATAAGGAAGCAGGAGCTACCGGACAGGTTCAGATCAACAACGCCAACTGGGGCGGTATTGATACTGTAGCCGACTGGAATGGTGACCAGAACTGTGTTGTGAAGGTATTCGATGCAGCCATGATGGAAGCAGTAAACAGTATCTCTGACGGCTGGAGTGATACAGCCTTCATTCTCCAGGGTGACATGAAGAATGTAACCAAGATTGCCATCCTTCCATAGGATATGGAATATTTAACATAAAAAACGCATTTATGTGAAATATAATTTGTAAATTTGTGGCGTAGTTATATTAACTGCGCCACATTTTTGATTTTAACCAAAACATCAACCCGATATGAAGAAAATAGCATTATCCTTACTGGTAGCTCTGAGCTGCATCTCAGCCAAAGCTGCCGACGGCAAGTCGCTGTTTGTATCATTCAACGATGGAAGCAAGGTAGAGTTTGCATTGAGCACGCTACCGGAAGTAACCTTCGGGAATGACAAGATGACAGTGACTTCAACTGCCACTACTGCCAGTTACGAACTGTGGAAGGTTTCTACCTTCACCTATGGAACAACCACCGGTATCAAACAAGTAGAAACGAACAACAAGTTTGCCTTCGAAGGTGACCGCATCATCGTAGACGGCACCCGCAACCAAGTGAGTGCCTTCGCTCTCGACGGAAAGGCAATAAGTCTCTCTCCAGTCATCGCAGGCGACAAGACCATCATTTCTCTTGATAGTTTAACCCACGGTGTATACATCATTAAAATAAACAACGAATCCATCAAAATAGCAAGACAATGAAAAAGATATTACTCTCACTCCTGGCAGTAATGATTTCATTCACTGCCTTGGCACAGACCGATGGTGACAAGATTACCATCAATAATTCTGAAGGAAAACAAGCTGAATGGAACCTGACGGGCGAAACCAACACCATCAGCAGCATGAAGCATAATGCCAGCAACCAACTGGAAATTTATCTGAAAGGTCTGGAAGACTTCGGTGCTTTCGAAACCTACGACATCAACAAGATTAACAATGTCGTCTTCTCTATCTATCACGAAAGCGAAGTAGGCGATGTGAATCTCGCTGACCCTGCTGCTACAGAAAAGACCAAACGTCTCTACAAATATCTGCAGCTGAACTATGGCAGCAAGACCCTCTCTTCGGTTATCGCCAACGTGAACTGGAACACCCAAGAGGCAGATAAGATTTATCAGGCTACAGGTAAATATCCAGCCATCAACTGCTATGATTTCATCCACATCTACGTACCTAAGCAGGGTTCCAACGGATGGATCAACTACAACGACATCACCCCTGTTACCAACTGGGCAGACCAGGGTGGACTGGTATCGCTGATGTGGCACTTCAACGTGCCTAAGACCGAGAGCACCGTTCCGGGAACAGATGGCAGTGGCGTGACCTGTACCCCATCCGAAACCACCTTCAAGGCTGCTAACGCATTGACGGCAGGCACTTGGGAGAACAAATGGTTCTATCAGGAGATGGACAAGGTGGTGGAAGTTCTGCAGAAGTTGCAGGATGCAGGCGTTGTTGCCATCTGGCGTCCTTTCCACGAGGCAGCCGGCAATACCTGTCTGAAATCAGGTGCCAGCTGGGGCAAGTCCTGGTTCTGGTGGGGATATGATGGTGCTGAAACCTATAAGAAACTTTGGCAGACCATGTTCGACTACTTCCAGAGCAAGGGAATCCACAACCTGATTTGGACTTGGACCACACAGAATTACAATGGTGATGCCAATACCTATAACAATGATGCCGACTGGTATCCAGGCGATAAGTATGTAGATATCATCGGTCGCGACCTCTACGGTTATGATGCTACCAAGCAGGCACAGGAGTTCAAGGAGATTCAGGCACGCTATCCAGGCAAGCTCGTAGCCCTGGCAGAATGTGGTACTGATGCCAACAGCAACACTACTACAGCCGGCATTGATGAGGCATGGAACGCAGGTGCAAAATGGAGCTTCTTCATGCCTTGGTATGGAAGCAACATGCCATCCAACGACTGGTGGAAGGCAGCATTGAGTAGCAAGAACGTGATTACCCGCGACCAGGTGAACCTGAATGCAAACTATGTAGAGGAAAGTGCAGTAGATGCAGTGAAGAACATGGGCATCGGTACCAACTTCGGCAACTGCACAGATGTAGTTGCCATGTGGATGAACATGAACAGCAACTCTGTTACTGATTTCGAGAAAGCTTGGGGACAGGTTCCTACCACCAAACCGATGGTAGATTTCCTGAAGAAGAACGGTTTTAATTCTGTCCGCATCCCAGTTACCTGGTTCCAGCACATGAAGGAAGACGGAACCGTGGATGAAGCTTGGATGAACAGAATACAGGAAATCGTAGATTACGTCATTGATAACGGAATGTACTGCATCCTGAATGTTCACCATGACACAGGTGCAGACGATGAGGATGTGAAGCACTGGATCAAAGCCGATGAAGCCAACTACAAGGAGAACAAGGAGAAGTTTGAATATCTCTGGACCCAGATTGCCACCCGATTCAAGAACTACGACCATCACCTGGTGTTCGAAGGTTACAACGAGATGCTTGATGTCGACAACACCTGGAATGCACCAAAGAGCGCAAGCAGCTACAAGGGCTTGAACGGTTATGCTCAAAGCTTCGTAAATGCAGTTCGTGCCACTGGTGGCAACAACGAGACCCGCAACCTCATCGTCAATACCTATGCAGCAGCTAGCGGAGACGAGGTTTTGAACAACCTCTCTATCCCTACCGACAAGGTGGATGGTCATATCGCCATAGAAGTTCACACCTATGGTCCTTGGGACTGGTTTGCCAAAGGCAAGTGGGATGCTTCCTGCAGCAAGGAAATCGCTGATATGTTCACCCGTCTGAACAGAAAGTTCATCAGCAAGGGCATTCCTTGCATCATCGGTGAATACGGTACTCATGGAAGCAAGAGCGTCAGCAAGAACAGTTCTGCCAGCGAGATTCAGGCTGCTGCCGACCAGGCTGCCGACATCGTGAAGCAGGCAAAGGCTTACGGAGTAGCCACCTTCTACTGGATGAGCATCTTCGACGGTACAGACAGAAGTGTGCCACAGTGGACCTTGCCTACCGTGGTAGAAGCCATGAAGAAGGCTTATAACGAATAAAAAAGAAGATGAGAATCAAATATTTATTATTGATTTTTGCAGCACTCATGGCTCTCTCATCCTGCGGTGAAAAGAAAAAGAAATCGTATGATGAGATTGCCATGAGCGGTCTTACTACCCGCACAGAGAATCTGAAAACCAACCTCAAGGCTTTCGCCAACAAGGGAACCCTCATCGGACAGATGTACGGCACCCTAAGCGGAATGGGTTGGAACAGATGGGAATGCGATAGCGACCGCTGCGACATGAAGGCACTCTGCGGTTACCGACCAGCAGCCAACGGTTATGAACTGGGCGGCATCGAGAGCGGAAAGCAGCAGAATACAGACGGAGTTCCATTCAAGGCAATCCGGGAAGATGTGCTCAATCACTTCCGCAAGGGAGGCTTGCTCATCATGAACTGGACGATGCCGAACTACAACGGAGATGAAGACAAACTGGAAGAATACACCCAGCAAGTGGCAAAATATCTTGATACCTTGCAAGATGGTTACGGCATCAAGGCTCCGGTGATTCTCAATCTCCTTCCGATAGACGGCAAGGCATGGTACTGTCAGTTGAGTGCGGAAGATTACAGTAAGCTTTATCAGAAGATACAGGACAGCTTATCAGATGAGGAAGTAACGAATGTGGTTTACGGTTATTCGGAGACCTACCGGCCAGGCAAGAAACTGATGGAACGTTATCCAGACCACAATATTGATGTCATCAACATCACTTATCTCCAGTCTAAGGATGCCATTAATCTCCCACTCTACCAGAAGAGCATCAAGGACATCGTGGATCAGGCATTGCCTTTTGCACAAGAGCACAACAATGCGTTTGGTATGACAACGGGCATCGAATCCATCGGTGATTCCAGCCTCTTCGCTGATATACTCCTGCCGGAACTTAAACAGCATCATATCGCTTACCTGATGTTCGGCAGAAACGCAGGAGAACCTATCAATGAGCATTACTACACTCCTTATCCTGGAATTTCCAATAGTAAGACCCATGGTTTCATGGAGTTGGTAAACGATGAAGTGAGTGTGTTCCTAGAAAAGCTGAACGGCTTGTATCTGGAACATTAAGACGTAAAGAAACTGAAAAAACAAACGCAGGCAAAGTGGATTTGCCTGCGTTTATTTTTTCCTCACGATGGGGCTGAAAATGCGTCCCGACGCAGCAGTTACTACGTCGAGGACGTAGGTTTTCCTACATCGGGACGTAAGAAGCGCTACGTCGGGACGCAATTAAAAGGGCCAGATTGCCTCACGCAACCTAGCCCCTTGTACTTAAACCAATTATTAAACTAAGAGTAAATAAAAACACTCCCCATTACTGAACAAACTTCTTTCCATTCTTTATAACAACGCCCTTATAAGAAGCGTCAACCTGCTGACCAGCAAGATTATATATCTTTGTAGACTTAGCAGGAGTAAGGATCGTAGCGTTGGAAATGCCGCTAGAAGGATCCTTCTCAAGAAGAATATAGGCACCCACTAACTTACACTGGTTATAGATATTGAAGGTAACACCTGCCTTGTGATACTGACCATCTACATAAGAATCAGTACCGTTCTTGGCAGCCTTCTTGAAATCACCTACTGTTACCATCACATCAAATGCCTTACCATCAGCTGCGCTGATATTGAAGGTAGGAGTCCAGTTATCAGAATTGGCAAATCCACCAATTCCCCAACCTTTGCGAGACTCATAAGGATCAGTCTGATTCTCGAAGCTAAGCTTAATCTTTGTATCATCAGCATACTTGTCAAACTCTGAAGCCAAAATAGTATGACCCTCTACCAAAGTCAATTCTACCTCAGACAGCTCTACTGCATTCTGGAAATATGCATTCTTGAAAGTTACAGACTTAGGAGCGTCATCAGCACACTGCAGATAAATCTGACGAACTACTTTCTTATAATCAGCATTCAGAGGAACCGTAATCTTAGCGTCATGCCCCTGAGCTATTGAACTTATCGTCTTGCCTGCTTCATCCGTAGCTTCATATTCTACTACTACCTGAATGGTTACTTGATCAGGATTCTCTACCTCCAGAACAAATTCATCATAATCAGAGCAATCCTTAGAATTAAGCCACCAACCTGGACGATAGCTCCATTTCTCAAAGAATGTGATGGTCTTTGTTGCAGCATCATACCACACGTTATCACCATCCTTCACATTGTTGCTAGGTTCTCCAATTTCAAGAGTAGCTGCATTAGCACACATAGCGAACAATACGCCAAATACTAAAGTAAAAAACTTTTTCATAAGCTTAAAAATTAAATAGGTTTATTAATATTATTGTTAATTGTTATCTGATGCAAAGATAGGACATTTCCGGCAAAAAGCATGATACTATCATTGCAGATGCTGATACTTTTTTACCAATGTTTCATCTGTTAAGTTTTTAGTTGCTTTCCCCCTGCCAATCCGAGGCTCTGAGAGCCCCGGATATCATGGTTTAGGATAGATTTTGTGATAGGTTTCCATACCTATTTCTGCACCATCTACGACACCTTTAAATATAT
>ULTO01037443.1_pt1 | contig 11624 bp, 2 predicted proteins | sample 1957601 | NCBI WGS metagenome assembly ULTO01 (sample SAMEA4835734, study PRJEB28245) | human gut metagenome | biome: gut microbiome; material: fecal sample | place: Denmark | collected 2008 | reverse complement strand
CTCCTGCCGAAGCTGAAGAAGAGAAGACCGAATTCAACGTCGTCCTGACGGAAGCCGGCGCCAACAAGATCGCCGTCATTAAGGCCGTCCGCGAAGTGAAGGCCGGTCTCGGCCTGGTGGACGCCAAGAAACTGGTTGAAGGCACTCCCGCCGTCATCCTGGAAGCTGTCTCCAAGGACGAAGCCAACGCTGCCAAGGCCAAGCTGGAAGAAGCTGGCGCCAAGGTAGACGTCAAGTAAGCTTTTTACTTCCCGCGCAACAGGAGAAAAGCCGTTTTTCTCCTGTTGCGCTTCCTCGTCTTCACATCCCGCGTGACCGACTAGAGGCCTTTTATTTCGTAAAACGCTTCCAGTCGGTTCCGTCCCCCAGGGAAAGAACCGCCCAACCCGGCATCCGGGTTTTTCAGGATGCAAACCATAACATCTCCGCCACAGCAGCCCATGTCAAAGCGACTCTACTTCGGGAATATCAAGGAAGTCATCGAACCTCCGAACCTTATTGAGATTCAACTTCAATCATACTTCGATTTTCTACAACAGGACACGCCGACCGCGGCCAGGAAAAACATCGGGTTACAAGGCGTTCTGAAGGAAATCTTTCCTATCAAGAGCTATGACGAAAACATTGAGCTCGACTTCGTCTCCTATGACATTGAACAGCCGAAGATGAGCGATTACGAGGCCATCCGCGCGGGGGAAACCTACAGCGCCGCCCTTCAGGTCACCTTCAAGCTCAAATCCGACAACGAGTCCAAGGAAGAAACGGTTTATATGGGGGAACTCCCCATGATGACCAACCGCGGCACCTTTGTCATCAACGGCGCCGAACGCGTCATCGTGTCCCAGCTTCACCGTTCCCCGGGCATTTGCTTTGAAAGCGCCCAACACCTGAACGGGAAACTGCTTCACTCCTTCCGCATCATCCCGGACCGGGGCTCCTGGCTGGAAGTTCAGTTTGACACCAATGACCTGCTCTACGTTTACCTTGACCGCCGCCGCCGCCGCCGCAAGTTCCTTGCGACGACGTTTATGCGCTACCTGGGCTTCAAAACGGACCGCGACATCGTCAGCCAGTTCTACAACATCCGCACGCTTCCCCTGAGCGAAGACATGACGGAAGAAGATCTGCACAACCTCGTGGCTGTGGACACGATCAAGGACAAGGATCTGGTTCTTGCCAAGGCTTTCGAACAGCTCAATATGGGTGTGGTTCGCCAGCTCCTCCAGTTCGGCATCAAGAAAATCGACGTCATTGACCAGAGCGAGGACGACGTGCTGATTAAAACCCTGAAGAAGGATCCCGCTCACGACGAAGAATCCGCCCTCAAGGAAATCTACAAACGCCTGCGTCCCGGAGATCCCGCTACTGCCGCTCAGGCACGCACCCTGCTTAAGAGGCTTTTTGACGATCCCAAGAAATACGACCTCACCCGCGTGGGGCGCTACAAAATCAACCAGAAACTCGGACTGGACACCAGTCTGGACCAGCGCCTGATGACGGCGGAAGATTTCCTGGCCGCCCTCAAATACCTCCTGCGTCTCAAGAAGGGCGAAGGCATGGTGGACGACATCGACCACCTGGGCAGCCGCCGCGTACGTGCCGTAGGCGAACTCATGGCCAATCAGTGCCGCGTAGGTCTCGCCCGCACCGAACGCCTGGTCAAGGAACGCATGACCCTCATTGACCAGAACATTGAAGGCGTCACGCCCAGCAAACTCATCAATCCGAAGGCCCTCAGCGCCGTCGTGCGCGATTTCTTCGGCCGCTCCCAGCTTTCCCAATTCATGGACCAGATCAACCCCCTCGCGGAATTGACGCACAAGCGCCGTCTCTCCGCCCTGGGACCCGGCGGCCTGAACCGCGACCGGGCCGGTTTCGAAGTCCGGGACGTGCATCCCTCCCACTACGGGCGCATTTGCCCCATTGAAACGCCGGAAGGCCCCAACATCGGCCTGATCAACTCCATGTGCACCTACGCCCGCATCAATGAATTCGGGTTCATTGAAACGCCTTACCGCAAGGTGGAAAACGGCCGGGTCACCAATACCATTGAATACGTCACCGCCGATCAGGAAGAAGGCTATCTCATCGCCCAGGCCAATAACCCGCTGGACGAACAGGGCAACTTCACGACCTCCCGCGTAACCGCCCGTGAAAAAGGCGAATTCATCGAAGTGGATCCGGCAGACGTGCATTACATGGACGTTTCTCCCAAGCAGCTCGTTTCCATCGCCGCCGGTCTTATCCCCTTCCTGGAACATGACGACGCCAACCGCGCCCTGATGGGTTCCAACATGCAGCGCCAGGGCGTGCCTCTGATGGTAGCGGAATCTCCATACGTGGGAACCGGCATTGAAGGCAAGTGCGCCAGAGACTCCCGTTCCGTCGTTCTGGCGGAAGCGGACGGCATCGTGGCCTCCGCCACGGCTGAAGTCATCATCACCACGAAAGACGGGGAACTGCCCGTGCGCCCGGAAATGTTCCTGTCCGATCCCGACAGTGTGCGCACGGACCGCGACAATGGCGTTTACGTCTATCCCCTGCGCAAGTTCATGCGTTCCAATGCCGGAACCTGCATCAACCAGCGTCCGATCGTGCGCCGCGGCGACAAAATCAAAACCGGCGACGTGCTGGCGGACGGACCGAACACGGACCAGGGCGAACTGGCCCTCGGCCGCAACGTTCTGGTAGCCTATATGCCGTGGAACGGCTACAACTTTGAAGACGCTATTGTCATCTCCGAAAAAACCGTGAAGGAAGACACCTTCACCTCCATCCACATCTCCGAGTTTGAAGTGCAGGCCCGTGATACCAAGCTGGGCCCGGAAGAAATCACCCGTGATATCCCGAACGCCGGTGATGAAGCCCTGAAAAACCTGGACCATGACGGAGTCATCCGCATCGGCGCGGAAGTGAAGCCCGGCGACATTCTCGTCGGCAAAATCACGCCTAAATCGGAAACGGAACTGGCCCCGGAAGAACGCCTCCTTCGCGCCATCTTCGGTGAAAAGGCCGCGGAAGTGAAAGATACATCCCTCCGCGTTCCCTCCGGCTGCACCGGCATCGTGATGGACGTGCGCATTTCTTCCACAGGCTCCGGCCACCACCGCGGCGACCTCGTCGTGGACAGCGCGGAGAAGAAAAAGCAGTTCAAGAAAATCAACGACGAACACAAGAAGAAGAAAGAGCAGCTTATTGACCAGTTGACCAAGAAGCTCTCCGACATTCTTCTGGGCGAAAAAATCCCGTTGGACGTCGTCAACGAACAGACCGGTGAAATCATCATCCCGGCCAACCGGAAAATCACCAAGACCCTGCTGCGCAAGCTGGCCCTGGTTCACGACCACATCGAAATCGAGCCCAGCCCGATCCGCAACAAGATTCTGGAAATCATCACCTCCTTTGAAGGCCGCTTTACGGAACTGGATGACGAACGGGAACACCGACTGGATCAGATGGAATCCGGAGACGAATCCGAACCCGGCGGACTGAAAGAAGTCAAAGTATACATCGCCGCCAAGCGCAAGCTCGGTGTGGGTGACAAGATGGCCGGCCGCCACGGCAACAAGGGCGTTGTCGCCAAAATCGTTCCGGAACAGGATATGCCTTTCCTCGCGGACGGCACTCCGGTGGACATCGTGCTGAACCCCTTGGGCGTGCCTTCCCGAATGAATGTGGGACAGGTGCTTGAAGCCCACCTCGGCATCGCTGCCAGGGCCCTTGGCTTCAAGGTGGCCACTCCGGTGTTCGACGGCATCAGTGAAGAAACCATCTGGAATTACATGTCCGAAGCCAAGAAGGTGGACGGTTTCACCTGGATCGGCGACGGCAAGGACGGCACCGTGGGAGGGAAGAGTACTCTTTATGACGGCCTGACCGGCGAACCTTTCCATAACCCGGTGGTGGTAGGCCAGACCTACATGCTCAAGTTGAACCACCTGGTGGCGGACAAAATTCACGCCCGTGCCGTGGGTCCGTACAGCCTGGTCACGCAGCAGCCCCTGGGCGGCAAGGCCCAATACGGCGGCCAGCGTTTCGGGAAAATGGAAGTGTGGGCGCTGGAAGCCTATGGCGCCGCCTATACCCTCCAAGAGCTTCTCACCGTCAAGTCCGACGACGTTCAGGGCCGTACCCGCATTTACGAATCCATCGTGAAGGGGGATAATACCCTGGAAGCCGGAACTCCGGAATCCTTCAACGTTCTGATGAAGGAAATGCAGTCCCTGGGGCTGAACGTACGCCCCGGAAGCAAGGATGAACAACCCTCCCTGCAACTCGGCGGCACGGATCTCACTCCTGTGGACGGCATGACGGAAGGCTTTGACAGCGACGACATGGCCGGCCTGGCGGACGTCGACTTCTCCGACCTCAAATTCTAATATCCACCGCATTCCGCCCCCGCGCCGCAAAACGCGGGGGCGGACACCAAACCTCCTTTAAACTTTCAATATATGTCTGACACCCCCACCATCAGGGAAATGCACGGCCTGAGCGACAAGCCCCGGACCTTTGACCAGGTTGCCATCACCGTGGCGGATCCGGATACCATCCGCAGCTGGTCATTCGGTGAAGTCGTCAACCCGGAAACCATCAACTACCGCACGTTCAAGCCGGAAAAAGGCGGCCTGTTCTGCGAACGCATCTTCGGGCCCACCCGAGACATGGAATGCGCCTGCGGCAAGTACAAGCGCATCAAGCATAAGGGCATCACCTGCGACCGCTGCGGCGTGGAAGTAACCAACGCGCGCGTGCGCCGCGAACGAATGGGCCACATTGAACTGGCCGTTCCGGTCTCCCACATCTGGTTTTACAAATGCATGCCCAGCCGCATCGGCCTTATGCTGGACATGACGGCCCGCCATTTGGAACGCGTGATTTACTATGAAGACTACATCGTGGTAGATCCCGGAAGTACCCCTCTGGAAAAGGGGGCCATCCTGACGGAAGAAGAATTCCGCAATGCGGAAGACGAATACGGCTATGACAGCTTTGAAGCCGGCATGGGCGCGGAAGCCATCCAGAAAATGCTGGCGGCCATTGATCTGCCCACCCTCGTCGCGGATCTTCAGGAACAGCTGGACAATACCAACTCCAAACAGAACAAACGCAAGATTGCCAAGCGTCTGAAACTGGCCCAGGGGTTCCTTCAGTCCAACACGCGCCCGGAATGGATGATTTTGAACGTTCTGCCCGTCATTCCTCCGGACCTGCGCCCGCTGGTTCCCCTGGAAGGCGGTCGTTTCGCAACGTCTGACCTGAATGACCTGTACCGCCGCGTCATCAACCGCAACAATCGCCTGAAAACCCTCCTGAGCCTCAAAACGCCGGAAGTCATCATCCGTAATGAAAAACGCATGCTTCAGGAAGCCGTGGATGCCCTGTTTGACAACGGCCGCCACGGTCGTGCCGTCACCGGCGCCGGCAACCGCCCCCTCAAATCCCTCTCCGACATGCTGAAGGGCAAGGGAGGCCGTTTCCGCCAGAACCTGCTCGGCAAGCGCGTGGACTACTCCGGCCGCTCCGTTATCGTCATCGGTCCGGAATTGAAACTCAACCAGTGCGGTCTTCCCAAGAAGATGGCGCTCATTCTGTTTGAACCCTTCATCATCCACCGTCTGAAAGAGCTGGGCTACGTGCACACGGTGCGCTCCGCCAAGAAGCTCATTGACCGCAAGACGCCGGAGGTGTGGGATATCCTGGAAGAAGTGACCAAGGGCCACCCGGTCATGCTCAACCGCGCGCCCACCCTGCACCGCCTCTCCATCCAAGCTTTTGAACCGGTTCTGATTGAAGGTTCCGCCATCCGTCTGCACCCGCTCGTCTGTAATGCGTACAACGCGGACTTCGACGGCGACCAGATGGCTGTGCACGTGCCTCTGTCCGTGGAAGCGCAGATGGAAGCCCGGCAGCTCATGCTGGCGCCCAATAATATTTTCTCCCCTGCTTCCGGCAAACCCATTGCCACACCCACGCAGGACATTATTCTGGGCGCGTACTTCCTGACGCACACCCGTGCTGCGGAAGTACAGAACAATCAGGATAATCATCACCATCTTCCCCTCTTCGAATCCATCGACGAGGTGGAATACGCCATTGCCGCCCGCAAAATCGGCTACCATGACTGGATCCGCCTGCACAACCCGGACTACGGTAAAAAGCCTTCCGAAGTGGTGTATGGAGATGTCACCAAGAAGGTTATCATCACTACTGCCGGACGCGTGCGTTTCAATGAAATCTGGCCCCGGGAACTCGGTTACATTAACCGCAACGTAGGCAAGAAACAGATGGGCGACATCATCTGGCGCTGCTACCAGACCGTCGGCAAGGAACGTACCGTACAGACTCTGGACGCCCTGAAAAACCTGGGCTTCAAGGAAGCAACCCGTTCCGGCTGCTCCATCGGCATCGTGGACATGGTGGTTCCCTCCCAGAAAAAGACGGAAATTGAAAAAGCCTATGCGGAACTGGACAAGGTGACCCGCCAGTATAAGAACGGTATTATCACGGATGGGGAACGCTACCAGAAGGTGGTGGACATCTGGACCCAGACTACGGATGTCATCCAGGCGGCTCTGTACCGCAAGCTGGAACACAACGAAGGCTCCAAGATGGCCAGCCCGCTCTTCATGATGGTGGACTCCGGCGCCCGAGGCAACAAGGCGCAGATCAAGCAGCTCTCCGGTATGCGCGGTTTGATGGCGAAACCCAGCGGCGAAATTATCGAACGCCCCATCACGGCCAACTTCCGTGAAGGCCTTTCCGTGCTGGAATACTTCATCTCCACCCACGGCGCTCGCAAGGGTCTGGCGGATACCGCCCTGAAAACGGCAGACTCCGGCTACATGACCCGCAAACTCGTGGACGTGGCCCAGGATGTCATCGTCCACGCGGAAGACTGCGGCACCAGCAACGGCATCACCGTTCACGCCATTTATGACGGCGACGAAGAAGTAGCGTCCCTTGCCTCCCGTATCTACGGCCGGACTTCCTGCGAACGCATCGTTGACCCCGTCAGCGGCGAGGTTATCGTGGACATCAACGACCTCATTAACGAAAAGCAGGCGGAACAACTGGAAAAAATCGGCATTGAACGGCTGAAAATCCGTTCCGTGCTCACCTGCGAACTCAAGAAAGGCTGCTGCGCCAAGTGCTACGGCCTGAACCTGGCCACCGGACAGGAAGTGAAGATCGGGGAAGCGGTCGGCATTATTGCCGCCCAGTCCATCGGCGAACCCGGCACGCAGCTCACCATGCGTACGTTCCACGTGGGCGGAACGGCCACCACGGCGTTCAAGCAGCCCATTGTGAAAGCCAAGAACGACGGCCGCGTCATCTACACGGAAGATCTCCGCACGGTGGAAAACGCAGACGGCAACTTTGTCGTTCTGAATAAAAACTGCTCCGTCCGCATCGAAAACGAACAGGGCCGCGAACTGGAATCCTACCAGCCCGTCATCGGCACCATCCTGTACGTGCCCAACGGCGGCGCCATCAAGAAGGATGAAACCCTCGCCACCTGGGACCCGTACAACGTACCCGTAATCGCAGAAAAGGGTGGCATCGTCGAATTCAAGGATATGATTGTCGGCATCACCGTTTCCAAGGAAACGGATCGGGAAACCGGCGCCTCCTCTCTTGTCGTGATGGAACACAAGCAGGAACTTCACCCGCAGGTGGTCATCCGCGACGCCAAGACCCGTGAAGTTCTGGCTCATCATGCCATTCCCGCAGGCGCCAACCTCACCGTGAAAGACGGGGAAACCATCTCCGCCGGCACGATGGTGGCCAAGACGCCCCGCAAGGTAGCCAAGACGAAGGACATCACCGGCGGTCTGCCCCGCGTGGCGGAACTGTTCGAAGCCCGCAAGCCCAAGGATGCCTGCACCATTGCACGCGTGGAGGGCATTGTGCGCCTCAGCAGCAAGAATACCTCCCGCGGCAAGAAGGTCATTACCATTGAAACACCCACGGGCGAACTGGTGGATCATCTGGTTCCGATGAACAAGCACGTTATCGTTCATGAAGACGACCATGTGCATCTGGGCGACCAGCTTACGGAAGGCCCCGTCTCTCCGGAAGAAATTCTGGATGTCTGCGGCAAGGAACGCCTCCAGGAACACCTCGTCAACGAAGTTCAGGAAGTGTACCGCCTCCAGGGTGTGGAAATCAACGACAAGCATGTGGAAATCATCGTGCGCCAGATGCTTCGCAAGGTAGTCATCACGGAACCCGGCAATACCGAATTCCTGTGGGGAGACCAAGTGGACAAGACTACGTTTGACCGCATTAATGAACAAACCGTAGCCCAGGGCGGCCAGCCGGCCGCAGCCAAGCCCGTCCTGCTCGGCATCACGAAGGCCTCCCTAGAAACGGAATCCTTCATTTCCGCGGCATCCTTCCAGGATACCACGCGCGTTCTGACGGAAGCATCCACCCTCGGCAAGACCGATACGCTGGAAGGCTTCAAGGAAAACGTCATCATGGGCCACCTCATTCCCGCCGGCACCGGATTCTCCCGTTACAGCAAGATTGAAGTGGAACCTGCAGAGGGCGCAGAAGAAATCGCGTCGGCCAGCGAAGAAGAGGAAGCGGCGGAACTTGCCGAAGACATGTTGAACGATACCATCAACTTCGACAACGAACGCTAACCTGTTCTCTCCACCCACACTTCAAGGGCCGCTCCCCGTTTCCGGGGGGCGGTCTTTTTTATGTCTTCTCCGCGTTATTTCACGAAAAGAGGAAAAGCGGATTGAAAATTCGGCGATGATTCCAATATTGGCCCATGCAATATAAAATTTGATATTTTATATTCAAAATGAAAGTCTTATAGTATACCTCCCTTACTTCAAGGGGGGAGGTAAATGAAAAGGTGAAAATCCCATTTTAGAAATTTAAAAAATCATAATGCACTTACAGTAAAAGTATGAGAATCCGGGAACTGGTATTTTCAACTTGACATCGAATTTTCAATCCGTTATATATATAAAAAATTAACATCTAATATTTTTGCAATGCGTCTCCATCTGCCTATTACCCTGCTGGCGGCTGTTCTGGCTTGTTACACCAGTGTTTCCCTGGCCGTCCCAACATCTGAATCCCCCGCATGGGGAGCGAACTCCACCTTTAATAACAATGAGCCCGCCAATGAGTATTCAGTTACTGGGAGTCAATCCGTCAACCTTGATGTAAATTCAGGAAACAACAATTATTCCACAGGACTTTATATCGGAGCAGGCTCCTCGTTTACCATTAATCAGAATACGAACGGCGCCTGTACCATCAATTTGAACGGGGCATTTGCCGGAGAAGGAAATTTGACGCTGGTAGCGGCTAACGGCAATGCCGGCTATGCCTCCAAGTTTGTGCTTGGTTCCCAGGAAAGCAGTTTTTCCGGGAACATTATCCTTTCCCAGAAGGGGACGCAGCCCGGCGGCGCCATTCTCCAGATTACGGGAACGGCTCTCGCCAACGCAACGGTAGATTTGTCAGGCTCAATCAATCAAAGTTCCAGCGCCCTGACGTTGCAAATTTCCAATGCCGCTTCTCTGGCCGGTTTAAATGATGCCGACGGCTTCAGCAGAACGCATAAAGGACGCGTCCAGTCAGCCAATTCTTCCAGAGCGGATCTTACCCTGACGGGCAACGGGAATTACACGTATGGAGGAAGCATCGGGGCAACCACGCAACATTCCGGAGTCAACGGCAACACTACTCCCACGGGAGGAATAAATCTGATTATGGCCGGAACGGGTACTCAAAACCTGACGGGATCCGTCATCAACGCGAACATCACGGCCCAAGGGGGCGCCTTGAAAATCAATAATTCTTCCCTGGCCTATTCCGGCATAATCACCATGGCGGGAGGAACGCTGGATTTCACCTCCGCCACTCTGGAGGCAAATGCCGTGTTGAACATGAACGGCACCGGCACATTGAAAAACGCAACAATTGACGGCGCCAAGTTAACCTATACGGAATCAGGCTCCTCCTTTACCAAGGAAAATGTCACCTTCACTTCAGGCACCATTGATATCGGCGGCGCACTTGACAATCTGGTGGAGGAAGACCAGGGATACACGTTTGATTTAGGGAGCAGCCTCGGCTCGAACTTTACCGTTACGGGATTGGCAACGGGACAATACAGCATAGAAGGCAGCGTGCTGACGATTGAAGAAGGGGCTATATCCAGCGTGACGTGGGTATCCGCGGGAGCGGCAGGGACGTTGGAAGAAACGGTCAAAAACGCCTTTACGCTGACCCTTGGGGAGGGGAACGCGGCCAATGTCAGCCTGGGATATCTGGACGGAACCCTGACGAGCAACGGGGATAAAGTCTATCAAATCACCAACAGCGGCGGAACCAAAATCAACCTGAACGGAGTATACAACAACGGGGCAACCCTGCCGTCCGGCAACCTCAATTACCAGGGGGACGTCTGGATGGATGTCATCGAGGGAACATTCGGCACCGTCGTTGGGGGCGTATCCAACGAATGGAGCACCAAACTCCAGACCAGCACGCTGACGGGAGACACCCATGTGCAGCTCTCGGGGAACGCCACGGCGGAACACGTCATCGGCGGAAACAACAAGGGAGCGAGCACCACCCTGACGGGCAACACAAACGTTACCGTCAAAGATAACGCCATCGTGGCGGGGGCCATCATCGGAGGAAGCACCTCCGCCCACAATGCCGTCACTACCATCACCGGAAACACGAGCGTCCTGGTCACCGGCATTCAGTACAGCAACAACGCGACCGTCAATCTGGGAGGTTTCCGCAACGCCACAGACCAGAACTTCATCACGGGCGGAAGCGCGTGGACAGCCAACACGGCATCCGGAACGACGGTGCGGGGCAACACCTCGGTAACGATTAATGTAAGCAATGCGGAACTCTCCGACACGGAAGGACACAACAACTTCGTCAAAAACATTTATGGGGGCAGTTACGGAAATACGGCATCCGAAAGCAACGGAGCCGTACAAAAAGTGGAAGGAAACTCAGGCGTCTCCATCACCGGAAAAGAAGGAATCGCCTTCACGGGAAACATCATGGGCGGCTCCTTCTGGAACTGGGGCAACGGCACGACGCTGACCACCAACGGAAACACCAGCGTCTCCATTGACGGAGGCTCCACCTTCACGGGCAACATCGTGGGCGGCTCCTGGAGAGGAAGCACGTGGACGGCGGAAGATCCCACAGCCCTGCCCGTCAGCATTGGCGGCAACATCACCGTCACCCTTGGACAGGGCACCTACCTGGGAGACATCTACGGGGCGGGCAACTGCGGCACGGTAGGAGGCGGCGTCCTCGTCTCCCTGACGGGAGGAAGCATCTTTGGGGCGGAAGGAGAAGAAGGCGGCATCACCATCGGCGGAAGCGCCGGAGCGGCGGTAGAAGGAAACAGGACGCTGGAACTCAAGGGAACCTTTGGAACCGGGGACTTCCAAAACGTCACCTTCACCCGGTTTGATGAAATCAATATCGCGCAGGAAGGAACCTCGGCCACCATCTACGCGCTGACCGACAGCCCGGCCCTGACCAAAACGGGAGCGGGAACCCTGACACTCGGGGCGGACGCGGCAGGAGCGGCAACCATCCTTGACGGAACCACGGAAGGA
>ULTO01006904.1_pt1 | contig 11686 bp, 10 predicted proteins | sample 1957601 | NCBI WGS metagenome assembly ULTO01 (sample SAMEA4835734, study PRJEB28245) | human gut metagenome | biome: gut microbiome; material: fecal sample | place: Denmark | collected 2008 | reverse complement strand
AACGCAGCATGGGCTAAAATCTGCCCGTCAAAACCGATATGTGTTCGACTCTCGTCAGCTCAAGTTAAGTGACAAGAATAAACCCTTGACAGCGGGCGGAGATGATGCTATACTCTGTAAAGCAAAAAACGTTTACAGGGGGGATCGCCGTGGAGAACAGTGCAGTGATGCGTTCAATGCTGTTTGATTTTTACGGCGAGCTGCTCACGGATAAGCAGCGTGAGTATTTCGACCTCCGCTATAACGAAGATCTTTCGCTTGGCGAGATCGCCGAGCAGTGCGGCATATCGCGCCAGGGCGTGTGGGACATAATCCGCCGAGCCGAGGCCGCGATGACCGAGATCGAAGAAAAAACCGGGCTTATAAAGCGCTTTCTCGAGCGCAACGCCCAGATAGACGAAATAATCCGGGAGCTTAGGGATAAGGGCACAGAGCCGCATATCCTCAAGCAGCTTGAAGAGCTTAAGATTTAGGAGGCAGAGAACATGGCATTTGAATCATTGTCCGACAAGCTGTCCGCTGCCTTTAAAAAGCTGCGCGGCAAGGGCAGACTGACCGCAGCCGACGTCAAGGAAGCCATGAAGGAAGTGCGCATGGCACTTCTGGAGGCCGACGTCAGCTACAAGGTCGTAAAGGAATTTACAAAAAGCGTTACCGAGCGCGCCTCGGGCGCGGATGTGCTTGAAGCGCTCTCGCCTGCTCAGCAGGTCATCAAAATAGTAAATGAAGAGCTTGTAAAGCTCATGGGCAGCGAAAATCAGCGCCTGAGCATCGGCTCAAAGTCGCCGAGCGTTGTTATGCTCGTCGGCCTTCAGGGCGCCGGTAAAACGACAAACGGCGCAAAGCTTGCAGCCTATATGCGCAAGCAGGGCAAGCGTCCGCTGCTGGCCGCGTGCGATATCTATCGCCCGGCTGCCATAAAGCAGCTCGAGACCGTCGGCAAGCAGCTCGATATCCCCGTGTTCCAGATGGGAACGACAAATCCCGTCGATATCGCAAAGGCCGCAGTCGAGCATGCAAAAAAGCACGGCAACGACCTTGTGTTCCTCGATACGGCAGGCCGTCTGCACATTGACGAGGAGCTGATGCAGGAGCTTCAGAACATCCGCGATGAGGTCGAGCCGAGCGAGATACTGCTCGTGGTCGATGCGATGACCGGCCAGGATGCCGTGAACGCGGCAAACGCATTCAACGATGCGCTCGGCGTTACCGGCGTCATGCTCACAAAGCTTGACGGCGACGCGCGCGGCGGCGCGGCGCTTTCGATAAAGGCAAGCACCGGCAAGCCCATCAAATTCATCGGCGTCGGCGAAAAGCTCGATCAGATCGAGCCGTTCTACCCCGACCGTATGGCCTCGCGTATCCTCGGCATGGGCGACGTGCTCACGCTTATCGAAAAGGCCGAGCAGAGCTTTGACGAGAAAAAGGCTCTTGAAATGGCCGAGCGAATGAAAGCAAACCGCTTCTCGCTTTCCGATTACCTCGACCAGATGCGCTCACTCAAGGGTATGGGCGATATAAACGACCTTGCCGGCATGATCCCCGGCGTTGACGCAAAAGCGCTCAAGGGCGCAAAGGTCGATGAAAAGGGTATGGCGCGCATCGAGGCGATAATCCTCTCGATGACTCAGGCCGAGCGCGACGATCCGTCGATACTCAACGCCTCGCGCAAAAAGCGCATTGCCGCTGGCAGCGGCACCTCGGTCGTCGATGTAAACCGCCTGCTCAAGCAGTTTGACGCAATGCAGGGCATGATGCGCCAGCTTTCCGGCAAGAACATGAAGAAGCTGCAAAAGCGCTTCGGCGGAATGGGCGGAGGCGGCGGCTTCCCCGGCCTCGGCGGATTTAAGCTTTGATTACTCTCGCAAACGCGTTTGTAATATATGAAGAAATAATATGGAGGTGAAAGATAAATGGTAAAGATCAGACTTCGCAGAATGGGCGCAAAGAAGGCACCTTTCTACCGCATCGTCGTTGCTGACTCCCGCTGCCCCCGTGACGGCCGCTTCATCGAGGAGATAGGCACTTACGATCCCATGGCAGAGGGCGAGAACATCAAGGTCGATCTCGAGCGCGCAAAGTACTGGATATCCAACGGTGCTCAGCCTACCGAAACCGTACGCGGCCTGCTTACTAAAGTCGAGGCCTAACAAGGAGAAGCTACCGGCATGAAAGAACTTTTGACCTATATCGTACAGAGCCTCGTTGAAAAACCCGAAGAGGTCTCTGTGACCGAGCGCGTTCACGGCGGCGAGACCGTATATGAAGTACGCGTAGCTGACGGAGACATGGGCAAGGTCATTGGCCGGCAGGGCAGGATCGTAAAAGAGATCCGTATACTCATGCGGGCTGTCGCCCAGAGACAGGGCAAAAAGGTTTCAGTCGATATCATGGACTGATTAAAAAGCAGAACGGAAATTACCGTTCTGCTTTTTTTAGCGCCGCCGTGCTTGTTAAACCGCGTCCTTTGTGGTAAATTATATACTGACCAACTATGGAGGTTTTCACATGGAAAAGCAGCAGTATATCGAAGCGGGTAAAATCGTGAATACACACGGCGTGCGCGGCGAGGTCAAGATCCAGGTATGGCTTGACAGTCCGGAGTTCATGCGCCGTTTTAAGACTTTATATATCGACTCAAAGCCGGTCAGGCTCCTCTCATCGCGCGAGCATAAGGGCTTTCTTATAGCCATGCTCGAGGGTGTGGAGGACATAAACGCGGCCATGAGCCTGAAGAATAAGACCGTTTGCATCGACCGCGCGGATGCAAAGCTCAAAAAGGGCGAATACTTCCTGTGCGATATCATCGGCTCGCGCGTCGAGACCGAAAACGGCGAGCTTGTCGGCACGCTTGAGGATATCCTCGAAACGCCGGCGTCGTCTGTTTACATCGTGCGCGGCGAAGCAGAGCACATGATCCCGGCAGTCCCGGAATTCGTGCTCAAAACCGATGCCGAAAACGGGATAATAACCGTGCATCTGATAGAAGGCATGTAATATGTTATGTTAACTGACGATAAGGAGAGCTTCCCCGGAATGAGAATAGATATAATGACGCTGTTCCCGGATACGATGAATGCGATCATGCATGAAAGCATCCTCGGACGGGCGGCGAAAAAGGGGATAATCGAGATAAATTGCGTGCAGATACGCGATTATACGGAAAATAAGCAGTGCCAGGTAGACGACTATCCGTATGGCGGCGGCTGGGGCTGCGTTATGATGGCGCAGCCGCTCAAGTCCTGCCTTGATGATATTATGTCAACCATGCAGGGCAAGCGCAGCCGCGTTATCTACATGTCGCCGCAGGGCAAGCCATACGATCAGGCGACGGCAAGGAGACTTAAAAACGACTATGACCATCTCGTGCTCGTGTGCGGCCATTATGAGGGCATAGACGAGCGCTTTATCGAGCAGTGCGTCGATGAGGAGATATCGCTGGGCGATTTCGTGCTCACCGGCGGCGAGCTTGCCGCGATGGCGGTTGCCGACTCCGTGTGCCGCCTCGTGCCGGGCGTTCTTGCCGATGAGGAGTGCTTCACCGGCGAAAGCCACTGGGACGGAGTGCTCGAATATCCGCAGTATACGCGCCCCGAGGTCTGGGAGGGCAGGGAAGTGCCGAAGGTGCTCCTCGGCGGTGACCACGCCGCCGTTGCGCGCTGGCGGCGCAAGAAAAGCCTTGAGCGCACTATGGACAAGCGCCCAGATATGTTTGCAAAGCTTGAGCTGACGGATAAAACCGACTTGAAGCTTGTTGAGGAGATCAAAAAAGAGCGCAGCCGCATGAAGCTTACAAAGCCTGTGGAGTGCCGCAAGGCCGTGCCGGAGGATATGGATGAGATAATGCTCATCGTGCGCCAGGCGCGCAATTACCTCAAAAAGCACAGGGTCGATCAGTGGCAGGGCGAGTATCCTGCCGAGGAAAACTTCCTGCCGGATATAAACGCCGGAAGGTGCTTTGTTATGACCTACGGCGGCGCGGTAGCAGGCTTTTTCTGTCTCGGCGAGGAGCCTGAGCCGGATTACGACGGCATAACCGACGGCCGCTGGCACGGCGAGGGCAAATACTGCACGCTGCACCGCGCGGCAGTGGCCGCCGAATTCCGCGGAACGGGAATGAGCCAAAAGCTCATGGAAGCTCTTGAATGGGGTTCAAGAGGTCTGGGGGCTGAGTCTATACGCACCGATACGCACAGAAAAAACAAGGCCATGCAGCAGCTTCTGCGCGCAAGCGGCTTTGTCTATCGCGGAAACATGCTCTGCTCGGCCGAGCCTGGGCACGACCCGGCGCGCCAGTGCTTTGAAAAACTGCTTTGACGGAGAAAATGATGGATCTTACGAACATAAACGATATAAAGGCGCTGCTTGCGCGGCACGGCTTCCGGTTTTCAAAATCCATGGGGCAGAATTTTTTGACCGCCGCGTGGGTGCCGGAGGATATCGCCGATTCCGCCGGAATTGACAAAGACACCGGCGTTTTGGAGATCGGCCCCGGCATAGGCTGCCTCACCGAGCAGCTTTCAATGCGCGCAGGCAAGGTCGTTTCCGTCGAGATTGACAAGGCACTCAAACCGGTGCTTCGGGAGACTCTCGGAGGCTGTGAAAATGTCGAGATAGTTTTCGATGATGTGCTCAAGGTCGATATTCCTTCGCTTTTGGATGAAAAAATGCCGGGAATGCGACACGTTGTGTGCGCAAATCTGCCGTATAATGTGACGGGACCTGTGATATCAAAGCTTCTGGAGATCGGCTGCTTTGACTCCGTCACCGTTATGATCCAGCGTGAAGTGGCACGCAGAATATGCGCAAAGCCAGGAACGGGCGATTACGGAGCGTTCACGGTGTTCGTAAACTGGTTTGCGCAGCCCGAGCTTCTTTTCGATGTGCAGCCCGGCTGCTTCATTCCGCAGCCCAAGGTGACCTCGAGCGTAATACGTCTTACGCGGAGATCCGAGCCGCCGGCAGAGGTCAAAAGCGAGGCGATGTTTATGCGCGTCGTAAAGGCTGCATTTGCTCAGCGGCGCAAGACTTTGCTGAACGCTTTAAGTGCAGGATTTGGCGAAATGAGTAAGGAAACCGTCGAAAAATGCCTTACAGATAGTGGTTTTGACCCAAAAGTGCGCGGAGAAGTACTTTCAATTGGTGAATTTGCAAAAATCGCGGATGCTTTTTGCGCTGTTTTAGATTAATTTTTGTAAGCAAAATGCATTGATTAAGAACTATCAAAGATGGTAGTCTTAATTAAGGTGTTATTGGTAATAATTTTTATGAAAATATGGAGGAAAAGATCATGAAACTGACCGATAATGTCCACATTCTCAAGTGGGTCGACGAAATGGCCGCACTTACGAAGCCTGAAAAGATCGTTTGGATCGACGGCTCTGAAGAGCAGCTCGAGCAGCTGAGAGCCGAGGCTATGGGCACAGGCGAGCTTATTAAGCTCAACGAAGAGAAGCTCCCCGGATGCTACCTTCACCGTTCGGACGTAAACGACGTTGCGCGCGTCGAAGATCGCACCTTTATCTGCTCCAAGCGTCAGGAGGATGCAGGTCCGACCAACAACTGGATGGAACCTCGGGAGATGTACAAAAAGCTGTACGAGATATTCGACGGTTCGATGAAGGGGCGCACAATGTATGTTATCCCCTATTCGATGGGTGTTATCGGCTCTGATTTTGCCAAGTACGGCATCGAGCTGACCGACAGCATCTATGTTGTCGTTTCAATGGCGATCATGACCCGTATCGGCACCAAGGCGCTCGATGCTATCGGCGACAGTGCCGACTATATCAAGGGCCTGCATTCCAAGGCTCAGCTCGACCCCGAGAAGAGATACATCGTCCACTTCCCGGAGGACAATACCATCATGTCCGTCAACTCCGGCTACGGCGGAAACGTTCTGCTCGGCAAAAAGTGCTTTGCACTGCGCATAGCCTCCACCCTCGGCAGGAAAGAGGAATGGATGGCAGAGCATATGCTCATCCTCGGCGTTGAAAACCCGCAGGGTGAGATTCGTTATGTTTGCGGCGCATTCCCGTCTGCATGCGGCAAAACGAACCTCGCAATGCTCATCCCCCCCGAGGCCTACCGTGAAAAGGGCTGGAAGTGCTGGACGGTCGGCGACGATATCGCATGGCTGCGCATCGGTCCTGACGGCAGACTGTGGGCAGTAAACCCTGAAAACGGCTTCTTCGGCGTTGCACCCGGCACCAGCGCAAAGTCCAATCCCAACGCTCTTGCCGCAACCAAGAAGAACACCATCTTCACCAACGTTGTTCACAATCTTGACGACAACACCGTGTGGTGGGAAGGCATGGACAAGAATCCTCCCAAGAACGCGGAAAACTGGAAGGGCGAAAAGTGGGACTGCACCGACGGCAGCAAGGGCGCACACCCCAACTCCCGTTTCACCGCTCCGGCCGTGAACTGCCCCTGCATCAGCCCCGAGTTTGAAAGCAAGACCGGCGTTCCCATCTCCGCCATCATCTTCGGCGGCCGCCGCGCAAAGACCGCTCCTCTGGTCTATCAGTCCCGCGACTGGGATCACGGCGTGTTCGTCGGCTCCATCATGGCAAGCGAGACCACCGCAGCTGCAACCGGCAAGGTCGGCGTTGTAAGGCGCGATCCCATGGCGATGCGTCCGTTCTGCGGCTACAATATGGGCGACTACTGGCAGCATTGGCTCGACATGGGCGCAAAGCTCACCAATCCCCCGAAGATTTTCAACGTCAACTGGTTCCGTACCGATGACGAGGGCAATTTCGAGTGGCCCGGATTCGGCGACAACCTGCGTGTTGTCGAGTGGATACTCGGCCGCTGCTTCGGCGAAAAGGACGCAGTCGAGACCGAGCTTGGCTATGAGCCCAAGCCTGAAGATATCAACCTCGAAGGCGTTGATGTCACTCTCGACACCGTTAAGGATATCCTCGGAGTCGATAAGGAGCTGTGGCTTGAGGAATGCAAGGGCATCCGCGAGTATTACGCACAGTTCGGCGATAAGCTGCCCAAAAAGCTTGCACAGGAACTCGACGACCTCGAGGCAAGACTTAAAAAGTAAAAAACGCGCGCTTTTGCGCGCGTAAGCATAGAAAGGATGATTACCCAATGAGCAAGAAGTATGTTTATCTGTTCTCCGAAGGCAACGCAAAAATGCGTGAGCTTCTCGGCGGCAAGGGCGCAAACCTGGCGGAAATGACCAACATCGGTCTGCCCGTACCCCAGGGCTTCACCATTACCACCGAGGCATGCACGCAGTACTATGAAGACGGCCAGAAGATCAATGATGAGATCATGGCAGAGATCATGGAGTACGTAGTGAAGATGGAAGGCATCACCGGAAAGAAGTTCGGCGACCTTGAAAATCCTCTCCTCGTATCTGTCCGCTCCGGCGCACGTGCATCCATGCCCGGCATGATGGACACCATCCTCAACCTCGGCCTGAACGAGCAGGTCGTTGAAGTCATGGCTAAGAAGTCCAATAATCCCCGTTGGGCATGGGACTGCTACCGCCGCTTCATCCAGATGTACTCCGACGTTGTTATGGAGGTCGGCAAAAAATACTTCGAACAGCTCATTGATGAAATGAAGGAAGCACGTGGCGTAACTCAGGACGTTGAGCTCACCGCAGACGACCTTAAGGAACTTGCAGGCAAGTTCAAGGCAGAATATAAGGAAAAGATCGGCGAGGACTTCCCGACTGACCCGAAAGAGCAGCTTATGGGCGCTATCAAGGCAGTTTTCCGCAGCTGGGACAACCCCCGTGCAAACGTTTACCGCCGCGATAACGACATCCCCTACAGCTGGGGCACCGCTGTCAACGTTCAGATGATGGCATTCGGCAACATGGGCGACGACTGCGGCACCGGCGTTGCATTTACTCGCGACCCCGCAACCGGCGAGAAGAAGCTCATGGGCGAGTTCCTTACCAATGCACAGGGCGAAGACGTCGTCGCCGGCGTCCGTACCCCGATGCCCATCGCACAGATGGCAGAGAAGTTCCCCGAGGCATTTGCCCAGTTTGAGAACGTCTGCAAGACCCTTGAGAATCACTACCGTGATATGCAGGACATGGAGTTCACCGTTGAAAACGGTAAGCTCTACATGCTCCAGACCCGTAACGGCAAGCGCACCGCACAGGCCGCGCTCAAGATCGCATGCGACCTCGTTGACGAGGGCATGATCACCGAAAAAGAAGCCGTTGCAATGATCGATCCCAGAAACCTTGACACTCTGCTGCACCCCCAGTTTGATGCTGCCGCCCTTAAGGCTGCAACTCCGATGGGCAAGGGCCTTGGTGCATCCCCCGGCGCTGCATGCGGCAAGGTCGTTTTCACCGCTGAGGAAGCAAAGGCATGGAACGAGCGCGGCGAAAAGGTCGTTCTCGTCCGTCTCGAGACCTCTCCCGAGGATATCGAGGGCATGAAGGCCGCACAGGGTATTCTGACCGTTCGCGGCGGCATGACCAGCCACGCTGCCGTTGTTGCTCGCGGCATGGGCAAGTGCTGTGTCTCCGGCTGCGGCGACATTAAGATGGACGAGGAGAACAAGCAGTTCACCCTCGCCGGCAAGACCTTCCACGAGGGCGACTTCATCTCTCTCGACGGCTCGACCGGTAAGATCTACGACGGCATCATCCCCACCGTTGATGCTTCCATCGCAGGCGAGTTCGGCCGCATCATGGCATGGGCCGACAAGTACCGCCGCCTCCAGGTTCGCACCAATGCAGATACTCCGTACGATGCACGCAAGGCTCGCGAGCTTGGCGCACAGGGCATCGGCCTTACCCGTACCGAGCACATGTTCTTCGACAGCGACCGTATCGCCGCGTTCCGCGAGATGATCTGCGCCGACACTCTTGAAGAGCGCGTTGCGGCTCTTGCAAAGCTCGAGCCCATGCAGCAGGCCGACTTCGAGGGCATCTATGAAGCAATGGAAGGCTGCCCGGTAACCATCCGCTTCCTCGATCCTCCTCTCCACGAGTTCGTTCCCACTGAGGAAGCCGATATCGAGGCTCTGGCAAAGGCACAGCATAAGTCCGTTGAGGCTATCAAGGCTCTCATCGCATCCCTGCATGAGTTCAACCCCATGATGGGCCACCGCGGCTGCCGTCTGGCTGTCACCTATCCCGAAATCGCTGCAATGCAGACCCGTGCTGTCATCAGCGCTGCAATAAATGTTCAGAAGCGCCATCCCGATTGGAAGATGGTTCCCGAGATCATGATCCCGCTGGTCGGCGAGGTCAAGGAGCTCAAGTACGTAAAGGACGTTGTTGTCAAGAATGCCGACGAGCTGATCACAGCAAGCGGCCTTGATATGAAGTACCTTGTCGGTACCATGATCGAGATCCCCAGAGCGGCTCTGACCGCCGACGAGATCGCCAAGGAAGCAGAGTTCTTCTCCTTCGGCACCAACGACCTGACTCAGATGACCTTCGGCTTCAGCCGTGACGACGCAGGCAAGTTCCTCGGCGCTTACTACGATAAGAAGATCTATGAGAACGATCCGTTTGCAAAGCTCGACCAGGTCGGCGTAGGCAAGCTCGTCAAGATGGCATGCCAGCTCGGCCGTGCAACCCGTCCCGATCTGCACCTGGGCATTTGCGGCGAGCACGGCGGCGATCCCTCCTCTGTGGAATTCTGCCACAAGGTCGGCCTCGACTACGTCTCCTGTAGCCCCTTCCGCGTTCCCATCGCTCGCCTCGCTGCCGCACAGGCTGCTATCAAGAACCCCCGCAAGTAAGAGTTCTGTCATTCACCATTGGATTTGATGAAGCGCAAACCTTCTATAAATCCCATGGATACGGCATAAAACCGTCAAAATGGCATGATTTGACCGTGGAGGTTTATATCTAATCGCTAAAACCCCCGTACATTCCCAATTGGGCAATGTGCGGGGTTTTTTGTTGTTATTTTGGGCTGTTTGTACAAATCTAAACGGGAACGCAAAAATGTATTCTGATTTCAAAAATACATTTTGTCTATGCTCGCTGCTATTTTCACAGTAGCCAGTTCCGTAATTTTGGACGAATTCAGCTTTCAGTAAAGGAGGCCATTATGAGACGAGACGATCAAAGGCAAGCAGTAAAAAACATTCCCTTGGAACAACTGAAGCCATTTAAGAATCATCCCTTTCAGGTACGAGACGATGAGGAATTTCGGCGTCTTGTTGAGAGCATTGAAATTCACGGTGTAATTCATCCAGCGGTGGCTCGCCAGATTGGTGAGGATTGTTATGAACTAATTTCTGGTCATCGACGCAAAGCGGCTTGTGAAGTATTGGGTTACTCTGAGATGCCTGTTTTAGTCCGGTCTATGACGGATGATGAGGCAGTTGTAAACATGGTAGATGCAAACCTTCAGCGTGAAACGATTCTCCCAAGTGAAAGAGCCTTTGCATACAAAATGAAGTTGGTAGCTATGAGCCATCAGGGGCGTAAAGGATTTACTTCCGCCCAACTTGGGCGGAAGTGTGTCGGAAAAGAATCCAGAGAGTTAATTGCTGAACAAGTCGGTCAAAGTCGCAACCAAATTTCTCGCTATATCCGTCTTACTGAATTGATACCAGAAATCCTTGAAATGGTTGATAATCGAAAAATGGCATTGAATCCAGCAGTATCTATTTCCTACTTGGACAAGAAGCAACAGAAGCTACTATATAAGGTAATGGTAGCACTAAAAGCAACCCCATCTATTTCTCAGGCAAAAGCCATCCGAGAAAAGGCCAGTGAATCAGACTTTACAGAAGATTACTTGGTTTGTATCTTATCGGAAAAGAAACCAAACCAGAGAGAGCCGATGATTGTTGAAGAAGAAGAAATCAAGCAGTATTTCCCCTCGCATTACAATAGTGAACAGATGCATAACACGATTTTACTGTTGATTAGAAATTGGAGTAAAAAGCGTGGCTACACACAATAAAAGGTCATTATACCTTGTCACAACAGGGAGCAGAAAAATTTTCTGCTCCTTTTTTTATTTTTTGCGCAACAAACGGCCTCTGCCGTGGCCTACAAGTGAGAGTTACATCTCGTGGACCTTGAAAATTCAGAAGAACATCAGGTACAACCGCCCCTCGGAGAGCCACTCCGGTGATACGCCATGACGCCTACGGGTCGAGCGACTTCCCTATCGCCGGTAAAGAGCTTGATAACTTGAGGCCACGATCCAGGGACAGGGGGAAAACTTACACTCAGCCACAGTCCGAGCGTTAAAAGCGTCGCAGGCAATGGGAGTGTCCGGTACAGAACCGTGATAAATGAATCCTAAATCAAAAGGATGCCGAAATGTTCTTGATTTTAAGAAAACCCAAGGGGGTAGTTTACCCTCTTTACATTCCATCTTCTGTTCAAGACACAGGAGGAAACTGAAATGAACACACAAATTATCGCCATCGCCAACCAGAAAGGCGGCGTTGGCAAGACAACCACCTGCGCAAATCTGGGTATCGGGCTGGCGCAGACGGGGAAGAAAGTTCTGCTGATCGACGGAGACCCGCAGGGCAGCCTGACCATCAGCCTGGGCCATCCCCAGCCGGACAAGCTGCCCTTTACTCTGTCCGACGCGATGGGCCGTATCCTGATGGACGAGCCGATGCGCCCCGACGAGGGCATCCTGCACCACCCGGAAGGCGTTGACCTGATGCCTGCCGACATCCAGCTCTCCGGCATGGAGGTCTCCCTGGTGAACGC
>ULTO01040411.1_pt1 | contig 11701 bp, 5 predicted proteins | sample 1957601 | NCBI WGS metagenome assembly ULTO01 (sample SAMEA4835734, study PRJEB28245) | human gut metagenome | biome: gut microbiome; material: fecal sample | place: Denmark | collected 2008 | reverse complement strand
CCAGACGATAGCGCTCATCATCGGTGATGAAGCCGCGCTTGAACTGACGCTCGATTGCGAGGACCTTGTTCTCAGTTTCGCTGATGAGGGTCTTTTTCGCTTCGGGGACGGTCATATCGGCGATGGAGATCGTGATAGCGCCCACGGTCGAATACTTATAGCCCATTGCCTTGATGCCGTCAAGCACCTCGGCGGAAATGGTGAAATCGTGGATCTTGATGCAGCGGTCGATGATATCGCCGAGCTGCTTCTTGCCGACCTGGAAGCCGATCTCATGGTCAAAGGCATGCTCCGGATCGCTTCTGTCAACATAGCCGAGATCCTGGGGGATCTTCTCGTTGAAGATTATTCTGCCGACGGTGCTCTCTATGACCTTGGACTTCTCAACGCCGTCAAAGCTCTTGGTAACACGAACGAGGATAGGAGCGTGCAGGCCGACCTCGCCCTGACTGTACGCCATGACAGCCTCGTTGGGGTCACGGTATATAAGCAGGGGCTTGTAAGACGGAGCCTTGCCGCCCTCTGCGGCTGCCTTTTCCTCGGCCGCGACGAACTCATCGCCGTCAACGATCTCGTTTGCAGGCAGATCGGTGTCGCCGGGGTCGGTGACGAACACATGCTCTGCGCCCTTTTCGGCCTTGCCTATACGCTTCATTGTCAGGTAGTAGGAGCCGAGGATCATATCCTGAGTTGGAACGGTTACGGGGTGGCCGTCCTGCGGACGCAGAAGGTTGTTTGCCGAGAGCATGAGTATTCTCGCCTCGGCCTGCGCCTCGGCGGACAGGGGAACGTGGATAGCCATCTGGTCGCCGTCGAAGTCGGCGTTGTATGCTGTACATACCAGAGGATGCAGCTTGAGCGCGCGGCCCTCAACGAGGATAGGCTCGAACGCCTGAATGCCCAGACGGTGCAGAGTAGGTGCGCGGTTGAGCAGCACGGGGTGCTCCTTGATGACGACCTCGAGCGCGTCCCAAACCTCGGTGCGCTGCTTATCGACCATCTTCTTTGCGGACTTGATGTTGTTTGCAACGCCGTCCTCAACGAGCTTCTTCATAACGAAGGGGCGGAACAGCTCAATGGCCATTTCCTTGGGAACGCCGCACTGATAGATCTTAAGATCAGGGCCGACAACGATAACGCTACGGCCGGAGTAGTCAACGCGCTTGCCCAGCAGGTTCTGACGGAAACGTCCCTGCTTGCCCTTAAGCATATCCGACAGCGACTTGAGCGCACGGGAGTTTGCGCCGGTCACGGCTCTGCCGCGGCGGCCGTTGTCGATAAGTGCGTCAACGGCTTCCTGAAGCATGCGCTTCTCGTTGCGCACGATGATGTCGGGCGCGTTGAGCTGGATAAGTCTCTTAAGACGGTTATTGCGGTTAATGACGCGGCGGTACAGATCGTTGAGGTCGCTTGTTGCAAAGCGGCCGCCGTCGAGCTGGACCATGGGGCGGATCTCGGGAGGGATGACCGGCAAAATGTCGATTATCATCCACTCGGGCTTGTTGCCGCTCTGGCGGAATGCCTCGACGACCTCAAGGCGCTTGACGAGCTTTGCCTTCTTCTGGCCGGAGGCGTTTGCCAGTTCTTCTCTGAGCTGAGCGGAAAGCTGCTCGCAGTCGATCTGCTGGAGGAGCTTCTTTATTGCCTCGGCGCCCATGCCGGCATCAAAGTCGTCCTCGTACTTCTCGCGCATGTCGCGATACTCTTTTTCGGTGAGTATCTGGCACTTTTCCAGCGGAGTGAAGCCGGGGTCTGTGACTATATAGTTTGCAAAGTACAGGACCTTCTCAAGCACTCTCGGAGTGAGGTCGAGCAGCAGGCCCATGCGGCTGGGTATGCCCTTGAAGTACCAGATATGAGATACGGGGGCGGCAAGCTCTATGTGACCCATGCGCTCACGGCGAACCTTGCTCTTTGTGACTTCAACGCCGCAGCGGTCGCAGATCTTGCCCTTGTAGCTGATCTTCTTGTACTTGCCGCAGTGGCACTCCCAGTCCTTGGTCGGTCCGAAAATGCGCTCGCAGAACAGGCCGTCGCGCTCGGGCTTGAGGGTGCGGTAGTTGATGGTCTCGGGTTTGGTGACCTCGCCGGAGGACCAGGAAAGGATCATTTCAGGGGAGGCAATGCCTATTTTTATGGCGTCAAACGGTGTAAAACTCATTATTATTCATCCTCCTCACTGTAGTCATCATCGGACATGAAACCGAAATCATCATCGTCGGTCTCGGGAACGTCCTCGATCGTATAGCCCTCGGCCTCGATATCGTCGTCATCGGACATGGTATCGTACATCTCGTCCTTCATCTTGGGAACGAAATCGTCATCGTCATCATCCTTGAGCTCGATCTCCTGGCCGTCCTTATCCAGAACGCGGATATCAAGACACAGAGACTGAAGCTCCTTGACCAGGACCTTGAACGATTCGGGTACGCCGGGCTGCGGAATATTGTCGCCCTTTACGATGCTCTCATAGGTGCGTACACGGCCTGTGACATCGTCGGACTTGACAGTGAGTATCTCCTGCAGGGTGTACGCCGCACCGTAAGCCTCGAGGGCCCAAACTTCCATTTCGCCGAAGCGCTGGCCGCCGAACTGAGCCTTGCCGCCGAGAGGCTGCTGGGTAACGAGGCTGTAGGGGCCGGTGCTGCGAGCATGGATCTTATCATCGACCAGGTGGTGCAGCTTGAGGAAGTAGACCCAGCCGACAGTTACGTCGTTATCAAATTTTTCGCCGGTGCGGCCGTCGTACAGGACGCTCTTGCCGTCCTCGCGCAGGCCGGCCTGACGCAGGGTATCGCGGATGGTGGATTCGTTTGCGCCGTTGAAGATAGGCGTTGCGACCTTCCAGCCGAGTGCCTGAGCCGCATAGCCGAGGTGAACCTCGAGGACCTGACCGATATTCATACGGGAAGGAACGCCCAGGGGGTTAAGGACTATATCAAGCGGAGTGCCGTCGGGCAGATAAGGCATATCCTCACGCGGAAGTATGCGCGAGACAACGCCCTTGTTGCCGTGGCGGCCGGCCATCTTATCGCCGACGGAGATCTTACGCTTCTGAGCGATGTAAACACGCACGACCTGATTTACGCCGGGGCTCATCTCGTCGCCGTTTTCACGGGTGAACACCTTGACGTCAACGATTATGCCGCTCTCGCCGTGGGGAACCTTGAGCGAGGTATCGCGAACCTCTCTCGCCTTTTCGCCGAAGATGGCGCGGAGCAGTCTCTCCTCTGCGGTGAGGTCTGTCTCGCCCTTCGGGGTCACCTTACCGACGAGGATATCACCGGCACGGACCTCTGCGCCGACAGTGATTATGCCGCGCTCATCAAGGTACTTGAGTGCATCGTCGCCCACACCGGGGATATCACGGGTGATCTCCTCGGGTCCGAGCTTGGTATCGCGTGCGTCGCACTCGTATTCCTCAACATGGATAGAGGTGAACACATCTTCCATGACAAGGCGCTCGTTAAGCAGGATAGCGTCCTCGTAGTTGTAGCCTTCCCAAGTCATGAAGCCGACGAGGATGTTCTTGCCGAGGGATATCTCGCCGTCCTTGGTGCTCGGGCCGTCTGCAATGACGTCGCCCTCGTGAACGCGCTCGCCGAGAGAAACAATGGGTCTCTGGTTTACGCAGGTACCCTGGTTGGAGCGTGCAAACTTTATGAGCTTATAGTTCTTTATATCTCCGGAATCGTATTTGATGGAGATGTTCTGCGCATCGGCGCGGACGACCTCGCCGTCGCCTTCCGCGAGAACGACAACACCGGAGTCAACTGCGCACTTGTGCTCGATGCCGGTTGCGACGATAGGCGCCTGAGTTGTCATAAGAGGCACTGCCTGGCGCTGCATGTTCGCGCCCATCAGTGCGCGGTTTGCGTCGTCGTTTTCGAGGAACGGGATCATCGCGGTAGCGATGGATACCATCATACGGGGGCTTATATCAATGTAGTCAACTCTCTCGCGGTCGACCTCGACGATCTCGTCGCGGTGGCGGCAGGTTATACGCTTATTGATAAGGCAGCCGTTTTCGTCGCGAGGCTCGGTCGCAGGAGCAACGATGTAGTTATCCTCCATGTCGGCCGTCAGGTAATCGACCTGATCGGTGACACGGCAGGTGCCCTTCTCGACCTTCTGGAAAGGTGCGACGAGGAAGCCGTACTCGTTTGCTCTTGCGTAGGAAGCAAGGTAAGAGATAAGTCCGATGTTCGGGCCTTCGGGAGTCTCTATGGGGCACAGGCGGCCATAGTGGCTATAGTGAACGTCGCGGACGTCGAAGGAGGCTCTCTCACGGCTCAGGCCGCCGGGGCCGAGTGCCGACATACGGCGCTTGTGAGTAAGCTCGGACAGGGGGTTTGTCTGATCCATGAACTGCGACAGGGGGCTGGAGCCGAAGAACTCTTTGATCGCCGCGGTCACGGGACGGATATTTATAAGGCTCTGAGGAGTTACGATGTCGAGATCCTGCAGAGTCATGCGCTCGCGGATAACGCGCTCCATACGGGAGAAGCCGATGCGGAACTGATTCTGCAGCAGCTCGCCGACGCAGCGGACGCGGCGGTTGCCGAGGTGGTCGATATCGTCCTTCTCTCCGATGCCGTAGGCAAGGCAGTTGAGATAGTTGACGGATGCAAACATGTCGTCAACAACGATGTGCTTCGGGATAAGTACATCTATATTTTCAAGGATAGCTTCCTTGAGAGCGTCGCCGGAGTACTGCTCCATGAGGCTCTTGAGGACGATGCCGCGGACCTTTTCCTTTATGCCGAGCTCCTCGGGGTCGATATCGACCATGCTCTGCAGGGGAACCATGCCGTTGGAGAATACCTTGACGGTCTTTCCGTCAACATCGAGCCAGACCTCAACGACGCCGGCAGCGTCGATCTTCTCGGCCATGTCGCGCGAGATGACCTCGCCTGCGTCGGCAATTATCTCGCCGGTCAAGGGGTCTGCAACGGGCATTGCCAGCGTAAAGCCGTTTATTCTGCCGCGCAGAGCCAGCTTCTTGTTGAACTTATAGCGGCCGACATTGGAAATGTCGTAGCGGCGGCGGTCAAAGAACAGTCCGTCGAGCAGGGACTCGGCGCTTTCGACAGTGGGAGGATCGCCGGGGCGCAGCTTGCGGTAGATCTCCATAAGGCACTCGTCACGGCTGGTGGTGGTGTCCTTATCAATGGTTACGGCTATGCGCTCGTCATCGCCGAAGATCTCCTTCAGGCGCTCGTTTGTGGTCGCGCCGACGATGGGATCGGGAGTGCAGGAAAGCCATGTTTCGGGCTTTGTCTCATCATACTTGCCCATTGCCTTGAGAAACCAGGTAATGGGAAGCTTTCGGTTTTTATCTATACGGACATAGAAGGTGTTGTTCGCGTCGGTCTCGTACTCGAGCCATGCGCCGTGATACGGGATAACGGTCGCCGCGTAAATGCTCGTCATGCTGCGGTCGGTGGTCTTATCGTAGTACACACCGGGGCTGCGGACGATCTGGGAGACGATAACACGCTCGGCGCCGTTGATTATAAATGTGCCGCCGGCGGGCATGAGCGGAAAATCGCCCATGAAGATCTCCTGCTCCTTGATCTCTTCGGTTTCGAGGTTGCGCAGACGCACGCTTACCTTCAGCGGCGCCGCATACGTTGCATCGCGTGCCTTGCACTCTTCTTCCGTATACTTGGGCTTTTCGTCCATGGAATAATCCACAAAGCTCAGCTCAAGATTGCCGGAATAGTCGGTCACGGCGTCGGTATCTCTAAATACTTCGCGCAGACCGGTCTCGAGAAACCACTTGTAGCTCTTCTTCTGAATCTCCAAAAGGTTGGGCATGTCCTGGATTTCTTCGTACCGTGCAAAGCTCTTTCTGAGAGTTTTGCCGTAGAGAACATCTTTTGGCATTCGTACACACTCCTTAATCGTAATTGAGAACGCCCGGGTGAGTTGTTTATTTTGCTCACTTCGGTGTTGTATTTACGTTTGGTTGATGGTATATTGTGATTGTAAACACTGGGGTGCCAGTCGTTTCACCACAAGATAACATAGCAAGTTATTCTATCATTGTATATATAGCTATGTCAAGAAATATTTTGTGAAAAATGAATTTTTCGTCGGCTGCTATAACTGGCAGCCGCTTTTTTTGTACGAAACGGAGTAAAAATGGAGCTTTTTAACCTCATATCGCTTGCCGTGATCTTCGGCGTGGCCATGCTGCTGCTTTACCGGCAGGGAATTTTTCGCGATAAGGCTCTGCTCGTGTGCGCCCTTGTGCTCACGGCGGCAGCCATGCTCATCCGCGGATTTTATTTTGATGTGCAAAGCGATGATTACACGACCTTTCTTGCGCCGTGGACGCAGTTTTTCCGCGATAACGGCGGCTTTAAGGCGCTCGCCTTCTTCCCCGGCAACTATAATCCGCCGTATATGTACTTTCTCGCGGCGTTTTCGTATTTCGGTATCTCGGAGCTGTATCTTATAAAGCTGCTGTCTGTTCTGTTTGACGTTTTGCTCGCGTACGGCTGCATGAAGCTTCTGTCTCTGTACACCGGCTCGAAGGCAAAGCAGCTCGGCGTTTTTCTTGCCGTTCTGTATCTTCCGACGGTAGTCACAAACGGCGCATACTGGGCGCAGTGCGACAGCATATATGCATTTTTCGGCATATTCGCGCTGTATCTCGGACTCAGCGAAAAAGGTGTCGGCGCAATGATATCGCTTGCCGCCTGCCTTGCCTTTAAATTGCAGGCCGTGTTCATTATCCCGGCGTTTTTCGTTCTGCTGCTTGCCAAAAAGCTACGCTGGACGCAGCTGCTCGTCTTCCCTGCCGCGTATATCGTTTTCATGCTGCCAGCCGTCATTGCCGGAGCGCCGCTGTGGGATACGCTGACGCTGTATTTTTCGCAGGCCGGTACGGTGGGCGACGCGATGAATTACAACGCACCGTCGCTCACCAGCATGTTCTCGTGGTCGGGAGATACGACGCAGAGCGCAAGGGCGCTTATCATTGCCGCATTTCTGCTCGTTGCGGCGGTTTATGCTGCGGCAATCCTTCTGCGCAAAAAGCTGTCCGACCGCGTTATACTCGGCTTTGCGCTTATCCTTGCAATGGGCATCCCCTATCTGCTGCCGCATATGCACGACCGATATTTCTTCATTCCCGGCGTTCTGGCGCTGGTTCTCGCGGCGTCCGACCTGCACTTTGCACCCGTACCGGTTTTCGCGGAGCTTGCTTCATTGCATTGCTACTATGCGTATTTCAACCGCTATTACCTTGTTCAGCCGCGCATCGGCGGCGAGCTTATGCTTGCCGCGCTGCTGCTGTGCATAGCCTATACAGTTGTATATGTCAGAAAGGCAAGAAAATTTGAAATTAATCCTTGACATTCTCATTTTCTCTGTTATAATAACTCTTGCCTTTGAAAAAAGCAATTCGCGAGAGTGCTGGAACAGGTAGACAGGCACGTTTGAGGGGCGTGTGTCAACCGACGTGGGAGTTCAAGTCTCCTCTCTCGCACCAAATAAGTTGCCTGATTTGTCTACCGGATAAATCAGGCAATTTTCTTGCTTTTAGGGCGAAAATAGCCCAAAATACTGTAAAATCAACGAAAACCGGCTCTGTCGTGGTCGATCTGACCGCAGCGGAGCCGGTTTTTCTCATTTTCAGGGCAAAAATCCCACGCACCTTTTGGGGCAAATGCACGAAGCAAAGTAGTCGGAAAAAGGCGGCGGTAGGTGGATTTGAACCGCAAGATTGATTTAGCTTACCCGGACGAAGCAGAGAATAGATGGCCAAAGAACCACACAAAAGATTGACCCACAGGCTCGCATGCTTCTTTCCCTCCTTTTCTGCATAGAAATGGAGCTGTAGCAAATTTTTCATTTTGCTACAGCTCCTGAGTATACTTGCCTGTTTAGTATCAGTGGATGGTCTTCTGCTCCTTGACTATATCCCAGAGGATGGCATCGACCTTGTTGTGCAGAACGTCATGCTGGAGACGGTAGATGTTCTCGAGAGTGACCTTCAGGTCGTCGTGGACAAAGCCCTCGACGTTTGTGGCACGGATGCCCTTTTCCGCCATCATCATGGCCTCAAGAGCACCGAAGAGAGCAACGAACATGCGGAATGCGCAGGACGGCTTTGCACCGTCGCAGACGACGCCGCACATCTGTACCTGAGAGGTGCAGAGCATGTCGTTGATCTGCTGAGGAGTCAGGCCGTGCAGGAATGCCACGCCTGCGGCAGCGGCCGGTGCAGCGGTGGTCGCACAGGAGCAGGTGGGCGGCATGTATACGTATTCCTTGGACAGATACTTCATGTAGGTGTTCATGAGCAGAGCGAATGCAACTGCGCGGTAGCCGTCCTCATCGCTCATCTTGCGGTACTTGGCACTTGCCCAGGGACCCATGACGACCATCAGACCCTGATTGCCGCTTGCGGTGCTGACCATCGTGGGATAGTCGCTGCCGCCCATACGGGCATCGGCACCGGCGGTACCCCAGATGAGGACCTCTGTGATCTCATCGTCAGCAACAAAGCCGCTCTTTACGTTGTCCTGCAGGACCTTTGCGGTCTGTATGCCCATGCCGCGGGGATTTTCCAGACCGTCCTTAGCGACGATGTAGTTCATCTCGACTGCTTCCTTTGCGCGGCCGAACTCGCTTATGGGAGCGGTCTTGCACCAGTTGTAAGCGTTCTCAATCGTGAACTCGTTCCAGTCTATGTCGTTTGCGGGAATGAGCATTTCACCGACGGGTCTGCGGTTATCGACCACGACCTCACCGTCTACCTCGAGATAGGTCCAGGTGTGGTGCTCGTCCTCAAAGATAACGGTGGCAACGTGCTGATCGGTGGTCAGGGTGAGCTTGAAGTATACCTGCTTGCCGGTGCTGTTGTCCATGTCGAGGGTAAAGGTGGCGGACTTTACTAGCTCCTCAGCGGACTTTACGTCCTCGGGCGTGACATTGCGAAGGACTTCCTTGCAGGCATCGACATCACCGTTGACTATACCGACAGCGGCGGCCAGAAATGCGCCTGTCTTGCCGCCGGTCTTGGGGATGCCGACAGCCTGAACACCGGTGACCATGAGACCGCAGCCGACCATATCGACTCTCAGTACCTTGCCGGGTGCATATTTACGGGCGATGGCGCCGCCCAAGGCGAACATCATAGGCTCGGTGCAGCCAAGTGCGGGGGATGCTTCCTTGTCCAGAAGCTCTCTGAATAAACTCTTGCTCATGTTTGCTGTTCCTTTCTTTTTTTAATTATCCGATATATCAGTTTATAAGTTTTTTTGTTATCAGAACCTGCCGGTCTTCGCGTAGCGGCTGATCTCCTCGATGGTCTTGCCGGAAAGTCCGAGCTTTTCGGCGGTGCGGCCGTTTACAAACCAGTCCGTATCGTGTGCAACACCGATGAGCGTTATCACCGCGTCCATGATCGGCGTCTCAATGCCGAGCTGGTCAGCGATGGATGCCCAGCAGACGAGGGCGATGGGAATGTCCTCGGTGAGATAGCGGTAGTTTATATCGTTCGGGCCAGCAATGGAGGTCAGCGCATGGCAGCCGTGTCCCATGGCGTACATGGGCTCCCAGGAGTCGATGGTATCCACGCCGGCAAAATCCTCGAGTGCGTGGATCTTGTAGCCGAAGGCCTCACCGATCCTGAGCCTCTCCTTGTTCAGAAGCACGTCGATCTTGAGTCCGGAGGGCTGGAAGCCGTGCTCATACAGGAAGAAGGTGAAATCGGGCTTCTCGATATTGCTCAGATTGACAAGGCAGGGACCGGGGTGTACCGTCGGGTTGACGAGACTCAGACCGCACTCCAGAACGTCCTCGAACTTGCCGGGGAACTCGTAAATGTCAGCGATGATCCGGTCGTAATATTTGTCCGCTGCCGACGCAGGGAAGAATGCGATCGGTGCCAGATGGCGCTCAAACATGCGAACCTTACCCGGCTCCACTCTTCTGGTGCTGAACGGAGGTATCGTTGACTCTACGAAAACGGGACAGGTATCGTCGTCGCCCCAGACGTTTTTGTAGATGAGAGACGCCATGCAGCCGTTGAAGGTGATAACGATCTGATCCGCAGTCGTATGTCCCTTGAGAAGCTTTGCGTATTCCTCGTGGCGATTGCCCGGTACGCATATGAAGATGTAGTCCGCGCCGCGGACAGCCTCGTCGATGTCGGAGGTGACGACATCAATAGTCTCCTTTGCCTCGAATGCACCGGTGCATTCTATCTCGTGAGTTTCAGCAATGAAGCGTATACGAGAGAAAAGGTACTGCGGAGCAAACAGGCGAACCTCGTGCCCACGGGCCTTCATATCGACGGAGATCGTCTGAGCTATGTTACCCGTGCCTAAAACTGCTATAGTCTTCAAGATATCACTCTCCTTATTATTTTTCAGATACCGTCTGAAAGATTGACCGGCTGTCTGCTCCGGATCACTGCGGCGGAAGACGGGCAGGCTCTTGCCGAGGCAGGAAGGGGAGACCCGCAGACCGGTATTTCGTGTAAGCCGAGCAAAGGATAATGCAGTCAATATAGTGGACAAATTTCGACCGAATTCTCCTATGTGAGACCATATTATCACTGTCTCCTGTCATTGTCAACAGAAAATTTACTATATGAGAAAAATAATCTGTGTAATCTCAAATAAGAGATTACACAGATGTACTTTAAATATTAACCTGTTTAAGAAATGCGCCTCAGATCAGGAGAAAACAGACGAGAGCGTCGCTCTGACCGTTGTTGATGTAGCCGTGCTCCTCATGCGAATCAAAATCTATACCGCAGCCTGCCTCCATGTGATATGTGTTCGAGCCTATAACGACATCCAGCTCACCCTCGAAAACGATGCAGTATTCCTTTCTTGAGCTCTCATGGATAAACATGGACGGCTGGTAATGGTAGCCGGCGTTGAAGCGGCCGTAGAAGACCTGAATACCGTCAAGAGGGGAGAAGGGGAAGATATTGTAGAGCTGAAAGCGTCCGTCGGTATCTATCAGGGGGGTCATTTCGGCGATGCTTTTTACGGCATATCCGCTTTCTGCATCACCTGAGAGCGCGTTGAGAGTTATTTTCAGACCGTTTGCTAGCTTCCAGACGGTGGTGATGGTCGGCACGGATTCGCCTCTTTCTATCTTACTGATCATCGCCTTGCTGATACCGGTGAGTTCGGATACATCGCTCAGATTTAAGTTACGGCTGTCCCTTATTGCCTTCAGGCGTTCGCCAAGTGCGGAAAAATCATTCATTGGTATACCTCTTAAAGAATAGATGTGCTCTGACTGCGGCTGGATCGGCTGATCGCACTGCATTATCATATATGAACATTATTTATTACTTTTTTCATTATATTAGATTTCCGATTTTTATGCAAGCAGAATGCTTAATAAAAACTATCTAAAAAATGCGATCTGATACCGGCGTGATTTATAACAATTACAGATTTTTTCCTGAATTAAAACGGTTTTTCTGTTGACAGAAGAAAACTAATAGTATATGATGGATTTATCAAGCCGAAATTACATTATAGTGGACTAATCACTGAGTTCTCTTTTCAGTCATTCATCTTCGCAGGGGCAAGCGGGGATGGAGCCGGTCTTCCTATTATTAATGATTGGAGAAAGAATTCTAATGGAAAACAAAAAAATGCGCCCCGGTCTTCTTATAACCTTTGCAGGTGCTCTGCTGGCTTATCTCATAGGCTCGGGA
>ULTO01067152.1_pt1 | contig 11703 bp, 7 predicted proteins | sample 1957601 | NCBI WGS metagenome assembly ULTO01 (sample SAMEA4835734, study PRJEB28245) | human gut metagenome | biome: gut microbiome; material: fecal sample | place: Denmark | collected 2008 | reverse complement strand
TTGCTCCTTATTTGTTACCCATGTATTGTACCTCAACATTTCTCGAACGATGCTTATTGAAAAAACCTTTGAAAAGCATTCATCCGAGTACAGACAAACGAAAGGGGCAAACATACCCCTTCCGCTGAAGTCAATTATTTAGAAGTTATATACGCGCCTTGCAAGAGTCTCGAACTCATCAACGAGCTTCTCATAAGAGCATATGCTCTTTTCCCAGAAGTCCTTCTTGGTAAGGTCGATACCTGCAACAAGTGCAGCGTCCTCGACGCTTGCGATGGGGGTCGTGTGGAGAAGCTTCTTATAAACGGGCACGAAGTCCTGACCCATCTCACGGTACTTGGCGTACAGGCCCCTTGCGAACAGACCGCCGAATGCATAGGGGAAGTTGTAGAATGATAAGCCTGAACTGTAGTAATGACCCTTGCACAGCCACATGTAGGGATGCAGATATTCGGGATCAAGGCCGTCTCCATATGCCTTCTTCTGAGCATCGAGCATGAGCTCGCAGAGCTTGTCGGCAAACATGAAGTCGCTCTCCCTGTTTTCAAATACGGAAGACTCGAACAGGAATCTTGAATAGATGTCGCACATTATCTGGGTAACATCCATCAGCTGGCTTTCGATAAGCGCAAGCTTCTCTTCATCTGTTTCGGCAGCCTCGATCGCCGCCTCCATGACAACATTCTCATTGAAGGTAGAAGCGGTCTCTGCAACAGGCATGGAGTAATCGGTGTTGAGCGGACGGTGATCCTCAACATTGAGATTATGGAAAGCGTGACCAAGCTCGTGCGCCAGAGTAACAACATCGCCAAGCATTCCGTCGAAATTGGTCAGAATACGGCTCTGGTTGTGGCCTTCAAGACTTGCGCAGAATGCACCGCCAACCTTACCGTCACGGGGATAGAAATCGATCCACGCTTCATCAAACGCGCGCTGAACCATTCCTGCAAGATCACTGTCAAAGCCCTTGAAGATGTTAACAAGATAATCCCTTGCTTCCTCGGTGGTGAACTTCTTGCCCTCTCCCTTCTTGAGCGGCGCAAACATATCGTACCAGGGCATCCCGTTCTTATGACCGAGTGCCTCGGCCTTAAGTCTCAGGTAACGCCTGAAGATGTCCATATGTTCATTCATAGCCTCGAGAAGAGCATCGAGGGTCTCACGGGTCATCCTTGCGTTGTAGAGCGCCTCGGCAAGGGGTGATTCAAAGCCGCGAAGCCTTGAGGAATTGATGACCTGGAGCTTGATTGAGTTGAGGGAGTACGCCACCGAATCCTTGATCTTCTCGTAGCATGCAAGCTCCGCTTCATATGCGTCCTTCCTCACAGAGGGATCGGGATCATAAGCGAGGTTGCGGACGGAGCTCAGTCCGATCCTCTCACCGCGGTAATCGACTGCCACGGAGGATGTCAGGAAGCCCTGAAGATCGCTCCATGCCTGACCGCCGCTGATGTTATATAGCGCCATGATCTCCTCGCACTGCTCGTTAAGCATATGCTTGTTGTCGTCACGGAGGCAGTGGAGCAGATATTCATACTCCTTGAGTATGGGATCGCTATCGATGATATCGTCAAGGTTAGGAAGCTCCGCAATGTGCTTTTTGATTATGGTATCGGCCTTTGTAGTGGCACTCATCTTGCCCATGAGTCTGCCGATACAGGAAGCCGCTTCGGCATCCTTCGTATTCGCGCTTGAACGCAAGCTTGCATAAGAGAACAGATCACGCACGAGCCTGTTAAACTCCTCACCCAATGTGATATAGCTGAGGACTGCCTCCTTGCCGTCCATGTCCTTGATCTTTTCCGCAAGTTCGTTGTTGCGAGCGACCAGCTCGTCGACCTTTGCAAAGTCCGATACGAACTTCGGATCGTCAAAGCCCTTATAGAGTTCATCCAATGACCATTCAGAATTCATAATGTTATCTCCTTATTATATTGACTTATTCTTTTGCTGCAAGTGCGATTATCGCATCTGCTATCATCAGGGCGTTGAACACGAGTTCATCAACGCCGATATACTCGTTAGGCATGTGCACAGGGCCGGAAATACCTGCCTGTTCGCAGCCGAAAGCCACGGCGTTTGGGAATGCGCGGGCATAGGTGCCGCCGCCGATGGCAAGAGGTTCTTCCCTCTTCCCGGTGCGCTCGGCATAAACGTCGAGAAGCTTGCTCACAAGCTCGCTGTCGGCAGGAATGAAATGTCCAAGCTGGATCTTTTCATGGGTGACCACGGGATCGAAGTCCGCAAGTGCGCCGAGCAGCTTGACCCTGACCTCGTTCATATCAAGGCTGATCGGGCAGCGGAAATCAACGGAGATCTCAAAGCCGTTTTCGTCCCAGCAGATAACTCCCGGATTCATGGTCATGCGGCCGCTGTCGTCCTTGCGGTCCAGGCCAAGGCTCTCTCCATGCATATCGAACTTGAAGCAGTTTTCAAGAATGCCTATCGTCCTTGCGTCCTCTCCTTCAAGGGGGAGGCTGTTGAGCAGGCAGAATGCCGCCTGCATGGCGTTCTTGCCGCATTCCGGCATGGAGCCGTGAGCATCAAGGCCCACGATAAGTATCTCGGTGCCTCCGCTTACCGCGGTAAGCTCGATCTCAAAGCCCTTGGAGAGCAGCGGACTTACATGCTTCTCAACCTCATCTATGGCAATTGGGGCAAACGCCTTGACCTTGCCGCAGACAACGTTGGCCCTGGTGCCGCCGTTGATGCGCACGTTGGTCTTTGCAGCGCACTTTACGGTCAGGTGGGTAATGCCCTTTTCGGAATTAACGACGGGATAATCGGCATCGGGAGAGAAGCTCATGGTGGGGATCTCGGCAACCTCTCTGTAATGGTTCATGCAGCCCCAGCCGGTCTCCTCGTTGGTGCCAAGGATGATGCGTACTCTGCGGCGCATGGGAACGCCTGCAGCCTTGATGGCAGCCAGCGCATAGATTGCGGAGATAGCCGGACCCTTATCGTCCAGCGCACCCCTGCCGTAAATCCTTCCGTCGGCAAGCTCCGCCGCATATGGTGGATAATTCCAGCCCTCGCCCTCTGGAACGACATCGAGATGGGCAACAACGCCAAGCATCTCCTCACCTTCGCCGTAGTCGATGCAGCCGGCATAGCCATCGAGATTGGAGGTTTCAAAGCCGAAGCGCTTGCCAAGCTCCAGAGCATGGACGAGCGCATCCCGGACGGCTGCCCCAAACGGCGCACCCTCTCCGGCAGGCTCTGCTTCAACGCTCTTAAAGCGGATGCTCTCGCGCACGGACTCCACCAGCTCATCCTTGTGAGTCAAAATATAGTTGTCAACTGCTTTTTTCATTATCGTAATTTCCTTTCCGATAGGTTCGGTGATGAATCCGAACATAGCAAAATGTTTCAGCAGTATAATTATACAGCAGTATTTTCCTTTTATCAATAGCTCCTACAGCGAAAAGCATTCACAACTTCGGGAAAAAAGCGGCAGCTTCCGTTATTTGTGGTGCTTGAAAAACAAATCAAGCGCCCCGGGAAAGAGGCGCTTAATATATATACAATTCTTACAGTCCCATGGACATTCTCATTACTGTAACGGCATCTGCGGTGTTGACAGTGCCGTCGGAATTAACATCGGCCAACGGAAGCAGCTCCTCGGAAAGGCTGACAAGTCCCATTCCGTGCCTTATTATCAGCACGGCATCGGAGCTCGTAATCAGGCCGTCTCCATTCACGTCTCCGATGATCGGTTCTTCCGCTCCGCCGCCCATGGTCGCACTGATGAGAACATCATCAAGGACTATTCCGTATTGGTCGGTGACATCACGGTGAACAAAGGCGATGTTTACATCCTCATAGCCTGCAAACTGCGTCAGGTCAAAGCTGTATTCATGCCATTCGCCGTCCGAAAGAGTGATGGATCCCAGCTCTGCAAGCTCATACAGATCATATCCACCGTAAAAATTCTCCTCTATTGAGACGAGCAGCACGTCAATATGTTCAAAGCAGTATTCATCATCCATAGAATAGAGCCAGAAGCTTAGCGTTGCCTCGCTCACGCCCTCGGGAATGGTGAACTCGGGGGTACACGCCTGATTATCCGGAGTGAGCGCTCCACCCCAATCGAGATACGAATAGGAATAAATTGCACCGGGCGCATCATGTCCGTAAGCCGTGCCCCATTCCCAATAGTTGCCGTCACCGTCAAAATCATCATTCCACCAATCATCGGGCTGCGCAGAAAAATCTTCACAATATATTGTAAAGCTTTCACCTGGCTGAGGGGGCGGTGTGGGTGTGGGAGGCAGTATTTCTTCGCCGGTTATCTCCACATTATCGAGGTAACCGCAGTCCTCTCCGGCGCTGACTGTGGAGTCCTTCACATAGATCCATTCAAATGTATAAGTTCCTGCTTCTTCCGCTGTCCATACATAGTGCTGCCAGCCAAGCGGAGTGTTTTCCTCAGTGCTGTGAATGAAATCCATGTATTCACCGTCGACTGCAAAGCCGAGATAATCTCGGGGAATCAGGGTCGTATATGCTTCGGAGTCCACATTCCAATCGAATTCAAGGCTCTGACCCTCCCCCACATATGCGGTCAGACTTACGGAAGAATCGGTGGAATGGCAGCCTCTGTTGCCGCTCATCGCTGCGGTTCTGCCGTCAATACTTACGACCTGCCAGGGGTATGCGCCATCATTGATGAAGCTCAGGCTTCCGCCCGATGCATTGAGAGCAATATCGAGCGCAGAGTCCGCGATCGAAGCCATGCTCACGATACCAAGCAGCAGCGCAAGCAGCGCCGAAAGCCATATTATGGTTCTCTTTTTCATGTTTTCCTCCCATGGTTTTACTTAATGCAAGTATATCACTCGGGAGAAGGATTGGCAAGTTCTTATCTTAGAAGTCGACCGGGGTATCGTAATAGCAGCATTTTAGCAGCTCTTCCATCTGTCGGACATCGATCTTCCTTGGGTTCGAGAGCGTGCAGGCATCCGCAACTGCATTTTCTGCGATATGCGGCAGGCGTTCAAGGAATACCTGCTCCGGAATAAAGCCGTACTCAACGGGCTCGCAGTTCTTGCCGCAGCGTTTGAGACAGTGCGGAATGTTGAGCTTTACGCACAAGCTGCGAATGAATTCGATAAGTGCGGCGATCTTTTCGCCGGCAGTGATGAACCTGTCGCATATGCCCATGCGGCATGCTATCTCGCAATACCGTTCGCAGGCTGTTTCGTCCTTGGCATTGAAAGCTATGACCTTGGGAAGGTACATGGCATTTGCTGCGCCATGGATAATATGCGCGCCGTAGTCGGAGAACGCCGCTCCGGTCTTATGCGCCATCGAGTGCGTAATGCCAAGCAGCGCGTTTGAAAACGCCATGCCTGCCAGGCACTGAGCGTAATGCATGCGCTCACGGGCTTCCAAGTCCCCATTATACGAAGGAACAAGATATTCCTCCGCCATCTCTATCGTCTTCATAGCAAGCGGATCCGTAAAATCGCTGTGCGCTGTGGACACATATGCCTCTATCGCATGAGTAATGGCATCCATTCCTGTGTGAGCTATCAAGTGACGCGGAAGGGAGTTTACGAGTTCAGGATCTACTATTGCCACATCGGGCGTTATCTCGAAATCGGCAAGCGGATACTTGATTCCTTTTTCATTATCGGTGATGACCGAAAATGCAGTAACCTCCGTAGCTGTGCCGGATGTGGACGAAACGGCGCAGAATTTTGCCTTGTTTCGGAGCTTGGGCATTCCGAATACCCTGCACATCTCCTCAAAGCTCGTTTCGGGATGCTCGTACTTGACCCACATGGCCTTCGCCGCGTCTATGGGCGAACCGCCTCCGATAGCCACTATCCAATCCGGCTGAAACGCTTTCATTGCCTCAGCGCCGCGCATGACGGTCTCCACGGATGGATCGGGTTCAATGCCGGAGTAGATCTTGACTTCCATGCCTGCTTCGGTAAGATAGCCGACCGCTTTATCAAGGAAACCCTGCTTTTTCATGCTTTCTCCGCCAACGCAGACCATTGCCCTCCTGCCATTAAGCTGTTTGAGCGCTTCAAGAGAGCCCGCTCCGTAGTATATATCCCTTGGGAGAGTGAATCTGTTCATAAATGACCTCCATACGAAAATAATTCCTTATAAAAGTCTTTCACTCAAATACGGTTTTTATACCGAAAAAGCTTATACATGCTTAGGCATTTCCCCTTGCCCTTCCTAGTTCCTTGATGCATTTTTCGCCTGTTTGGTTCGGCAGGAAGGGGCTGCTACACTTACTCCCCACGATAATAGCTGCCGAACCGCCAAATGGCAGCCCGGCAGCACCGACGGTATATGTTTAGGCTATACCATTTCCCGCTAACTGCTTAACTATATCATTTCAGCAATGCCGCATGCGAAGCGCAGCACGCAGAGAGCATCGCCAGCATTGATGACGCCATCTCCATTGACATCGCCATTGGCAAGCAGCTTTGCCGTGAGCGGAACAACATTCATCGTACTGCGAAGTATGTAAACGGCATCAGCAATATCGACAACGCCATCTCCGTTTGCATCGCCGATAAGAGTGGTTACTCCCTCACCGAAATAATCGTCCGTATAGAAGAATTCGACAGCATCTCCATCATTGACGATCTGCGCGCCAAGGGTAACTGCATCAATCAAAACACCGTTGAGCCTGCAATACCAGCCTGAGGTTTCTCCGAACATCCCTCCTGATAGCACAGTGCCGGATGCGTCTGTGACTGCAGGGATGTTCATGCCATCTCCCATGAAGCGATAGCCGCTGTCGTTAAGGACACCTTGAATAGCATCATAGACAGACCAAGCAGCAGCGCCGTCGCCAGTGAACACGGCTTCGATGATGTTCTCAAAGCCGTTGAAGTTGCGGCCGTTAACAGTTACGGTGACCTCTATGTCGCTTGGATCAGAACCCATGGTTCCCTTTACGGTGACGGTGGCTGAGACCGGCTGCTTATAAAACTGTTCAAAGCGTGCGTAATCGCTGTCTTCGCTGAACTTTTCCCAATATTTTGCGTACTTGGTATAGGAAAGAACGCTGTCAACGGTGACCTCGGTATCATAGCTCGGCCTAGTTACAAGCAGGTTCTCGTGGGCGATGATGACATTGCTGCTGGAGCGGAATGTACGCCAGCCCTGGGAGCCCATTGGATTGTAGCCGGGAAGGTCATCAACCTGAATGCCGCCGAATGTCATGTTGACAGTACCCCTGACAACGTCAAAGCCTCCTTCATCATTTGGAATAAGCTCAACGAAGGGGTCAAGATCTGCAGTGACGTTCTCTTTATCCGGATTTGCGTTTTTGATGCAGTTCCAATATAGTTCATTGCTTACGGCAAGTCCCATCAGCGTTTCCGCTGCGGTCAGTTCTTCCTCTGTGAAGGGCAGCACCGTCAGGGTAAATACGCGGCTTCCGAGAGTCTCGTTGGTGTTCCTGTCAACTATGGATATTCTGTATTCAACGGTCAAAGGCTCACCGTCCGGCAGAGCGCGATAGACTATTCCATGATAGCCATAGAATTCAAAAACATCTGAGTTCATGCTTTCCATTACCACCCTCTGATTCGGCCTGTCGGTCAGTATGCCTGCATCCTCCAAAGCGGAAGGTGTTGGAAGCTGAACATCGTCTGTAAGTGCGTTCATATCAACCGCCATGCTCTTGTCAACAAAATCACGGACAAGGGAAGGATACAGCGCAAGCGCCTCCTCAATGGGGTTGAGCGTGTTCCATCCGCCCTGCCAATCTATAACAGGATAACCGTTGTTAATGCCTTCAGTATCCATATTGAAGCTGCCGCCCAAAGCGGTAACAAAGTCCACACTTCTCATCTGCTCTGAGGACAGTGAATGGCAGTCAGGCTCCGACCCCGTCTGGTTTTCACAATAAAAGTTGGGGCATACGCCTTCAAGCGTATAGGCATTCTCCAAGCTTCCCTTATATACGCCGACAATGCTGCCTATGCCAGCTTCGGGCCCTGTTACGGAGCCTATGTTATAAGCGTTGGTTATGGCTCCCGACGCGTGGATCTGGCCGGCGATGCCTCCGATACCCTTGTTGGTGGTCTTTTCGGGCTTCGCGCTTACAGCACCCGTATTATAGCAGTTTTCAACAACACCGTAGGTATAGCCGACTATTCCTCCGGTGCTGAGCGTGGATGCAAAGCTGTCGGTTACGTTGTTTATACTCGCATTATTGACACAGCCGCGAACGGTGTTGCCCGTCATGGCGCGGCCGACGATACCGCCAGTGGAGGCGTAATTTGAGGAGTTCGTCAGGCTGCCGTTTACAAGGCAGTTTTCAACAAGCCCCTTGCTTGTGTCGGCAATGCCGCCGATATTGCCGTTGCCGGTTACATTGACGTTTACGTTAAGGTTCTTTATCGCGCCGTTGGGACCGATGCATTCTGCAAAGCCGCCCTCGCCAATAATACCAATGACCGCAAAGCCTCTTCCATCGAACGTGCCATTGTAACCGGAATCATCATCGGAATAATCATATATGCCGATGGATGTTCTCACCTTGCCATTGTAGTTTATGTTTTGAGTGAGAATTGCATTGACGTCTTCATGTCCGGCATTCACATAGCTTGCAAACCATTCAAGCTCAGCGGCGGTTCCGATAACATAAGCATCCTGAGCTATATCAAACTCAGGTTCGCTTACGGTCGTGCCGTCCCAAGCCTCGCCCGCATATTCAAGCGTGACGTCAATAGTCTCATCGCCTTCTGCGACGAAGCTGCCGTTCACGGGAATATAGCTGTCCGCAGAAACGATGTAGCTGTAAACTTCGCCCACGGGAACGGTATATATACCGTCAACGGGGCTTAATTCGCCCGTCATCTCATGGCGAAGCACTACCGCTGCGTCAGATGGCGTAGTGTTAAAGCGTATACTGCATGAATCCAGCAGCACCATCTCGGGAAGCTCGATCTGGAAGCCTGAATCTCTCACTTCAAATGTTCCGTTTTGAGCGACATAGCCGAAACAGGACACTGAATATGTGTAATTGCCTGCGCTCAGATTGTAAACACCTGCGGATGCCGGCGCGACTATGGCATTGTCGGAGCTGCGAACAATAAGATTTGCGTTTTCATCAAGATTTGTGAATGTAACTGCATAGTTTGGGGTAAGTGTAAAATTTTTGAACCATGCACAATCGCTGCCTCTGTCGGTTGATGAATCCTTTAAATAGGCCATTGTGACAACCGTGCCGGAGGTGACCTTTTGGGTATAGGCAGTCCAATCTACCTCGCCGCCAATCTTTCCAGCCCCGTTGATCTGAAGATAATCGTAATTGTTTTCGGAGCTGACCTTGTAATCAAAGCCGAAATCTGCGGAGATGTTTTCGCCAAATGTTATCGTAATCTTTACAGTGGACGACCTCATGCCTCGGTTGTTTGAACGAATGGCGGTTGGATCGTCCTCATCCGTAATGAATTCCTCGCCGGGATTGCCCGAATACTGTCCTTCACTGCTGTATTCGATGGTTGCAAGTCCGTCGAGTGGAGCAAAAATGGTGTTTGGAACATCCTTGACTTCAAATGCACCGGATCTTGCTGATGCCGATATCGTTGAAGCAGGAACAACGCTCACGATCGCCAATAGGGCACACATGAACAAAGTAAACGTCTTTTTCATAATAATTCCTCCCAAGTTTTAATATTGTTTGCGTTAAACATTAAGCACGGAAGGAAAACCGACTCTTTCGATGCACTCGAAAAAGTCGGCGGACGCATGAATAAAAAGCCATACGGAGATTCCGCCCGAAGCCTTTTGAACATGGAAGAACCATGTCTTTTCTTTATGCGATGTAAGTCTCCTGACTTGCGCTATGCGAAACAGAATTCCGCTGCGGATACATCCTACCTTCTCACAGGGTCTTCACCCCGCAATGGCGAACTTTCGTCCAAGCGGCAAACCGCTTTTGGCGTATCCTCGCGCTCACAGTGCCGGTCGCGTGGGCATAATGCCTCGTTCATTTTGATCGATGCCTGACCCCTATTGAACATCAGGAGCCTTTGCAGCAATCGATCACACCGCACAGCCAATATTTAACTTTTGACAGACGGAAGACGAACCGCCTGTATCGATCAGAATTCTATCAAATCAGGGCTGACTTGTCAACCATGCGAAGGATATACTTCGTTTTCTCCATATCTTTTTTGCAGAATCCATTGACATTTATCTATATGATGTGTATAATGATCCCAACGAAGATGTCCGAAGGAGGAGTTGACCGATGAACGAAAAGCAAACAGCCATTATCTTCAAAGCATTTTGCGATGAAAACCGCATACGCATCATTGGTCTGCTTCGCACCGGAGAGAAATGCGCTTGTGAGCTGCTTGAAAGGATGAGTATTACTCAACCGACGCTGTCGCATCATATGAAGATCCTTTGTGACTCCGGCATTGTAGTCGGACGCAAGGAGGGCAAGTGGATGCATTACTCCATTTCAAAGGAAGGGGCTAAACTTGCCGAAAGCTGCTTAAAGGAACTCACTGCTCTCGAAAACGTTGCATCCGATCGGCCGTGCTGTGAGATCTGATGCGCTCCATCAATCCGTCGGCACGGCTTTTTCACTGAAGAACGCATTGATATATCTAAATATGTTTATTGAGAAGAGGTGTTGCCTGTGCAAACAATTAAATCAATTTGGGATTTCATTCAGAACGAAATCTTGGGCATGAGCTGGCTCAATCGGCTTATTGGCTCGCTCCTGAGCGCCTGTGGGCTTGATACATCAAGCAGACTTGGAGGCAGCGTTCAGTTTTTCCTTTTTGATATCATAAAGATTATGGTGCTGCTTGGCATTCTGATCTTTGTCATCTCATATGTTCAGTCTTTTTTCCCTCCCGAAAGAACGAAAAAGATCCTCGGGAGATTTCACGGAATAGGCGCGAATATTCTCGGAGCACTTTTAGGCACCGTAACCCCCTTTTGCTCCTGTTCGTCCATTCCGCTGTTTATCGGCTTCACAAGCGCAGGATTGCCGCTTGGAGTGACCTTTTCCTTCCTTATCTCCTCGCCCATGGTAGATCTTGGCAGTCTTGTTTTGCTCATGAGCATTTTCGGATGGAAGGTCGCTGTTATCTATGTTGTACTCGGCCTGGTGATCGCCGTTGCCGGAGGCATGCTTATAGAGAAGCTTAAGCTTGAGGACCAAGTGGAGGACTACATACGAAACGGCCGACCCATTGATCTCCCTCAAGAGGAGCTGCATTTCAAGGACCGTATTGAATATGCGCTTCGACAGGTCGCATCCACAGCAAAGAAGGTCTTCCCGTATGTTCTTATCGGAGTCGGCATCGGTGCGCTCATCCATAACTGGATCCCCGAGTCATTGGTCGTCAGTGCGCTTGGCGGCAGCAATCCGTTTGGCGTGCTGCTTGCGGTCGCTGCAGGGATCCCAATGTACGCGGATATTTTCGGCACGATACCGATAGCTGAAGCGCTGCTTGCAAAGGGAGCGCTGCTGGGCGTTGTGCTGTCCTTTATGATGGGGGTTACCACCCTGTCGCTGCCGTCAATGATCATGCTGCGAAAGGCGGTGAAGCCCAAGCTGCTGGCCGTTTTCATAGCGGTCTGCACCGTCGGCATAATCATTGTCGGTTACTTTTTCAACCTAATTCAGCCTATAATTATTTAGATATTCGGAGGCATTATCATGACACTGATCACTCTCAAGAAAAAGAAATCGGAAAT
>ULTO01065058.1_pt1 | contig 11731 bp, 7 predicted proteins | sample 1957601 | NCBI WGS metagenome assembly ULTO01 (sample SAMEA4835734, study PRJEB28245) | human gut metagenome | biome: gut microbiome; material: fecal sample | place: Denmark | collected 2008 | reverse complement strand
AACTGGGAAGCCGCATACGGCAAATCCTATAAAATACAAGTTTCCAACGACGCTAAGAGCTGGACAGAAGTCTACAAGACCGAAGAAGGACGTGAAGGTATCAACGAAGTGTTTTTCCCGGAAGAAATCAAAGCCCGTTACGTACGTATGTTGGGCATAGAATTAGGCTGGTGGTTCGGTTACTCTTTGTGGAGCATGGATGTATTGAGCGGCACGAAACCTTCTGAAGGGTTGAGCGACGTGCATTTCCTCCGCCTGACCTTAAAAGACAAAGACGGAAAGGTAATTTCCGAAAACAATTACTGGAGAGGTAACGAACGTACGAATTTCAAGGCGCTCAACCAACTCCCCGGTGTAAAACTGAACGTATCCTCCAAACTGGCACGAAAAGACGGAAAGGCAACGATACAAGCCACGGTCGGACTGCCCAAATCAGCAGACGCAGTAGCTTTCGGTGTACGTGTACAAGCCGTACGCGCTTCCGACGGCGAACGTTTGCTTCCCGCCCTCATGAACGACAACTATTTCACATTGATGCCGGGCGAGAAGAAGGACATCCAAATCACCTTCGACGAGTCGCTCTTGCAAAACGATTCGTACAAACTGATTGTTGAACCTTACAACAAAAAACTATAAACATTATCCGGGCGGAAGGACATCCAAAAAGACTTCCGTCCGGGTATTTAAACTAAAAAAAATGAAAACGTTTCAAAACATTACACGTCGCATCGGCTTCTGTGCCGTGTTGGCCTGCACGGGTTTGCAAACCCCGTTACAGGCTAAAATCACACTACCTGCCTTTTTCACGGACAACATGATTATCCAGCAGCAGACTACCATGACTTTGTTCGGAAAAGCCAAACCGAACAAGAAGGTTAGCATCGAAACAAGCTGGAACAATCAGCATTATGAAACGAAAGCCGACGCACAAGGAAACTGGCAGGTTGCCGTCTCCACTCCGACAGCCGGAGGTCCTTACCGCATCACATTATCCGACGGGAAAAAGACCGTATTGGAAAATGTCATGGCAGGCGAAGTCTGGTTCTGCTCCGGACAGTCCAACATGGAGATGCCGGTAGCGGGATGGGGAAAAATAAAGAACTACGAACAGGAAATCGCTGCTGCCGACTATCCCGGTATCCGGCTGTTTCAGGTGAAGAAACGCACTTCCGTGGCTCCTCTCGATGCTTACCAAGTGGAATCCACCATGGGCGGGTGGAAAGAATGCTCACCGTCCACGGTTCCGGAGTTTTCTGCCGTGGCCTACCTTTATGCCCGTGAACTGCACCAGAAACTGAATGTCCCCGTCGGAGTCATCGACTGTACTTGGGGAGGAACTCCGGCCGAAGCCTGGACTTCTTCCGAATCCCTCAAACAAGTCATGGGATATCAAAAGAAAGTCGGAAAGTTGGAAGCATTAGGTTTCGACCGGGACAAAATCATGGCTGAGTACGGAAAAGAACAAGCATCGTGGAAAGCCGAAATCAGCAAAATAGACAAAGGATACCAAAACGGTAAAGCTTGTTGGGTCGGGGAAAACGTGGACGACAACGACTGGCAGCAAATGGAGCTTCCGGGTTACTGGGAAGGCAAAGGACTGCCCAATTTCGACGGCGTGGTTTGGTTCCGCAAGCAAATCGAAGTCCCCGCAGACTGGGCCGGAAAGGACCTACAGTTGAACCCGGGCACTATAGACGATGAAGACATTGTGTATTGGAACGGAGAACAAATCGCCAGTGGCGCAGGCTACAACGTACAGCGTCATTACACCGTACCGGCCCGTCTGGTCAAAGCCGGCAGGAACACCTTGGCCATCAAAGTCAGCGACAACGGCGGCGAAGGCGGCATTGCCGGAAAAGCAGAAGACATGAATCTCAAACTTTCCGACCAGGCTTCCCTGTCTTTGGCCGGAAGCTGGAAATACCGTGTAGGATGCTCCTTGGCCGACATGCCACCGGCACCGATATATCCAGAGCACTCATCTTTCCCGTCCGTACTTTTCAACGGGATGGTTCACCCGTGTCTGGAGTATCCCGTCAAAGGTGTCATCTGGTATCAGGGATGCAACAACGTGGGACGTGCAGAAGAGTATGAAAGCCTATTCCAGACACTTATCACCGACTGGCGCAAGCAGTTCGGACAACCCGACATGCCATTCTATTTCGTACAGTTGGCCAACTATCTGGACCGCAAGCTTGTACAGGCGGACTCACCCTGGGCTGCCCTCCGTGAGGCGCAATCCAAAGCACAACATCTGGCTCACACCGGTATGGCCGCCAATATAGACATCGGAGAAGCACACGACATCCACCCGAAGAACAAGCAAGAAGTGGCACGCCGTTTGGCCGTCATCTCACTGGCCGATACCTACGGACAGAAAATACCCGCCCAAGCACCGGTATACGACAACTATACGGTAGAAAACGGCAAGGTACGCATTTCGTTCACCATCCCCGCTATCGGCGAATGCTTCGAACAAAACAAAGACATCAAAGGCTTCATCATTGCCGGGCCCGACCATGTGTTCTACCCCGCCGAAGCCTATACGGACGGCGACGAAGTGGTGGTCTACTCACACTATGTCAAAGTGCCGGTAGCCGTCCGTTACGGATGGGCCGACAATCCGGAGTGTACCCTGCGTACACCGACCAACCTGCCGGTAGCGCCTTTCCGTACCGACAACTGGTAAATCATCATTCAACAATAAACAAATCTTACAGCTTATGAGAATTAAAGCTATTTTATCTTTATGTCTGTTCACGCTGGCCACAGCAGTTTCAGCAGACGAGTTCATCAAAATCAACACGGACCAAGTCGGTTTGGTACTCCGCGCCGCAGACAACGGCAGGCTTTACCAATCCTATTTGGGCAAACGCCTGGCTAACGAAAGCGATTTGCAGCATTTGCCCAAAGGCAACGAGGCTTATCTGACCCACGGCATGGAGGACTATTTTGAACCGGCCATCGAAGTACACCACAATGATGCCAACCCGTCATTGCTGCTCAAATACGTGTCGCACACGTCCAAGAACGTACAGCCGGGAGTGGACGAAACGGTCATCACCTTGCAGGACGACAAATACCCCGTCACCGTGAAGTTGCATTATGTGGCCTATGCCAAAGAAAACATTATCAAAACCTTCACCGAAATCAGCCATCAGGAAAAGAAACCGCTGAAACTGGAACGCTATGCTTCTGCCATGCTGCACTTCAGCCGGCCGGCCTATTATCTGACGGAGTTTTCAGGAGACTGGATTTATGAGGCCACGATGAGCACCACTCCGCTGAACTTCGGCAAGAAAGTACTCGACACGAAACTGGGTGCACGTGCCAACATGTTCACTCCTCCCATGTTCATATTGTCTTTGGACAAAGAATCTTCGGAGAACGAAGGCGAAGTGATTTTAGGAACTTTGGGATGGACGGGCAACTTCCGTTTCACATTCGAGGTGGACAACAAGAAAGACCTTCGCGTCATTGCCGGCATCAACCCGTATTTCTCGGAATACTCGTTGCCCAAAGGCGAAACGTTCCGTACTCCGGACTTCTACTTCACTTACAGCGACTGCGGACGCGGACAGGCCAGCCGCAACTTCCACGACTGGGCACGCAAATACCAGCTCAAGGACGGCCAGGAAGACCGCATGACCCTGCTCAACAACTGGGAAGCCACCTACTTCGACTTCAACGAGGACAAGTTGGTAGAACTGATGGGCGATGCCGTAAAATTGGGCGTGGATATGTTCCTGCTCGACGACGGATGGTTCGGAAACAAATACGAACGCCACAGCGACACCCAAGGATTGGGAGACTGGGACGAGACACAGCACAAGCTGCCTCATGGCATCCAGAAACTGGTAGACGAAGCAGCCAAACGCAACATCAAATTCGGTATTTGGATAGAGCCGGAAATGGTGAGCCCCAAAAGCGAACTTTACGAAAAGCATAAAGATTGGGTGATTCACCTGCCCAACCGCGATGAGTATTATTTCCGCAACCAGATGGTGCTCGACCTGAGCAACCCCGAAGTGCAGGATTTCGTCTTCGGCGTAGTAGACGGGCTGATGACCAAATATCCGGGCATCGCTTATTTCAAGTGGGACTGCAACAGTCCGATTACCAATATCTACTCTCCGTATCTGAAAGACAAGCAGACTCATCTCTATGTGGACTATGTGCGTGGACTGTACAAGGTGCTCGACCGCATCAAGGCCAAATATCCCAAACTGCCGATGATGCTTTGCTCCGGCGGTAGCGGCCGTATCGACTACGAGGCATTGCAGTACTTCACAGAGTTCTGGGCCAGCGACAACACCGACCCCATACAACGCCTGTTCATCCAATACGGTTACTCGTTCTTCTATCCGGCCAAGTCCATGAGTGCCCACGTGACCACATGGAACAAGAACGCGAGCATCAAATTCCGCACGGACGTGGCCATGATGGGCAAGCTCGGTTTCGACATCAAGCTCAGCGACATGAGCGGCGACGACCTTACCTATTGCCAAGGTGCCGTGAAGAACTACAAACGCTTGCGTCCGGCCATCATGGAAGGCGACCTCTACCGTCTGGTATCTCCGTACGACGGTACGCGCAGCCATGCGGCCAACCAGTTTGTCAGCAAAGACAAGAACAAGGCCGTAGTCTTCGCATTCGACGTATATCCCGGCTACGGCGAGAAGATTCTGCCCGTACGTCTGGAAGGATTGGATGCCGGCAAACAGTATCGCGTGAAAGAAATCAACCTGATGCCGAACCAAGGCTCATCGCTCGAAGGTAACGACCGTGTATTCTCCGGCGATTACCTGATGAAAGTCGGACTGAACCTCCTCACCGGCAACAAGCTTTACAGCCGCGTGGTGGAAATCACAGCCGAATAAATCTTGAGACAGAAAAATGGAAATCAGAAGTTATATCATAGGGGTAGCCGCTGCGACATGCAGCGCGCTACCTTTTGCGCATAGCCTGGCATGGGAAGGAAATGTGTTGGTCTCCACGCCGCACACGTCCCTGCTTCTGCATGCCGGTGAAGGGCAAGACCTGCGCTTCGCCTACTTCGGCGACCGCATCGAAGAGAGTCAGATACACCAGATTCACGACGCATGGGACGGGCTGAACCGCACGGCATACCCGACTTTCGGCCAGCCGCCCCACCAGATTTTTGCTTTGCAGGCCGTACATGCCGACGGGAACTGAACTACCGACCTGACTGTGGACAAGGTGGAAACCTCTACCCTCGACAACGCCAAACTCACGGCCATCACGCTGAAGGACAAGGTTTATCCTTTCCAAGTGAGACTCTACTACAAAGCTTACAACGACATCGACATGATTGAGACGTGGAGCGAGATTTCACACACGGAAAAGAAAACCGTGGTGCTGAAACGTTTCGACTCCGGACATTTTCTGATACGGCGCGGTGACGTATGGATTTCGCATCTCCATGGCTCATGGGCTTCCGAAACGCACGTGACCACCGAACCGCTCACACCGGGCATCAAAATGATCGAAAACGTAGACGGTGCCCGTAACGGCCATCTCGACCACCCCGAAGTCATGTTCTCACTCGACGGGAAGCCGCACGAGAACGAAGGGCGTGTCATCGGAGCAGCCCTCTGTTGGAGCGGAAACTACTCCATCCGCATGGTGACGGACAATAATTTCGTACACCGTGTCTTTGCCGGCATCGACAGCGAAAGCTCGGAATACAATCTGGCTCCGAAAGAGGTATTCACTACTCCGAAACTGGCTCTCACCTATTCCGGAGAGGGTCTGAGCGGTGCCAGCCGCAACTTCCATCGCTGGGCACGCCACGCCGGCATGCTGCACCATGGCGACCAGGTACGTCCCGTATTGCTCAACAGTTGGGAAGGCGTGTACCTCGATGTCAACGAACCGGCCATGGCCGAGATGATGAAAGACATCGCCGCATTAGGCGGCGAACTGTTCGTCATGGACGACGGATGGTTCGGCGACAAATACCGCCGCGTACAAGACAATTCTTCCTTGGGAGACTGGGTAGTAGACCGGAAGAAACTGCCGAACGGACTTGAGAACCTCATCCAAACGGCTGATCGGAACGGCATCAAATTCGGCATCTGGATAGAGCCGGAAGCCGTAAACAGCAAGAGCGAACTCTTCGAAAAGCATCCCGACTGGGCTTTGCAAGTCAAAGGACGGCCCTTGCAATACGGACGGGGCGGTACACAAATGTTGCTCGACGTATGTAATCCCGAAGTTCAGGATTTCATGTTCGGCATCGTAGACAATTTGCTCGGCAAGCATCCGCAGATTGCCTATATCAAATGGGATGCCAATGTGGAGTTGAAAAACTATGGCTCGACCTATTTGCCCCAAGACAAACAGTCGCACATATACATTGAATACCATCGCGGCTTGAACAAAGTGCTCGAACGCATCCGCGCCAAGTATCCCGACGTGCTGATTCAGGCCTGCGGCGGAGGAGGAGGACGTGCCAGTTACGGTGTCCTGCCCTACTTCGATGAGTTTTGGGTGAGCGACAACACGGATGCCCTCCAGCGTATCTACATGCAATGGGGTACCTCGTACTTCTATCCGTCCAACGCCATGGCACAGCATATCAGTGCCTCGCCCAACCACCAGACGGGACGTATCATCCCTATCAAGTTCCGTTGCGACGTGGCCATGAGCGGGCGGTTGGGTATGGAATTGCAACCCAGCAAGATGACGAAAGAAGAATACCAGCAAACGGCACAAGCCATCAAGGACTACAAGTCCGTACGCGACGTCATCCAGTTAGGCAATCTGTACCGTCTGGTATCCCCGTACGACGACAAAGGCATCGCTTCACTGATGTACACCGACGATACGGAAAACAAAGCCGTATTCTTCGCCTACAAGATGGAACATTTCAATAACCAGGTGATACCTCGCGTTTGCCTTCGGGGATTGGACCCGTCTAAAAACTACCGCGTACGCGAATTGAACGTCAAGACCGGCGGACAACCTTGTTTCCTGAACGGCAAAACGTTCTCCGGTACCCTACTGATGAACACCGGTATCGAGATGCCGCTCGGCAGCGATTACGCCAGTTGCGTACTGGAACTCACTGCGGAGTAAACATTACATCCTTCCACACAGAAGGCTTTCTAAATCTGGAGTTTGTACTTTTCTCAGGGTACAAACTCCTTTTTCATGGCACAACAGGAAAGGAAGACGAAAAATAACGCTATATTTGCAAGTACATCAACATAAGGATGCCATGGACTACAAAGAACTAAGGAACCCAAGCCAACCGGCCGACACACCAGACGGATTTGTCAGCGAAATACGCTCCATCATCGACCAAGCCCGATCTAATGCCGTGCGCAGTGTGGACTTTTGCAGAGTCAGAATGTATTGGAACATCGGTAAACGTATCTTCGAAGAAGAACAGCACGGAAAAGAACGTGCCGATTATGGAACCTACCTCATCAGGAATCTGGCCAAACGCCTCGAACCGGAATATGGCAGTGGGTTTTCGGTGCGGCAACTGGAACGTAGCAGACAATTTTACAGACTTTATCCGATTGCGTCCACAGTGCGGACGCAATTAAACTGGTCGCAATATAAGATGCTAATAGCCATTGCAGATGCAGATAAACGGGAATATTACGAACTCGAAGCCATAAACAACAGTTGGACCGGCCGCGAACTGGAACGCCAAATCAATTCCATGCTCTACGAACGTTTGCTATTGAGCAACGACAAGGAAGCCGTGTTGGCCGTAGCACGTAAGGAACGCATTCCGGAATCTCCCATGGAAATCATTAAAAACCCGATGGTCCTGGAGTTCCTCGGATTGGAACGCCAACCTGCATATTACGAAAAAGACCTTGAGAAAGCCATCATAACCCATATAGCAGACTTTCTGTTGGAATTAGGCAAGGGATTCTCTTTCGTAGCAAGACAGAAACGTATCTTAGTGGAAGATGACGAATATTTTGTAGATCTCATTTTCTATAACAGGTTATTACGCTGTTTCGTAATCGTCGAACTGAAAACCGGCAAGCTCACCCACCAAGACCTCGGGCAACTACAGATGTACGTCAACTACTACGACCGCTATGAAAAGACACCGGACGAGAATCCAACTATCGGCATATTGTTATGTACCAGCAAAAACGACACCGCTGTCCGGTTGGCCCTACCTGAAAACAACCAAACCATACTCGCCAGCCAATATCAGCTCTATTTACCCTCTCAGGAACAACTTATCCGTGAAGTGAACGAAGCCAAGCAACATGTATATTCGGCATCGCAAAGGAAATAAAGCATTAAATATTGTAACACGATCGTAACACGTATGACATCTTGAGTTCATATCGAATGCCTACCTTTGTCGCCAAATCAGCACATCATGAAACAAATATCTATTTTAGCTTTAAGCATGCTGCTTGCCCTACCTGCCGCAGCCGACGAAGGAAAAGAAGGAAAAGCCAAAACGGATTACCGACCGGTCGTCCACGGTACGCTACGTGGCAAATACGAGTACCAACCGGAAGAAAAGGCCGGACGCTTTCAAGTGCGCACCGCCCGGGTCAGCATCGAAGGAAAAGTCGCACCTGTGGTGGCCTATAAAGCCGAAATCGACTTGTCCGACGAAGGCAAAATCAAAATGTTGGATGCCTACACCCGGCTTAGCCCGCTGAAAGGTTTCGATTTCACCATCGGACAGATGCGCGTCCCGTTCACTATCGATGCCCACCGTTCACCCCACCAGCAATACTTTGCCAACCGTTCATTCATAGCCAAGCAAGTGGGCAACGTGCGCGATGTGGGAGCCACGCTGGGCTACAAGATAGGAGGTCCGCTGCCCCTCACCCTGCAAGCGGGAATGTTCAACGGTTCGGGCCTGACCGACCAGAAAGATTTCTGGACCAACAACATCAACTATTCCGCCAAAGCACAATGGCAACTGCCCAAAGGCTTTTCCGTCACGCTGAGCGCACAGAAAATCAGACCGGAACACATTTCGGTCAACATGTACGACGGCGGCATTACTTACCAAGCCGGAAGATGGATGATAGAAGCGGAATACTTGTATAAACACTACACCAAAGATGCCTTTCAGGACGTGAACGCCTTCGACGGGTTCATTTGCTATGACCTGCCACTGAAAAAAGTATTCAGCAAAATCTCATTCCTCGGACGCTTCGATTACATGGGCGACCATAGCGACGGTACGGCCAACGAGAACGGACATCTCACACTGACCGATGCCGAACGCAAACGTATCACCGGCGGCATCACCCTGAGCATCGCCAAACCGTTCATTTCGGACATCCGTATCAATTATGAGAAATATTTCTACAACGAGGGTGCCACCCCCAAGGTTTCCGAGCAGGACAAATTCGTCATCGAGTTCATGACTCGTTTTTAGCTGTTTATCAACGCCTTATAAAGTACAAATCGTTTGGCGCAGAATGAAAAATCATTCTGCGCCAAACGATTTATCAATCTCAGGAGATTGATTTTCCGTTCTCAGCCAATCGTTTTTTCGAGTTCCTTACCTCTTGAAACGTACCTCATAAAGGTCACGCCGGCGGTCTTTCAAATTCCTTACACCACCGTAAGTATGCAGCTCGCTCAGAAGGTCCAAATCGACATCGGACACAAGAATCATTTCCGTGTTCGGCGTAGCCTCCGCCCGGCGTCCGTCGGTGGGGAAAGCAAAATCGCACGGAGTAAACACCCCGGATTGCGCATACTGTATATCCATGTTGTGCACGCGCGGCAGGTTGCCTACGCTACCGGCTATCACCACAAAGCACTCGTTCTCGATGGCACGGGCCTGGGCACAAACCCGTACGCGCGAGTAAGCGTTCTGCGTATCCGTCAGATAGGGCACGAAGAGGATTTGCATCCCTTGGTCGGCCATAATGCGCGACAGTTCGGGGAACTCCACATCGTAACAAATCAACACGCCGATTTTGGCACAATCCGTATCGAACGTCTTCAGCATACTGCCCCCGGACAGTCCCCAGCTCTTGGTCTCGTCGGGCGTGACATGTATCTTCTCATACATCTCATAACTGCCGTCGCGACGGCACAGGAAGCCTACGTTATAGAGGTTGCCGTCGCGCTGCAAAGGCATACTCCCGGTGATGATATTGATGTTGTAGCTGATGGCCAACTGTAAGAAACGGTCGCGTATCTCATCGGTGTAACCGGCCAGTCCGCGAATGGCCTGCGACTCGCTCAGGTTGTTGAACTCCGCCATCAACGGTGCATTGAAATATTCGGGGAAAAGGATGAAATCGCTTTTGTAACCGGAAACGGCGTCTACGAAGAACTCTATCTGTTCGAACAAGTCGTCGATAGTGCGATAGCCACGCATCTGCCATTGCACCAGTCCGACCCTGACCGTGGTTTTGGCCGGAAGCGTCTCTGAAGTTTCGGGCTGATAATAGATATTGTCCCACTGGAGCAGGCAAGCGTAATGTTTGGACTCCTCGTCGTTGGGCAAGTAGTTGGTCATGACCTTACGCACGTGGAAGTCGTTGGAAAGCTGGAAGGTCAGCACGGGGTCGTATATCTCACGTTTGCGCACCTGTTCGATATACTCCTTCGGCCTCATCTTGTCGGCGTATTTATGATAGTTCGGAATACGGCCGCCGAACATGATGGCCTTCAGGTTCAGCTTTTCGCACAGCTCCTTGCGGTACTCATACATACGGCGTGCCAAGCGCAGGCCGCGGTAGTCGGGATGGATGAACACCTCGATGCCATAAAGGATATTCCCCTTGGGATTATGCGTGCTGAACGTCTCATTTCCCGTAACCTTAGCGTATGTATGGTCTCCCTTCACCAAATCATAATCCACGATAATGGAAAGGGCACAACCGATAATCTTGTCATCGGCTACCGTCACCACCTGCCCTTCGGGGAAGATGCGTAACAACGTCTCTATCTGTTCATGGGTCCAAAACACATCGCTGCCGTCCGAATATACACGACGGAACGACTGGGCCAACTGTCCGTAGTCTTCTATCTGGAGCGGACGTACCTGAATTTTTGTGATACTTTGATTTTCCATTTGTTCGTCATATTTCACGCCCGCAAAGTTACAGCTTATTTCAAGGCCTTGTTCTCCATCCGACGGAAAAGTAAGCCGTTCCTTCATTTTTTATGCGTCCGAAAGCCTTTCACGGAAGAAAACAGCTCTCTTTTTCGGAAAAAATAGCGAACTTTGTAGTCTATGTTTACCGTCATATTCATTTTATGGGGCAGCGCTACGGTGGGATACCTCCTGCGCCGCCACCCGATACCCGGCCTCGAACGGCTGATGACCTATACCGTATGGGGATTGCTCTTCCTGATGGGCGTGGAAGTCGGAGGAAATCCGACACTGATGCAGGCCTTGGACCGCTTGGGATGGGAAGCCCTTATCCTCACGTTGTGCACAGCCTTAGGGTGTGCCTTGGCAGCGGCAGCATTATGGAGCGGAAGTAGGAAAACGATACCGGCCACCCAAACTCCTACAGGGGAAAAGGATGCCGAAAAAGGGGGGCTTTCGCACAAGCACCGTCTCGTGGCATTATGGCATCAACTGGCCGGAAGCTTCACCATCGTGGCGTTTTTCGCGCTCGGATGTGCCTTAGGCGTTTCTCACTGGCTCCCTCCTCTCCCCGCCGAAGCCGGATTCTACGCCCTGTGTCTCTTACTCATCTGCGTCGGGCTTACCGTCGGGCAAAGCAACGAGATACGC
>ULTO01046076.1_pt1 | contig 11759 bp, 5 predicted proteins | sample 1957601 | NCBI WGS metagenome assembly ULTO01 (sample SAMEA4835734, study PRJEB28245) | human gut metagenome | biome: gut microbiome; material: fecal sample | place: Denmark | collected 2008 | reverse complement strand
CAGCTCACCTGGTACTGGTTGGGGACGTGACAAGGATGAAGATGATGAACATTGGTGGCGGCGCTGCATTGCTCAATCGGCTGCAATGATGCGTCCTGCGACACATAAGCGAAAGCGAGGACGGTAATACGGGTAAGGTGGGTAATATGAGTAATTCTCATCTTACCCACGAATTATCTTTTTTGCCGTTTCAACAACCTTTTGTATTTCTCAGCATCTTTCTCATGGAAGCAACATACAGATGCAATGCTCCGTAAGGAAGTCTGATTTTTGCAGCTTATTCATAACCGGTCGAATCCTGCTACTCAATATTGTTTATCACTCCCGAGAAGAGAATCATATTTGTACTCTCCTCGACAATCTCAAACAGGAATGGCTTGTTCACCTTCATCACCTTTGGCTTGGGACGCTCAAAATTAGGACAACCAGCAGCCATTACATCAAATGTCACAGCTGCCGCTTCGGTTCCGTTTTCGTCAACATTAATTTTCACTTGCTGTGCAATGTCCGAGATTTGCAAGTCCTTTATGCAGTCTGGTATGACGTCGTTTGACTCCAGTATGCACGCCAATCCCATGTTGGACAAAAGGAACTTCACATCGACCTTGTTTTCCACTCCAAAACGAGGCAAAGACAGATTTACTTCTTCTCGTTCTGTATGGAACTCGTATTCGCTATTCCACATTTCTTCAAGCACATTATCTATTGTCTGCTTTGCTGTCGGCAAGTAAATGCGCATGGCAAATCGCTTGTGGTTGACACTCTCACAAATATATGGAAGCGACACGGCTTGGTACGTTGCCGTTTCAGCATATTCCAAGTATCGAGTATAGCGCATGGTCGGAACTTTCTGCTTGCCTTTTGCCCCATAGAACACTCTTTCGGCAGTGTTGTAGTCATCAAACTCTTCATCCCATGTTCCCTTGAAATAAAGGACATCCACCAACATTGCCAAGACTGAAGCGTCTATTTGGGTGTCAAGATGCTCAATGAAACCATGCGTCGCTTTGCATACATCTTCATCAATGATTTGCTTCGCCTCTGGTGCAGCAAAGTCTATCGCCTTCGTACAAGCGTTGAAGGTAGTCTTAATCTTCTCAACAGCCTCCTTGTTGACAGTCAAATTCTCTTTATGCCACAATGTTGTCTGTTGCTCAACGGCAGGAACTGTCGGAATAGGATTACCGTAGTCGTCTCTGAGTACGAGGTCATCATGTGGCAACGGTTTTATGTTTGAGAAGTCAAAGAGGACATTTGCCTCTTCTTGGCTCATCACTTCACTAACCGCCAAGTCAAGAATCCGTTTCCGTATTTCCGGCGTAGTCCAGTTGGCAAGCAGCACCAACACCGCTTGCAGTCGTGCTGGCGACAAGGCAATATTCTCCTTACCATCACCATTTTCCATCAGCAATCGTAATACATGACCACCGAAACGTGCCGAGCATTCTCGATGCAGCCTTAGTATCTCTTGAAGTCTAATAAAATTGTTCCCCTCGTGCTTGGCAAGGCTCTTTGTATCTATCTGTTGCATATTGTGTTATCTTTTTGTTCTATTTCTGTATCAATTGGTTTAGCATTTCCGTCACTTTTTCTCGTTCGCCACTTCCTTTGGTCGAAAGCCTCAATATAGGAAGTCCATAGCTTTTGAGTATGTTGTCTTTCATCAAGTCGCGTTGATGCTGTTCTGTATCGTCATTGTGATATGAGTAGCCGTCTGTCTCAATAGCGAGGACAGGCTGTTTGCTCACACGATTGATGATGAGGAAATCCAAATGCGTACTGTAATTGGCGGCATACTTCATCTCGCTCTCCGACATAAGTGAGGTGTCCTTTACTACTTGCCTTAATGGTATGTGGCAAAGTACATTGAGACAGTTGTAACGGTTTTCTGATGAGATAACATCGTGAAGCAATGCATATGTCAGGTTCTCCGACGCATATTCCGATATTTTCGGATGACTATCAAGGAAAGCCATGCGTTGTTCGGTGTATTGCGCATAGAGATAGTCGAAAATGGAGGCCAACTTGCTTTCCGTCACCGTACAGTTGTTGTAGGCTATATAGTCGAGCAAGTCCATGATGTTACCTTTCTTCTCCTGTTCGTTGCCAGTAACTACCAAGCAGAACTTCTTCTTAGCTCTTGATACTGCCACATTCAGCATATTTGCATCATCGGCAAAATCAGAGATTTGGTTGTCCACCACACTGAATACGATGGCATCCTTCTCCCGACCTTGATATTTGTGTATAGTTGCAGTCTCCACATTCGGTAGTTGCTTATGAAACGCTTCCACTTGATGGTTGTAGGGCGTAACCACGCCAATATTCTCATACTTTTGCAACTTCGGCAAAATGCTTTCCTTCACCACATCTATCTCACGCTGGTTGTAGTGATTCACGCAGTGGTTGCCTATGCTTGTCTTTTCTGCATAAAGAACATCCTTCTCACCGTTATCTTCTGTCATGATGAGCAGATTGCCACCATAAAACTTCTGGTTGCAGAAGTTGATGATGCGTGGATGACAACGGTAATGCTCACGAAGCAATGTCTCTGGAATACCCTTCACCACATCAAGCACCGACTGCAAGAAACTGTTCTTTGCACAATCATAGCCATCGGCAATCTTGTATTGCTTCATGATTACATCCAACTTCTGCCTGTCATCGTCAGTCACTACGTTTGGCAACTGCAGCGTGTCGCCCACAATCACGGCATTATAGGCACAAGTCAATGCCAAGGCTCCCGTCTCTATCGAAACTTGCGAAGCCTCGTCCATAATGATGTAGTCGTAAGGCTTGTCTGTAAACAGGCATGACCGAGCTGAAAATGTTGTACTAAGAACAACTGGATATTGTTCCAATAAAACATCTCCATGCCATTCCAACTCTCTTAAATTGGCGAATTTCGGACGGTCATGCTTGTCATAGTGATTTGCCAATGCAGAATTGAACAAGCTCATTGACAATTCCGTCAATGTGGTGCTTAGCCCCTTGGCATCATAGCTGGCGAGTTGATTTTTTATTTCGTCGATGCGGTCTTCAATCTCATGTTGGCGGTTGAGATAGTAAAGCGTCTGCAATTCATGGATAAGTGGAGAGAGGTCAGCACGGTTAAACTCACGCCTGATATGCAAGCGGTAACGGCAGTTCCATTTCATCCACATCCATTTCAGACGTTGCCACATCGTTGCAAACCAGTTCATTGGTTGTGGCTGTTCGCCATCAGCAATCGACTGATATTCCAACCAAAGGGAGATGATGCGTTTGGAATTGGCACGATGCGACAGCACCATATCCTCACTAACACCATTATCCAGACAAAAGTGCTTCCATTCCAATGCAATGGCTTGTTGTTCATGGAGCAATTCTGCTTTCTCGTTTTGAAGAGCAAACACTTTGTCGAGATGTTGCAAGGTAGTATGCAAGTCACGTTTCATATGTAAACTGTCAGCAATAGAAACACTCCAGTCTTTCAATTCAGCAGGAATACTTGGTTGATTGGCGATGAATGCTTCTTTGTTGTCTTTGCTGCCGAGAGGTGCAACAATGAAGGACACTCCATATTTTTCCAACTTCTCCTGTACATTTGTTGTTGCAGAATTGTTGTTTGACACTACCATGACAGTCTTGCCCTGCCGAACGATGTTGGCAATGATGTTCAGGATAGTCTGTGTTTTACCTGTTCCAGGAGGCCCTTGTATCACACTCATCTGATGTTCGAATGCTGCCGTCACTGCTTTCTTTTGGCTGGCATTGCATCCGAACGGATATATCAAATCTGCATATTTCAGTCGTCTTGGCTTATGTCCGTCAGGGTTGAGATAACAAGCCGCTGCCGTCTTGTCATCTATGAAATTCACCTTGCCATATAGTCCAGCCAGCAATCCATTGCCTGTTTCTTCGTTGCGTAACGGATTGATAGCCGCCACGTCCTTCATATATACAAAGGTGTCTTTGGCTCGTTCTTCCCTCAAACAAGAAGTAACCACTTGCACTCTGCCATTGGCATCATCCTCCACGTAGCCATTGGCATGAACCACACGCCAATATACACACTCTCCATGTACGAACTTCCATACCTCACGAATATCCGTCTTTTGTGTGCCGCCAATATACACCTTACTATTGGCTAGGTCGACCCATTCAGGATTGCTGAGCCAAATCACCTTGTCTGCACCGTAGGTATAAGGCTTGGGGTTGTTCTTGAAGCGCACACGAAAGGCATTCGACCCAAATCTTTCGATTGAGTCGATTTGCAAGGTCTTTGCCTCGCCATTGAGCAATATGAAGTGGCGTGATAAGTCCATATGTGATGATTATTCTGACAATTTTCTGTATCAAATATTATTTATCTCGGGCAACCGTATACCTACTTTGTACATCCTTACATATCCACCAACTGTGTCGAATTTTGGTTCTGACTCTCGTGTAAAAACGAAGTTTTCCTCTTTCTCCTGATCTGGATATATAATAAGGCATTTTATAGGAGGTGCCGTATCCTTGTCAAGTCCCAAATCGTTATAAATCTTACTTAATCTTGCATAACCAGCTACCTCTCGTGCATCGTCAATAGATATACTGGCTTGTTGTTTATACTTTGGCTTGTATTTTGCATCAATCACATATGGATTTGCCCATTCTTTCGGATGCAGCAAATAGTCCAGTTCTTGATAGTGGGCGTTTACATGATATTGCACTTCTCCTTTTTCAGTAAAGACATTCCGCAGATGATGGTACACATACAGTTCAAAAAGTTTGCTCATGTCAATCCAGAAAGGAGGTGTGCTGATTTCTTTTCTCCCGGCAAGAGTAATGTCATAGCTGAAACGGTGCATCAAGAGTTGTGCAAACTCTATAGCAAGATTATACTCGCGGAAAACAGGATTACCCTTGAAGTTCTTTATGGCTTGGGTACTAACGTCCGAGCCTACATTTTCGAAATGCGGCTTTATGAATTTAATTTTCTTTTGTAACACAGACACATCAAGCGCATGTTGATAGACCCTCAGTATATCGGAACAGAAAAACAAAGCCTTTTTTAGTATGCGATTTTCCTGTGTGTCCACATCATATATTTGATAGCGACATATGTTATCTGTCACCTTACCTTTGGTTAAGTTGTGTATGATGTTTCTTCCCACAAGAATATGTCCCTTTACCTTGCACTGCAAGTTCTTCTCTATTGCAATATAGCCCTTCTTCAGTCCCTTCTTCACAATATGCTGGAGCACATTGAGAAATTCTGTGACTATGAAGATACTAAGCAAATCCTTGTTCTGCCGAATCTTGACAGATGGTTTATCAAACTTGATTGTTACAAGGTCTTTCAGATGGTTAAAGTTTTCAGACTCGCACAATGCATCGTTCAGCATCCTGACATAGTCGATTTCCATTCCATCATTCATCTTAGGACTTACCTGAACCGCTAATTCTTGTTCCTTTAGCCAGTCCACACCCACGAAGTATGAACCATTGGCACGAATCTCCTCGCCATCTCTTTTGAGTTTTAGGCACAATTCATTGTCTTCGCGTCCTCGCTTCACAGCAAACACAACTTCCTGGCCATCCTCCATATGCTGATGAAGGATGGAAGTATCATGCTGGATCAATGTATTGTCCAACAATTGTTCTTGAAGTTGTATAAGATTCATTCTGCTGTTGCGATTTCGTAAAGTTCTTGAATTGTTTTTTGTGCATCGGTTGTCAACACACCGTCTTGCAGATACTCTTCCAACAAAGGAATTACCTCGTAGAGCAGCCTGTCTTGGGTTATATCCTCGCCATCTTCATTTTTCATTAAGAAATAGCTGTGTCCAACCCAAACATCCTCTGGTTTAAAGTCATCGGAAAGCGTGTCTGCAGGAACCAGTAGCATAGACTGATCATAATTAGCCTCTACATACTCATCGTAGTTCTTGACAAAGAGAAGGCTCACTTTTCGGAAAAGTTCATTGTCGAAACCATCGACATCAAGTTCGTATGGCTTTGTGGCCAAGAATGCAAATCTTCTTCTAATGGCATAGTCAAGCGTATTTAATGAACGGTCTGCCGTATTCATCGTAGCAATGATATATACGTTGTCAGGAACGAAGAAAGGTGTTTTCGAGTAGGGCAAAATCACACTTTCCGCATTCTTGCAACCTTTGCGTTTATCTGGTTCCAGCAAAGTGATTAGTTCACCGAATACGTTTGAGACATTGCCACGGTTCATTTCGTCTATCACAATCACATATGGCTTCGTATTGTCATCCATAGTGGAAGGTGTTTTGTATTTATCCAACAGCAGCTTAACCTTATCAAGGGTGATTGAGTTCAAGCGATAAACAGTACCCAATGTCATAGACTTGCCGTCGTTCATCTCGACGATATTCTCGTCAATGCCTTTCAGCAACCAATTCACTTTGCGCAGCCGCTTGTAGTTAGGGAAGGAGTCGTTGTATTCATAGTCTCCTACAACCACACCAATGGCATCAATCGTCTTGCTGGAATAGCAACTCATTACGATGTCACCTTCCTTCATCTTATTGATGAATGCATCCAGAATTTGCCTGCCCTCTCCGTTATGTATACTCCAGTCTGTTTCGTCAGATATGGCAGGACCATACCCGTCCCATCCTATTCTGATATGAGAGTGCTCCATGCATTCCTTTCTTACAGGGTTGTCTCCAGTTCCACAAAGAGAAACTTTCCAAACAACAGCATCTTCAGCAATGCCTGTTTGCTTGTTTTTTACTACAGGGCGATTCGCTTCTTCGCACAGTTGTTTGAAGATGCCGGGCTGTACTTCATATGTCACCTGCCCATTCTCTACCGATGGCTTTAATCCCTCTATCCAGTCCTCATAATCCATTGACTGATGGAAGGTGGTAAACATCACTCTTTTCTCCTGTTTCAATTGATTATATCTACTCATCAACTCATCACGCTCGGCATGATTGGCATCAAAGTTGGGGTCACACAACCTAACGACAAACTCCGGCACATCGTATGTCTTTCCTGAGCCTGGAGCACCATAGAGCACGATGTTCTTCCGGCGTTTCCAAACTGCCACTTGATCGTCGTAGTAGCTTGAAGTTTCCACATTTCCACCATTATTGGCGTTTGCGGACAACTCATAGAATGTATTTTCTTTTATTTCGTTTGACGCCATTTTCTTCTTTATATCTTCTACGATTGAAATGTATTCGTTGTAGGTGGGTACTTTGCTCGGGATAGTTATTCCATACTCTTCTTCCAGATAGGACTGGTTTGTCTTATCAAAAGCTAAGAAGTCTTTAGGACAAATCCAAAACAGAGCCATCGTAATGTTTACGTTTATGCCGTATTGGTAAATGACCTTGTCATATTCTTTCTCAAAATCTTCACCTCCAACAACTTTCTCATATAAAGCCCATAGATTCTCAACGTCATTTTTTGAACGGTTCGTCTTAAATCCGACAAATTGTGATCTCAGATTATTCAATACTGGAATCCCTTCAAAGTCGCTTGGCACATCAGCATGGATATTCAGGAATTCTTTGAACAGTTCTGTAGAATGAATTCTGCTGTCATGTTTTATTTGTCTGTTGAACAAGCCAAAAACAGTAAATGGATCTACGTCTGAGAGCAAATCGTCTTCACCGCCCTCATCATGCAAATATGAAGCTCGTAGTTCATCTCTGTTTGCGTATATCATATCCAGCAATGGTTTTCTATCATTGCGGAACGTCAAAAGTTTCTTGGAAAACTCTTGATAGAATGGTATCCATGTAAATTGCTTGTTCATAACCAATTCTGTCTTTATCTTATCTTTTAAGCACCAGAACAATGTTTGCACGGCCAAGTTCAATGGTTTACACTCATATTTATCAATGTCTTTGATAAACAGCTGTTGTATCTCCTCACCGTACTCGTTTGCCAACGAGTTGATGATAGAGATAAAGTGACTGTATTTTGCCCCGGGCTTTTGAACATCATAACCTAAGTATTGGCAAATCAGCCGATACACTTCATCTTTGTAAATAGTGTATTTGTTTGGAAATTTGCAAGTCAAAAGTGCGGCTGCAGTTCTTTCGTCATTGGCAAGACGTTTCTTGTCTCCTTGATACAAGTCCTTGATCGTTTTCTTGAATGTGTGAATTCTTGCATCCAATTCTTGGCTTTCGTCAAAGAGGTCATTCACGCACTTCAACAAGTCATTGGGGACTTTCTCACACAACATCTTGAAAATGTCATCATAGCCATAATTGTCCACAACATTCTGTTTGAACAGACATTTGACAATTTCAATTTCCTCTTTTCCTGAGGCGTTGTTTATCAGTTCCCATTTGTACTCTTCATCATATGCATTGAATGATGGCAACTGACGCATTTCCTCAATGAGATGTGCCATAAGAAGTTTACGTAGGGCTACGACTAACTCTTCTCGAAGTTGCCACTGGAAGCCGTTTTTTGTTTCCCAACCTTTTTCCATGGTAACACACCAAAAGGTTTCTGTTCCATCTGTGCCGATGACTTTGAAGCGTCCCAGCTTCTTTTGTACCCATTGAGCGAACTTGGTATTCTTGATGTTGTAGTATTGAGCTGTTTTGCCATATTTCTCAGCCAATTGTGAACAATAGCATTTATGTCCAGGCTCGCGCAAGAAACAGAGCAAAGTCTCAATGTATGGCTTTGTCTTGATGTCTTGCAATAACCTATACCACTCATCAGAGGTAATTCCAATGTCTCCACAGGAATATTCACCGTTCGAGTTCTTTGTCTTATATAATTCTTGCATACTTTAGTAATACATTTCTATATACTGATAAGCCTTTTCAAAGACGTCATTGTCCTTTATCTGATATTTCACCCAGAGTATAGAGCGGAGCTTTTTCTTGATTTCCCGTTTGGCCGTCACGCTCTTGAATGCATCCGTAAACTGGCGGATGATGTTCACCACCTCGTTGTCGATGTCGTTCACCACCTGCTCCACGATTATCGGCGTTTCCTCGGTTTTGATGCTCTGGAAGAGGTCGGTAAGAGCAGCACGTGCCTGAGCACGCTTGTCCTGCGGCTGGTCTACTTCCTTTTCTTCCTTCAATAGGTCGCGAGCGAGTTCAAGCAACTGCTTCAGGAAGTCGATGCTGGAGATTAGGTTTTGCTCCATGCGCTCACGCAGTTCGTCGAGTTTGTCGGCAAAACGCTTGTATTTTGGGTCTCCTTTATGCTCACCCAGACGCAGACGGAGCATTTTCTCTATCTCAACAATCTTCTTCTCACGCTTTTTTTCGTCTTCTAGCACAGAGTCGATGACATCAGCGTCGACAACGAGGTCTTCCAGTGGCTTGCCGATGTCTATGGTGTCGATGTTCTGGTGAATAATCTCGATGGTTTTGGCACCGAGTAATGTCCAGATGAGGTTGCCCGTGCTGACGGGGCGCACACTCTGATACACCTGTGCCAGCCATGTGTAGTCGTTCTGGTATTGGGTTAGCGAAGCATCTGGCGACACAATCTCCCATGCCTTGCTCAGTCGTGCGAAGTGTCGTGCGAAGTTGGTCTTCACACCCTCATCCTTCAGACACTGCTGGGCAGCAGTCAGTCCTTCCCAGCCACCGATGGTGCGGTCTACGCCTGGGAAATAGTCGATGCTTTCCTGCATGAAGGTAGGAATCAAGGCTTTTATCTCCTCCAGATTCTTCACCACAGTCTTGATGCTTTCCTCATCGAAAGCCAGACTCTTTGCCACATTCTCAAACACTCCTACAAAGTCAACAATCAGTCCGCACTTCTTGTTCTCGTTGTATTTGCGGTTGGTGCGGCAGATGGCCTGCAGCAGCGTATGGTTCTTCATCGGCTTGTCCAGATACATGCACTGCAGGATAGGTGCATCGAAGCCCGTGAGCAGTTTGCTTGTCACAATGACAAACTTCAGTGGCGACAGTGGGTCACGGAAGTGGTTGAGCAACTTCTGTTCCTCTGTGCGGTTGCGCTTGTACGCCTTGTAATCGTCAGCCTTGTCTCCAGCAGTATGCATCACGATGGTGGTCTGGTCGTCAGTGCCGAGCAAGGCATCGATGGCTTTCTTGTATTTCACGCAGCAGTCTCGGTTGTACACCACCACCTGTGCCTTCATGCCGCTTGGCTCCACATTCTCTCGGAAGTGGTTGACGATGTATTTGCACACCTCGTTGATGCGCTTTTCCGATGTAAAGAATGCCTCCACCGATGTGCGACGTGTCAACTCCTGCTTGTCCTCTTCGCTTATCTGGTCGGTCAGAGCGTCAAACTCCGCCTGCAGTTTCTTCTCGTCGAGATGCATCTCCACAGGTACGGTTTTGAAGTTGAGTTCCAATGTTGCACCGTCTTCAATGGAGTTTTGGAATGTGTATTTCGAGATATATCCATACTCGTCCTCTTCTGCTCCGAAACAAGCAAACGTATTGTGGTCGTTGCGGTTGATAGGCGTACCTGTGAGTCCGAAGAAGAATGCGTTAGGTAGTGCCGTTCGCATCTTCTTGCCAAGGTCGCCTTCCTGTGTGCGGTGAGCTTCATCCATAAGCAGGATGATATTATCACGGTCGTCAATTACTTCACCGTCGGCCAAGTCGCCAAACTTGAAGATGGTGGTGATGAGTATCTTGCGCTGGTGTATCTTCGTTTCAAGGTCTTCCTTAGACAGGATATTGTCCACGTTGGGTATTTCGGCACGAGTGAAGTCGCCCGTTATCTGGTCTTCAAGGTCAATGCGATCGTCTACAATGACCACTGTCGGTGCTTTCAGAGCCTGTTGCTTGCGCAGTTTCTGCGCCGCCATCACCATCAACCACGACTTGCCGGAACCTTGGAAGTGCCAGATGAGACCTTTCTTCGGCCCTTTGCCTTGGGTGTAAGTATTCATCACGCGTTGCACGATTGCCTCACCGCCAAGATACTGCTGGTAACGGCAAACAATCTTTATCTTCGTTCCATCCGGCGTGCCGGTGAACACAGAGTAATAACGATATATGTCAAGTACGCGCTCCGGGGTGAGCAGCGACAAACAGTTGTATTCCACGTCGGCAAGTGTACCGTGACGGCGGTCTTCATCGGCAAACCATGGCCCCCATTTTGTTATAGGACAGCCCACACCAGAATACTGCAGTTCGCGTCCTTCGCTGGCAAACACGAGTGCGTTAGTGACGAACATCTCAGGGATGCTCTTCTGATAGTGCATAATGTCCTGAGCGCCGTCTGCCCATGTCACAGATGGTTTCACTGGGGTCTTTGCTTCACCCACCACCATCGGTATACCATTTATTATATATACCAAGTCAAGACGTTTGCCACCCTCATGGCTCGGTCGAGGAAACTCCCATTGGTTAGTCACTACACAACGGTTTTCGTCCATCTTGTCACTGAAAAAGCGTATGGAGACATTGTCACCGTCAGGTCCGAAAGGATATGAGTTCTCCTCAAAGAGCAGGTTGCGGAACCGCTCATTGGCGGTGATTGTCTCGTTGTTGTTAGTACCTATACTAATGGCTGCACGGAGCTTGTATACCACTTGCTCTGCTTGTTCAGAGGTGATGTCGTTAAGCCTCATTAATGCTGTCACGAGCCATTCTGTCACGAGTACTTCATCTGCCAGTCGGGGCACTTGCTGTGGCTCAACGTATATCCATCCGCATTTGCCTGCTGCATTAACAAGCATCTGCTCTACTGTATTTTCTTCGTTAAAGTATGCCATATATATTATTCTTATTATTATGCTGTTAGTTTGAAATATTTTGATTTATCGGCCTGATGAGCGATGGAAA
>ULTO01044803.1_pt1 | contig 11763 bp, 16 predicted proteins | sample 1957601 | NCBI WGS metagenome assembly ULTO01 (sample SAMEA4835734, study PRJEB28245) | human gut metagenome | biome: gut microbiome; material: fecal sample | place: Denmark | collected 2008 | reverse complement strand
TCCGTTCACAAAAGCTTTCCCGGCCACATAATCATTTCCCGCATCCCCTACATTACGCTTTCCATTGATGGAAACAGAAATAGACTTGGCTGTCATGATCCGTCTCGTCCAGCCTTCATGGTCAAAGGGTTTCCACTCTTCAACCCCGTTATCAAAAGTTACGGAGAACGTTTCCATGTCTGCGATAGAGGTGGCACTTTCTTTATCTGCCCCCACTTTAAACTGATTTTCATAGACCGGAAATACTCCTGTTTGTGTTGTGTTACCGTCCATACTTAACTACCTTTCCTTTCATAATAAACCAGGCATTCGATCACATATTCAAATATTCCGCTTTCATCCGTATCTACCGGTATCGGCTCATCATATCCTACAATGATAAATTTGATCGTATGCCCATTGACCTGTTGATCCCTGCAGGATATCAATGCATCCTGCAAGGCTGCTGCCGCTTCCTCCGTCTCTGTGGGCGATTTGTTCCAGTGAACCAGAAAAGAAACAGCCTTTATGCCATAAGAACCGTTCTCCATTCCCCCTAAAGGCATACCGCCCGGCTGTTTCTGCTTCAGCGGATAGGTTCCTATGGACTTATCCTTTTTATCCGCCATCTTTCCACAGTAACAGTTTTCATCCGCCGCAATGTTAAGAGTGGCTACATAATCTCTTATATCTCTTAATTTCATCTACAATCCCGCCAATCTCTTATAAAGTTCTGCAAAGGCTTTTTGACAGAAGTCCTCGTGTTTTCCTCCCGGCAGCCAGTCTTCATACCACCGCCCTTTGGCATTTGGATTCTCTCCCTTGTCAAAATGATATTCAGGATGAAAGTACAATCTTCTTGCATAAGGTGTAGAGGATACAATGCTGGCTATGCCGGAACTGCTTTCGCGATAATCCACAAAGGTACTGTCATTTTGCAGCCTACCGCCTCCGTGTACTGTTTCCCGTACCAACTTCCCTTTGTATTCCCTGCCGTTTTTTGCAAATTGTCCTCTTTTTCCATATACTCTTCTTTCAATGACCTGCGGATCATCAAAAGGCATTACCTGTGCCTGAACCACTTCTGTATGCAAAGCTTCTGCCGTCTGTTCCAGCGCCGTTATGGATGCTTTGCTCAGTCTTCTGATTGTTTCCATATTTATTTTCACTGTGGAATTAACCTTCATCACACCACCTCCAACTGGCAGAAATTCACTGTTCCATCAGGATTTCTCGCTTTCATCCCCTGTTCAATGCGCCGTTTTGCACCAAACACTACTACAAAACCACCGCTGATTACAGGAAGCTCCGGTGCAATATCCCCCGGAAACATTGCCGTCCCGGTAATCTGCACCAGTTTCTTTTCCGCTGTCAGAATGGTCTTTGCCTTATCCTGGAAGTTGCATTTCAGATCTGCTTCAAAGGCCGGCAGAGGTTCTCCGTATTTATCCAGTCCTTCTTTTTCCAAAACAACATGGATATCTGTTCTGCACAGCTTTTGCGGTACAAGGCACGGATATTTCATTGTACCACCGCCAATCTGCTGCAAAGCCCTGTCTGTTTTAACAGGGAGTAAGTATCCCTCTTCATTGCCACGCCTTTATCAGTCATGACATTCCAACTGTTTCCGAACTGGACGGATGCGCCGTTTAAACTGTAGCCCGAAAGCACCGTTTCCATTAAATCCTGGTTCTCATATTCGAAATCCGCCTGCTGGCAGCATACCTCTCTGATAATCCCAGCCTGGAATTCAGTCAGACCGGAAATACCCCGGCCCACAATTCTGTTGTAGGTCAGGGTATCAATATGCCTGCTGGCTATGTACAGCCTTCTTTCAAGCTCATCTGCCGGAATTACCGTCCCTTTATAGACTTCCCGGTAAAAGTCAGCATCTGCATAGGGTTTATATCCCATATCAGCCACCTGCTTTCGTCAAATTGCCCTGTGCATCTTTCTTTTTCCAGTTCTTGATCTTTTTTACCGCTCCGGATACAGAAGATGTATTTCCCAGCTCAATCCCGTGTTCGGAAGCATAATCCTTCAGAATTTCAAACACCTCTGCATCTGCCGGTCCCGGATTACCTGCCTGCTTCAGCTTTTCCAGCTCCTCTTTCACGGCGGCATAGTCCTCATAAGGGACTTTTTTATCCCTGCCATAGGAAATCAGTCTGCCCTCATCATCATAAATGTCGAATCCGCCGTCCTGATAGAACTTTATCTGTGATTCATTGATGGTATATTGTTTGTTTCCCTTAACTGCTCTCATATTGGCCCTCCTATTCTACCGGATCATCCGTATTGCCCGGATCTGATTCAGAGCCGGGATTTTTTTCGGATACCGTATTCCCCTGAATGTTCATTGAACAACCTTCTACTTTTCTTTCCAGCAGGAACAGATCTCCATAGCAGCGGTTCTGATAAAGATAGCCGTCCGCCGTCCTGGAATCCGTCCCCGGTGTAAATAATTTGATATAGCTGTATTTATCCCTCGCAACCACGCAGGAAGGATGGATCAGGATCCAGTTGATCTGTTTTGCGTCTTCTGCTGCTACACATCCGTCTGTGAAATCGTATTTTGTTTTCATCCTTGCCGAAGGAACCATCCTGATCTTCACGTCATCCAGACTGTGCACTTTACGGTTGATAGTAGAGGGTGTATTGACTGTCAAAACTCTCTGAAGTCCTTCCGCTTCTTTTACGATCTTATTCATGGTGGGAGTTACATAAAGCATCCTTCCCTCTTCTGGTACAGATGCCTCATCCATAAGAGCCATTTCTGCATCAAACTGTTCTAAGAATATCGCTGCATTGATGACCGTTGTGTCAATCCTTCCTCCATAGTTTGTTAACTCCGCATGAAGCTTGGAAAAGCGGTAAGAATCCTTTTCCGGAATCGCCTGCTCTGTCTCAAAAGCGTTCTGGATGTTGGCAACCGATAAAGTAAGGTTTGTTTCATCAATATCCATGGGGTCCACAAAGAATTCAATATCCCTGTCATGTGTAAGTTTCTTAGGCTCCCAGTCATTGGAGAGAGAACCGGAATTGAAGCCCGGCGTTCTTGTATGATCCTTATAACCCGAAACCGTAATCCTCGGTAATTTAATTGTCTGTGCATTTAAAAATTTTACCTGCTGGTTGCTCTGTGCCAATGCATCGGAACACAGTTCCTTTGCATATTTCTGCTGCAGTAAGCCTGTAAAGCTTTCCGCGTAATCATATACTGCCATTTCTTAATCCTCCTTTTGTTAAGAAAGTCCGAATGCTTTTTTCAGCTCATCTTCGCTGCCCGGGTTATTTCCCTGGCTGCCTGATGCACCCACCTGTACAAAACCGTCGCTTTTTGATGTCTGCGGCTTTAACTGCGGAACATCTTCAAGCACCTTATTTAAAGCATTCTTAATTGTTTCATTGTTGATCTTTCCATCTTCCCCTGCTGCCTGGCTTAAATCTGCCAGCCTCAGTATATATGGAATGATCTTGGATTCAATTCCCATGCCTGCCGCTTCCAGAATTGCCGCATTCTCTACAGCCGCTTTCCGGGCTGCTGCCTGTGCCTCTGCCGCCTGTCTGCGGATTTCTCCCACATCAGGCTGATTCTTAGCCTTTTCCGTCTTGAATGCCGCCATTGCCTGTTCTGCCTCTTCCTGACTTAAGCCCTGCTGCTTAAAATAAGCCTTTAAGGCCGTATCCTCTTTTGCCGCCAGAGTCCCGTTTAACATCTGCTGGATCTTTTCATAATCAATTGTCTGTGACTGCTGCCCTGAAGTATTCTGCCCCGCTGCATTCTGATCTGTCTGGTTTTTGGCCGGTTCCGTCTGTGTTCCGCTTCCTCCGGCTCCTGACGGGTTATCTGCAAAAAACTGCAGGTTCATGGGTAATTTACATCTTACTTTTCTTCTCTTCATAGCTTTCCTCCATTTTAAGGGTGTCTCCCTATAGAATCCATTGTCATCGGTGTCGCCGCCCACGCATCCTTTACCCTCATCTCGTGTTTGGAGCATAAAAATAACAGCCTATTCGGCTGCCTCTTTACTGCTTTCTTTTTCCGTCTTGACCTCTTCAACAAGTCCAAGAGAAATAAGCTTTTTCGCTCTGTCATCTTTCATGACCAGGGTACTGTTCTGTTTCCTCAGCTCCAACCCCTTCTCCTTGTCCCGGAAATCATGTATTACCCTTACTTTCAATTTACCACCTCCTTTGTTGCACCGGTGCAACTTTTAATTTTGGGGTATAAAAATACCACCCGGTCTTCTAGGACTGGGTGGCATTTACTCCTTTTTAGTTTCGCTCTTTTTCAGTTCTGCTATATGCCGTTCAAATTCTTCATCTGTCATGGATCGTATTTTCTGTATGTTTTCTGATACGCCTCTGTCATCACAGATAAATTCAGAATTTCTATATTTATTATCCAAAATATCCCTCCTATAGTTTTTGAATCGTAAAGCCATATTCATTTTGTAAATATACTAAAGCTTTCTCCATTGCTGTAATATCAGTATACCCTTTATACCTTCTTAATGCAACGTCAAAATCAAATTGCGGTATTTCTTTTTTAGGTCTGGTATAATAATATATATCCCCATTATGACCAAGAGTAATTCCAGACGCATATTTGTTTTTTAATAAAGCATTGATATCAGCAATACTTGGTGGATAGCTTTGCGGATGATTATGTATAAGCAATACTTTTATTTTCTCTTTATCCGCCGCATTAAGTCTTTTGGTAAATTCATGCGTTCTTCGAACCCCTGATTCTATTTGCTGCCCCAAAACACTTCCGATTTCTTTACCTGTATCAAGGCTGACTGCATAAAGTTCTTCTGTTTTTAGCCCGTTTCTATTATGCAGGGCCCACTTTGAACGGATTTCAATGGAATCTATAACCTTCGGATTATCTGATAGCTTTTCAAGCTTCTTTCTGTATTCTGGCGATTGTACTTTTGACCAGTTAACAGAAAATGTACCGTTCTCTGCTTTTCTTGTAGAAAATTCCAGTTCTGTCTCTTTCTTAAAATATTTATCCAGCACGCTCGTTACACGTTCTGAATACCGGCTCTGCTCGGTTCCAAGTTTTGCCTGTGCAAATGCCTCAGCCATAAACTCATCCGCATTCTGGGTGGAATATATGCTGATTCTAGTCTGTGCCAATTCATTCTGGACATCTTCTAGGCGCTTGAAAGCTGCAAATTGTTCCTCAGGATCTACGTTTAAGTCAAAGAATGCCTTATCTTTTTTTAGTCTTTGGATTTTTGTCTCCATATCGGAAATATCTTTTATATACTCATCATAGATTTCCTTTATTTCCTTCCTGATTTTTGTTGATTGCCTGGTATCCATTCCGATGTAATTTTTTAACGGGGATTCCATATCAATCATACTATGTGCGAATTCATGTGTGGGTACATATGCTCCCAACCTATCGTGCGGTATTTTGATACAATATCCCTTTTTTGACAGTTCACTTATTCTTTCTGCCATACTGTCAAAATCAGCCATCTTGTGAGGATTTATGATCAGTTCTTTTACTCCTACGGAATTTTTGTGCTGTGTAGTCGCAAAAAATTGCGCTCCAAAGGTTTCCTTTTTCCCAGCCACACGGATTTTTGTCAGGCCAGTGTAATACTGTTCCGAAAGCTCTTCAATTACCCCGCTAAATTCTTTGGCAGCTTTTTCTGATAATCCGGTATAATCCGCAGTTACTGGATTTAACGTATTATTTTTCAGTTCGGAAGCTGATGCAAGATTTAACGAAAAATGTTTCCGTCTGTCATCATATGCCTGCAATAGCTTATCCGTTGCTTCTCTGTTGATGTTTTCAACGTTGCTATTCTCCTGCCTTTTCTCCCACTCTTCTCTTCTTGCAGCATAACGACTTTTATTTTCCGAATCCAGTGAGTACTCAGTCATCCGTTCAAACTTTTCTGCCTGTCTATCTGCATATTGCCGTTCTGCTTCCTTACGGTTCTCTTCCTCTATATCCTGGATCTCTTTTCTCGTAAACTGATCATCCGGCGGAGTGCTGATCCCTTCAAAATAGGTAGTATGGCCATCCTTGCATCGTGGATGATAAAGCCCTGCCGCTATGGCACTACTCATAAGCGGATATGGACCATCTTTTGAAGAACCTCCGCTCCATACGTCATCTATCAAAACCTTTCCAACCCAGGGAAGGCATTTGGGACACGGATTCCCACGTTTATTCATAATGACAGTGGAAATCCCCCACTCCTGTCTTTTTTCCCCTTCTCCCTGCAGATATGCCCTCTTTGCGGCCGTACGGATAGCCATATCCGCATAATCCGATAAAGTATGGCGCGCTCCATTGGCATATTCCACGCAGTTAAGTCCTGCTGCCCTTAGATCCTTTGTTGCCATATCCACCGCTTTTTCATAAGTCCCTGCTCCTGTATTGGCATAAACCTGGGCATTAAAAACAGCCTTACGGTATTGATCATTTGACATCCGCAAGACTGCTGTTTCCGCTTTCTTCATATCATCTGTGGTGGCCTTAATAAGAGCATTCAACTTTCTCTCATTGAGCCGGAAGAATTTTGCCGACATAGCAGAAGAGCTTCTCCTGTAGCCTTTAAATCCTTTTTTAATGGCTTCCAGTATTTCTATTTCCTGTTCCATATTTCCGGTACTATGGGCGGTTCTGATAAGATCATCTATCTTTGCATTGATATCCTTGAACTTTTTTGCATATCTTTTCTGATTCTCCAGCTTATACTGCTCCAATGCCTTAAGCTGCTCCACCTGCCACTGGGTCCATTCAATACCCTCTTCTGTTTCCTCTGCGCGGTGCCTCTCCATGTTTCGGATCATGGACTTGATCAGCTCATCTTCTATTTCTGCAAAGGCTTCTCCAATATCGTAATCGTCCATTCCTATGCTCCATTCGAATATACTTTAAATCCCTGCTGCTTAAAATGCCTTGTAAGTTCCTTCAGTTTAGTTTTGCTGGCGCACTTATCGCATCTTAATTCCGCATAATCCTTTTTCTCGACCGCATAGATTCCGAAGGGCACCTGTTCACTGGCTACTTTCAAAAGTCCCTGGTACTCCTTCCTGCTCATGCTGTAAGTCCTCTTCATCACTTTTACCTTCAACGATATTCACTCCTTCCTCTGCCACGGCCGGTTCCCGTACCATTGATATCCCCTGTTCCTCTTTCAGGCGGGCGATCTCTCCCTCTTTCCACGTTTCATCTTTGGAATCCCCATACAGCTCTTCTACACAGGCCTCTATCGACATGATCCCCTGTGTCTTTCCTTTCCCGACTGTCTCTACCTGGCTCTCAAAACTGGGATTGGCATATTCTCCAAATGGTATGTCAACTTCAATTTCTTCCAAGGATTCCTTTGCCAGAGTGTGTAAAGCATTGATGCTTGCCGAAACAAGTTCCGGTAAGGTTTCCTGAAGCGCTTCTATGATTGCATTCCTCGTATACAGGGTTGTTTTCTCTTTTTCCCGCTGTGCCTCGGCATTATCCAGTTTTTTCACATCTATTCCGAGTGTGGATGGACTGATAATCCCCTGAAGGCAAAGGTCTAAAGCCGTTATGTAAGACGCCATATAGCTGTCATGCGGAATATCGGGCTGCTCTGTGGTTATTGTGTTCTTTCCGTTTTCCTCCATATTGTCGCCGCCTGCTATAAAGCGGTTATCAAAAGAATTGGGTTTCAGCAGCTCGCCTGTTTCAATACTTCGCGGTATATAAGATTCCGGCACATAGGTTCTTGCCCTCCCCGCTCTTAAGGCATCCATCCATTGGCTCCATGCTTCGTCAAAGGCATCAAAGCTGTCCAGCTTGCCTGCAAATACAGATCCGCCCCGCCCCTCAAACTTATTGTTTTCAAATATGCTCAAAGGAACTGCCAGCATCAGATCATCTTCAAACTTCCATGCTTCCGGCACTCCTTCCAGTATTTTTATATCTACCTGCTTATCATCCTTATACAATTCATTCCGAATGTATCCATGCCCATAATACTCACACAAAATATACTTATTGCTGCTTATTTCATAGGGAGTCTTGAACATGATCTCCTTTATCCGGTCATGTTCCCTGATAAGTTCAATCTTTTCCCCGGAATACCATTCAATGATCGGATACTCGCTGACCTTTGTATCTATGGTTATCTTAAAAGCCCCGTCTCCAATGACCAGAACTTCCCTCAGACACTTTTCCAGTTTTTTGCGGAATCCATTGTCCCTTTCAATTTTCTCCCACAGGTCTTTGGCTTTTCCTTCTTTAAATTCAAAGTCATTCATATCCGAAAGCACAATGGATGTAAGCGTCCTGACGATCAGTCCCGGAAGTCCTGTATGTATTTTTCTCATTTCCATTCCAGGCGTACATTTACTTGCCCAGAACTTATACTTATCCGCATATTCCGTCAGGCTGCTATAGAGCTGTTCCAGTTCGTTCCCGTCTCCTCTGTACCATATCCTGTTTTTTATGGCCTCCGCCTCAAAATCAAGCACTTCATTGATCTGGATGTTATAGGGCCCTGACGGATTGATATTTAACCATGTGCGGATTCCTCTTTTTATTTTTTCACTCACTTTCTTTGTCCACCTCATTATCCTTTATTCCCTTCTTCAAAACCTATCAGATGCTTATAGGGGATAAAAGCATACTGACTGGCATTAATGGTATGATCATTGCGGTCCTCAGGAGCATCCTTATCTTCCTGCCAGGAATACCGCTCCATTTCAGATATATGTTCCGTGCAGTTCTCAACAACCAGATAGCTCCCCTGCTGTATCCATCCGATCTGTAAGTTGATCCTGTCTATAATGGTTATCTTTTTGTAAGAATTAAAGAAATTGTAAATACAGCCATGTAGCCTTTTATATTTATTCAGCTCTGTTATGGTTGCCTGATCCGCACAGTCAATAAATACATCCTTTGCAAATCCCCATTCTTTTTTGCAGTAATCAAGAAACTGAATAAATTTAATGGTTGTATCAGACGGTGCCAATGGGACATCCAGATCGGCATTGCTGTATACCTTTTCTTCCAGGGTTATCAGTTTCCTTTCAAATGTTATTCCCTGAAATATCATTGCTATGGTATCCGGAGAACTGCTGGAATAAGAGGTATCAAGTCCGGCCGTAAATTTCCTGAACCTTATCTTTCCCGCCCTGATCTGCTGCTTAAGCAATTCCTTTGAGACCACGTGCTTCTTTCTTTCAAAATTAGGAAATACCAGGCCTGTGGCCTTCCCCCGTAATCCTTCAATCTTGTTTTTCCATATCTTGGTTCCTTTGGGAGTATTGGTTATTATCTTCTCAAGCTTCTCTTTGTCCAGTCCCAGATTATGTTTAAAAGAAAAGAACCAGTGCACCCATCCGGGCTTTGGCTCTTCTGTTAATTCCTCTATGATTTCTTTAGGCGTTTCCTGTTTCCATTCAGGAAGCGGTCTGGCATGATTGATATATTCCGAATAAACCTGAAGGTTAGGATCATCCGGATTTAATGTTGCCATGACATAATCGCTTCTCATGGCAGACTCCCGGACAAATTCTATATCTGCGGTATTGATCTCATCAATGTACAGGCATCCATATTGTCCGCCCAGGGCATCCTTCCATTTCTTCTTATTGCCGTATCCTACCACAAATATGATCTTATCCCCATTGCTGGTATGGTACAGGATATGGGGCATCTTATAATCCTTGCTTCCGTTTCCGTTATACTCAACAAGTATCCCAAAATCATCTATAATTCCCAAATCTTTATTGATGATATTCTTTTCCGCCGTTCCTGTATCATCTGCCGCAACGATATGAAGCTTTTTAGGGGACTTTGCCACCTTCAGCATAAACTTAAACAGGCCTACAGTGGTTTTTCCTGCTGCCGTAGTCCCTTCCAGAAATTCTACACTGGCATTGCAGCGGATAAAGGCTTTATACTTTTCAGACAGAATCAGGTTTTGGCTGTTCATCCCCACCACTCTTTTCCGGTTTTTCGCCATCATCCAACTGTTCGATCAGTTTATCCAGTTTGGTTATCTCTGTATTTAATGTCCCTGAAAGGTTGGTTTCTGTTTTCGTGGTATATCCGTGTTTGGACATCCAAAGCCCGGCAAGCTGCGACGGTATAATGCCTAATTCGAACTTCTTTCTGGCATCTACCTCACATTCCTCTTCCATGCGCGTAACGATGTCAACATATTTTTTATCGCCTGCATAATACTTGTAAAACGCAGTCCGGGAAATGCCTATAAATACGCAAAACCCTGCAATCGTATAGGTAATGCTTTTTCTAAGCTCAGCTGAAACAAACTCGCTGTTTTTGGAACTGAAATCATGGGTAAGTACCGTCTGGTTGTCACAATCCGATTTATAAGCATTCCACATTTCTTCCATTGCCTTTACTGAATTGATTTTAGGTTTTCTGCCCATGAATTCCACCTCCCTTGATATGCCCTAAATAAAAAGGAAATCATAATATCATAATCATTTTACCCTAGATACTATGATTTCCATAAATTATACTAATTTTTAACTATTCTATTAATGTTATTCGCTCATATCCATCTTACCTTTTTCAGTCTTCAATCGTTCTATGTATATATTTCTTGTTTCTATATTAGACATCATATTACTGTTTACAATGGCTATAAAAACAAATAATAAAACCGAGAAAACTACCAATATTGCCTCTTCAAACTTCATACTACTTGCATTAGTATTTTTCCAAAAAGTAATATTAAAAATAACTGTTGATAAAATTCCCAATTGTGTAGAATTTGTCCGTCCTATTAACGCATTCCAAACCCTTCTAAGTAATATTAAATTTTTATCATACCCTTTCATTACACTAAATAGCTCATTATACTTACTTTCCCATCCGTTTCCTTCTTCGAGAAAAACTGCACTATAAGCTGCCAATCTATTTATTCCATCCTTTTTTCTGTTAATTAAATTTTGAAAAGGAAAAAGAATAATATATGGCGAAAGGAATAATACCGGCTTATTAAATTGTGCCGCCAACACAAAAATTGAAAGTGTTATAGTATACATTGCAATTGAAATATTAACTACAATTTCTGTTGCACTAATAATTTCCTGCTTAATCATAGAATATTCAACTTCTTTACTTATCATATAATCCCCCCAAATATTATATAATAAACCTAATATTTTTTACATTATAACCCAAAAATTTACAAAAAGAAACACCCTTGACGATACGGATGTTTCCTTTTTTATAATTTAAGTAGAATCTGTTGGCTTAACCAGTTTCTGCAATTTACACTATAACATTTTGAAAACGAACAATGTGAACAAAACGAACAAACTTTACTTTTTTCCTAAAAATCTTTCTAATTCCATCCTCACACTGTCCCCCGTCGCCTTCCTCCCCATCTGCTGTGCTGTCTGCTCCCAAGACAGGCCTTCGAAATATTTAAACCGGATGATCCGCTGCATCCTCATTGGAATGGTATTCATAAAGGATTCCACTTCATGTTTTTTCCGTTCTGCATTCTGCTTTCTTTCTTCCAGCAGTTTTGTTTCATGAAGTAAGGCATCATGATCTGCTGTTTTATATAAAAGACTGCCTTCAAGGTGGAAACTGGTCTCCGCGTAAGGAAACTCCGGCATGGATCCTTTTACCTTGTCCTGTACAATAGTCTTTTTCTTTCTCTCAAGTCTCTTTATGTCCTTTTCTGTCTCACGGACCAGCTCACAGGCATCTATATATTCTGATAAAATTGTCTTGTCCATCTTGTTTCCTCCTCTTCCCTCTGTCGAATAATGTCGACCGATTAT
>ULTO01042602.1_pt1 | contig 11798 bp, 9 predicted proteins | sample 1957601 | NCBI WGS metagenome assembly ULTO01 (sample SAMEA4835734, study PRJEB28245) | human gut metagenome | biome: gut microbiome; material: fecal sample | place: Denmark | collected 2008 | reverse complement strand
CAGCCGTTTGGCTGCCTTTTTTGCACGCAAAAAATTATTGATTTACCTACGGGATTGGTGGTATAATGATCACGAGGTGAAATATATGATATCAACTAAAGGACGCTATGCAATACGCATACTGCTCGACCTTGCCGAGCACAACAACGGCAGCTACATTCCCATGAAGGAGGTCGCCGCCCGACAGGAGATATCTCTAAAATACATTGAGAAGATCATGCCGTCACTCAAGTCTTCCGGGCTTATTGACAGCGTTCACGGCATCGGTGGCGGCTACAGGCTCACAAGGCCGCCGGAGCAGTATACCTTGTGGGAAATACTAAAGCTTGCGGAGGGCGATCTCGCGCCCGTTTCCTGCCTTCAGGATAACGCGCCGGTCTGCCACCGCGCGGCCGAATGCCGCACACTGTCGGTCTGGCAGGGATACTACGACCTGACCCGTGAATATTTTTCCGGAATAACGCTTGCTGACCTTATGAACGCGCAGCGCGGCGGAGATTACGTCATCTGACAATCTCTCCGCCGCCGAGTACGGTGTCACCGTCGTATAAAACGGCGGCTTGGCCGGGGGTTACAGCGCGCTGCGGCGCGTCAAACTGTATTGTAATGCTGCCGTCTTTGTGGGCAATCGCCGTTGCGGGCTGCTCGGGCTGCCGATAGCGGATCTTTGCGGTGCAGCGGATCGGTTCGGCCGGAGTCTCGCCGCTGATCCAGTTGAAGCCGCGAACCTCGGCTGTGGACGAGTACAGCTCGTCGCTGCCGCCAAGCGTAACCGTGCTGTTTTCGGCGTCGATGCTGCACACATACCTGCGCTCGGGGAGTGACAAACCGAGGCCACGGTGCTGCCCGACGGTATAATGCGTTATGCCGCGGTGAGTGCCGATAACCTTGCCGGAAGCGTCGATGAAATTGCCGCACGGCGCTTTCATGCCTGCCAGCCGCTCTATTGCGGCGGCGTAGTCGCCGTCGGGGACAAAGCAGATATCCTGACTGTCCGGCTTGTGTGCGCTCGAAAGCCCGGCTGTGTCGGCGATAGCTCGCGTGTCGGTCTTGTGCAGAGAACCGAGAGGGAAGAGTGTGTGCGCAAGCTGCTCCTGAGTGAGCATGTATAGAACATAGCTCTGATCTTTTGATTTATCCAGCGCCTTTTTGAGCTGATACTTTCTGCCGTCAAACTCAATGCGCGCATAGTGGCCGGTGGCAATTTTGTCGCAGCCGAGAAGCTTTGCACGCTCAAACAGCTTATCGAATTTCATATACCGATTGCAGTCGATGCACGGATTTGGCGTTTGCCCCCGGAGATAACCGGAGGCAAATTTTTTGATGACCTTTTCGTGAAAATTGTCCTTGAAGTTGAACACATAGTAGCGCATTCCTAGCGAGAAAGCGACGCTGCGTGCATCCTCAACATCGTCGAGACTACAGCATGTACGGCCTCGCGGCAGACCGGCGTCGCAGTTATCGTATAGCTTCATTGTACAGCCGATGCACTCGTATCCCTCGTCGCACAAAAGCTTTGCGGCGACGCTGGAATCAACGCCGCCGCTCATTGCTATCAATACTTTCATCATTCCGCCCATGTTGCTGCAGGGGTCGCGCGCATCGCAAGTATGGTTCGGCTTATCAGCTCGTCAAGGCTCCAACCGAGCATATCTGCGCCGCGCTCGATGACCTCGCGCGAGCAGCCGGCCGCAAAGTTTGCGCTTTTGTATTTCTTCTTAACGGATTTGAGCTCCAGATCGTCAACGCTCTTTGACGGCCGCATGATGGCAACAGCGCCTATGAGACCTGTGAGCTCATCCGTAGCATACAGGACCTTTTCCATCAGATGCTCGGGCTTTATATCGACCGTGATCGCATAGCCGTGGCTTGCCGTCGCGTGAATGATCGATTCGTCAAGCCCCTCCTCGCGCATCAGCTCTTGGCTTTTAATGCAGTGCTGATCCGGATACTGCTCAAAATCAAGGTCGTGCAGCAGACCGACAACGCCCCAGAAATCTGCCTCGTCCGCATAGCCAAGCTCTTTTGCGAAGTATTCCATAACGCCGGAAACTATAAGTCCGTGCTTTATATGGAAAGGATCGGAGTTATATTTTTTGAGCAGCTCAAGCGCCTGCTCTTTGTTCGGAATCATGGAAAAAGCCTCCTGTGTTATTTGTGATAATTAGTCGGCAAACAGCGGGGTGGAAAGATAGCGGTCGCCGGTATCGGGGAGAAGAACAACGATCGTCTTGCCCTCGTTCTCGGGACGCTTTGCAAGCTCGATGGCAGCCCATACGGCAGCGCCGGAGGAAATACCGACCAGAACGCCTTCGCTCTTGCCGATCTCCTTGCCGGTTGTGAATGAGTCGTCGTTTTCGACGGGGATTATTTCGTCATAGATCTTGGTATCCAAAACGTCGGGAACAAAGCCAGCGCCGATACCCTGGATCTTGTGAGAACCTGCAACGCCGGTGGAGAGAACTGCGGAGCTCTTCGGCTCGACTGCAACGACCTTGACCTCGGGCTTCTTGGACTTGAGATACTGGCCGACGCCGGGCACGGTGCCGCCGGTGCCTACGCCGGCAACGAAGATATCAACATTGCCGTCGGTGTCTGCGAAGATCTCGGGACCGGTGGTCTCAAAATGCGCTTTCGGGTTTGCGGCGTTTACAAACTGGCCGGGGATGAAGCTGTTGGGGATCTCCTTTGCGAGCTCATCGGCCTTCGCGATGGCGCCCTTCATGCCCTTTGCACCCTCGGTGAGCACAAGCTCTGCGCCGTATGCCTTCATAAGCTGGCGACGCTCAACGCTCATGGTCTCGGGCATTACTATGATTATGCGATAGCCTCTTGCCGCAGCTACGGATGCAAGACCGATGCCGGTATTGCCGCTGGTCGGCTCAATGATAACGGAATCGGCATTGAGAAGCCCCTTGGCCTCTGCGTCGTCGATCATTGCCTTTGCGATCCTGTCCTTAACGGAGCCGGCCGGGTTGAAGTACTCAAGCTTTGCGAGTATCTTGGCTTTCAGGTCGTGCTTCTTTTCAATGTGGGTAAGCTCAAGCAGAGGAGTGGAACCAATAAGCTGATCGGCGGAAGTGTATATTTTAGACATGATATTATCTCCTTTTAATAAATAGTAAGAATTAAATATTAAATTGATTTTTGTTTTATTGAAGTGGGTTAGCCGTTTTTGCAGACCCGACATCGGAAGACAATATATGCTGCCATATTGATTACCTCGGTTCGAATAAATACTACTAACTTAGTAGGTTGGTAGTATTATAAGTCTGCGTTTTGCATTTGTCAATAGCTTTGCGAAAAAAGTTGAAAAAAGAAGTTGTAAAAAACGCACAAAATAGCGAGAACGTAAATGGCAATTATGACGAATGAATATTAACCGCTTGATATTATTAAGAATACTACTTATTATTACAAGTGACGGCATCAGTTAAAGCAAGCTGTACTTGCTGATGTATAAGGAAAAATACGGAGGAAATATGAAAAAGAGATTATTAAGCTGGCTGCTCGTGCTGGTAATGGTTATGAGCATAGCACCAATGAGCGCCCTTGCGGCTGAAAATAATGAACCTGCATGGGAACAGTATGTGATGAGCGCCGTTGACTATGAACATGCCCGGTTTTCTTTTGCGTCAGTGTTCGGCAAGAGCGTTAATATCACAAAGACCGGCATTGCCCTTTATAACAGCACCGGGAAACTCACTTATTCTGCTAAGGATGATGTGAACATATCATCATCGCGGATTAAGATCGATTACACCGTGCCGTATAAGGGAAAGACCTTGATGACGGCTGAGCTTTATGTAGTTGCCGATGGCGAAAAATATGTGTATAGCTTTGAGTTTAATATGATCCACATTCATGATACGGGTGATAAGATCATTGAACCTACATGCACCGAAAAAGGGTATACGCTGCATGGATGCACCTGTGACCCTTCCATATATAAAGATACCTACACTCCTGCCCTCGGCCATGAGTTTGTTGATGGCAAATGCACACGCTGCGGCATTGATGTACTCGATGCGTTTACGGATGTGAAGAGGGACTCGTATTGCGCCGACGCAGTGCAGTGGGCGGTGGCAAACGGCATAACGAAGGGCACGGACACGACGCATTTTTCGCCGAACGCAGGCTGCACTCGCGGCCAGGTAGTAACCTTCCTCTGGCGCGCAGCAGGTGAGCCGACAGTCGGCGGAAACGTCAGATTTGTTGACGTGGCGCCCGGCTCTTACTGCTACGAGGCCGTCAAATGGGCAGTCGCAAACGGCATAACCAATGGAACCGACGCAACGCACTTCTCGCCGAACGCGACCTGCACTCGCGGCCAGGTGGTAACGTTCATGTATCGCGCCGAAGGTGAACCGGCAGTCGGCGGAAACGTCGGATTTGTTGACGTAGCGCCCGGCTCATATTGCTACGAGGCTGTCAAATGGGCAGTGGCAAACGGTATAACCAAGGGCACGGACGCAACGCACTTCTCCCCGAACGCAACCTGCACGCGCGGTCAGGTCGTAACATTCCTGTACAGAGCACAGTAAGCGCAAAGAATACAAACGCACCGCACGAAATTCGTGCGGTGCGTTTTTTTGCAATCTATCTCTTGACAAAGGTACGAAATCGTACTATACTTTGCAAGTATGATTTCGGACTAAAGCGAGGTAAACATGACACAGCAATCAAAACAGCTGCGCCGCTTCAACCGTCTTGTCGGCGAAACGGACGCGGTATACCACGAGCTTGCAAATCGGCTCGGCCTTTCCGACAGCGCGTTTCAGATACTTTATACGCTCAGGGCAGAGGGCGGGGCCTGCCCGCTGCGCGATATCTGCGCCTTTTCCGGGCTTACGAAGCAGACGGTAAACTCCGCCCTGCGCAAGCTTGAAGCCGAGGGCAGCGTCACGACCGAAAGCAGCGGCGCCCGGCACAAGACGGTCACGCTCACGCCGAAGGGAGCGGAGCTTGCGGAAAAAACCGTGGCAAAGGTGATCGAGATAGAAAACGAGATCCTTGGCTCATGGCCGGCAGAGGATCTTGAAAAATACATTCGGCTTACGGAGGAATTTCTTGTTTCCGTGCGTGCAAGGGCGCAGGAGGTGCATTCATGAACATAAAGCTTTCGGATCATTTTGACTATAAGCGACTGCTCAGGTTTGCGCTGCCGTCGATAATAATGATGATCTTCACGTCGATCTACTGCATAGTAGACGGCTTTTTTGTATCAAATTATGCCGGCAAGACGGCGTTTGCGGCGGTCAACCTGATAATGCCGCTGCTGCTCGTGCTCGGCTGCGTCGGCTTCATGTTCGGAACCGGCGGCGGAGCGCTCATCGCCAAAACCATGGGCGAGCGAAAGCAGGACAAGGCAAACGAGATATTCACGCTTATAATCACAGTGTCCGCGCTGTGCGGCGTTGTGCTTGCAGTGCTTGGATTTTTCCTGCTGCGCCCGGTCGCGGAATTCATGGGCGCGGAGGGCGAGCTTTTAGAGCAGAGCATAATTTACGGCCGCATCATCCTTATTGCGCTGCCGTTTTATATTTTGCAGTTTGAGTTTCAGTGCCTGTTCGCAACGGCCGAAAAGCCCAAGCTCGGCCTGTACGTCACCGTTGCGTCCGGCGTAGCGAACATGATACTTGATGCGCTGCTCGTCGGCGTGATACCGCTCGGCGTGACCGGTGCTGCGGCGGCCACCGCGATAAGCGAATTCATCGGCGGAGTCATTCCACTGCTATATTTTGCACGCAAAAACGACAGCCGTCTGCGCCTTGTGAAATTCAAATTCGACGTCAAGGCGCTGCTCAAAACCTGCACGAACGGCTCGTCGGAGTTTATGAGCAACGTTTCCATGTCAATCGTGAGCATGCTGTATAATATGCAGCTGATGAAATACGCCGGAGCCGACGGCGTTGCGGCATACGGCGTGCTGATGTATGTCAGCATGATATTCCAGGCGATATTTATCGGATTTGCTGTCGGAACGGCGCCTATAGTCGGCTTCAACTTCGGCGCGCAGAACACGGCCGAACTCAAGGGTCTGCTGTCAAAAAGCCTGCGCATAATAGGCGTATGCGCCGTATTCATGTTCGCTGCCGGCGAGCTTTTTGCAAGGCCGCTTGGCAAATTGTTCGTCGGGTATGACGATGAGCTTCTTGAAATGACGGTCCACGCATTCTCCATATTCTCGTTCTCGTTCCTGTTCTCGGGTTTTTCGATCTATGGCTCATCGTTTTTCACCGCGCTCAACGATGGCCTGACCAGCGCGATGATATCGTTCCTGCGAACTTTGGTGTTCCAGCTTGCTGCGGTGCTTCTGTTTCCGCTCATCTGGGAGCTGGACGGAATATGGCTGTCAATCGTCGGAGCGGAGGTCATGTCGATAACGGCAACTGTGCTTTTTCTTATCGGAAAGCGCAAGCGATACGGCTATTAATTCTAACATTTCTTGCCCTGAACTGCGTGTTCAGGGCAATTTTGCGTAGATTTACTTGCAAATATGCAAAGTTTGTGTTATTATTGGTATACATACCAATAATAACACAAAGAAGGAAGGGATCAGTATCACTATCACACATACGAGCATGGCTGCAAAGAAGCGAATACTCACTGCCTGTGTTCGCCTGTTTATCGAGCGCGGCTATAACGGCACGACGGTTGCCGAGATAATCAAGGAAGCTGACGTATCCGCCAGCTCGTTCCAGAATATTTTCCGTTCCAAGGACGGAGTGCTCAGCGAGCTTGCGGCGTTCATGTTTGCCGGTCAGTTCAAGGCTGCGCGCACGGTGGCTGATCCCGGCGATTCTCCCGCAATGCTATATGCGATCGAGACCGCGCTTCAGCTTACGATAACCGAGCTTAACGACAATCTGCGCGATATTTATGTCGAGGCATATTCGCACGAGGCGACGATGGAGTATATCTATCAAAGCACGACGGCGGAGCTATACCGCATCTTCGGATCTTATCTGCCCGATTATACCGAGAGCGATTTTTACGAGCTGGAAATCGGTTCGGCCGGCATAATGCGCGGCTATATGTCGCGTGGCTGCGACATGTATTTCACGCTGGAAAGGAAGCTCGAGCGGTTTCTGAGCATGAGCCTCGGCGTTTATAACGTGCCCGAGGACGAGCGGCGGCGGATAATCGACCGCATTCTTGAGCTTGACATGCGCGCGATAGCGACAAGCGTTCTGCACGAGCTGGTGCAGATGCTCGCCGACCACTTCGACTTCGCGCTCGATGACGAGATCGAATCGGCGCTTGTGCAGTGAAAAAATAATTATTTAATAGTATATGAAAGCCGGGCGTTTTTGTTGAACGCCCGGTTTTTTGCGCTGTTTCAAGAAAAAAATCGGGCAAAGCCGCATGCTCATAACGGAGGCTTGTATCTTGACATGTCGGGCAAATATGTTATAATCTAACTATCATTTGCCGATTTGGTATGATCGGTGCAAAAATTCAATAAAAAGGAAAAATTCAGGAGGAAACATGAAAAAGAGACTTATCAGCATGCTGATGGCGGTTCTCATGATCGCATCCCTGCTGCCTGCTGCCGCTCTGGCAGAGGCTCCGGCAACGGATACTCATGAGCATAAGTATACCACCGTTAGCATCAAGAAGGACGCTGAGAAGAAAACTCCCGGCGTAGAGTACAAAGTCTGCAAGGAATGCGGCAAGATAGACACTAAGTCTATCTCCATCAAAGCATTTGCTCTGCTATGGAACCAGTGCAGGAAGTGCGAGATCGGCAAGACCATGATCGTCAAGGCTGCAAGCTGCCGCAACGAAGGTCTTACCATAAGCTACTGCGAGAAGTGCGGTAAGGCGTTCGCCAATAAGGATTTTGGCAACAGCACCTATAAGATCGAAAAAGCACTTGAGCACGTCTATGGTGAGTTCCACATCGAAAAGGCTCCCACCTGCACTAAGTCCGGCACCGGCTATGCTGTATGCAAGCTTTGCGGCGATGCAGCTTACTTCGAGGGTGAGAAGGCGGCAACTAAACTGCTGAAGCTTTCCGACTTTGACGGCAATGCAACTGCGTATGCAAATCGTGTTCGCGCAGTCTATGAGATGTTTGAGCCTACTAATCCCGATCACAGCAATACTAAACTGCTTGTTGCCGTCACTGAGACGACAACGGCAAACGACGTTAATGGCAATCCAATTACTCTTTATCCTGCGAAGAAAGCACAGCATGTTGCAGCCGTTAAAGGCCAAGCTTACAAGCTTGATCCTGAAACCGGCCTGTATGTAACTGATGAAAACTCGGCAAACTTTATTAAAGGCTATACAGGCGATATGATCTGCCCCGACTGCGGCGTTGGTGTTAAGACCGGTGAGCCTATTACGCATAAGTTTACGGTCGACACTACCGATAGCAAACTTGCTACATTTGATAAGAAAACCCTCAAGGGCGTAGACGGTAAGGCCGATGTTGTAAAGTGCGACACTTGCAACTACAAGGGCGGCGAAACCATTCGCGCAATGGGTATGTATGATACCTGGTATGGTGAGGATGCAAAGCCGGCTACCTGCGAAAAAGCGGGCGTTGGAGCAACAATATACTGGAGAGATAAGACCACAGGCGACGTAAAATCCAAAGAAGGCGCAGAAGGAAAAGCTCTTGGCCACAATTATGTTCTCGTAGAGGGTGAAAAGGCAACTTGCCTCCAGAGTGGCTTTGAGTACGTTAACTACAAAGAGTGCACTCGCTGCCATGCTACTACAGGCGACGCAAGCAAGAAGATCCCCATCACAGCTCCCGGCAAGCACAGCTATGCGCTTGACTCTTTCTATGATGCAACCTGCCAGCATCAGGGCCTGGCCTACAAGAGCTGCAAGCTCTGCGGCGCTAAACTCATGAATGCTGATGGTACGACGTATGTTGAAGTAACACCTATGGTCGCACACACCGCATCCGACAAGCTTGCCAATGTCAAGGAAGCGACCTGCACCGAAGTCGGCTACACCGGCGATAAGGTATGCAAGTTCTGCGGCATCGTCATGGAGAAAGGCAAAGAGATCCCCATGATCGAGCACACCCCCATGGACGTTGAGGCAAAGGCTCCCACCTGCACCGAGCCCGGCGTTACCAAGGGTACTGTCTGCAAGGTCTGCGGCACCGTCCTGAGCGCTCAGGAGACCGTTCCCGCACTCGGCCACAAGACCGAGCTTGTGAACGCTAAGGAAGCGACCTGCCTCGAGGCCGGCTACACCGGCGATAAGGTCTGCACCGTCTGCAAGCAGACCATCGAAAAGGGCACCGAAGTCAAGGCTCTCGGCCACAACTATGTTAAGGGCGTCTGCACCCGCTGCGACGCAAAGCAGCCCGGCTACAACCCGTTCACCGATGTCAAGAAGGGTCCCTACTATGATGCGATCCTGTGGGCATACTGCAACGGCGTTACCAACGGCATTTCCGACACTGTATTCGGCGTTGATAACGGCTGCACTCGCGCTCAGATAGTCACCTTCCTGTATCGCGCGGCAGGCCAGCCGAAGGTCGAGAACGTTAAGAACCCGTTCACCGACGTGAGCAAAAACAGCACTTACTACAACGCGATCATGTGGGCTGTCGAAAACGGCATCACCACCGGCAAGACCGCTACCAGCTTCGACCCGAATGCAGTCTGCACTCGCGGCCAGATAGTCACCTTCCTGTGGCGCTATGAGAAGGCCCCCATCGTGAGCAGCCTTGCAAAGTTTGACGACGTTGCGGCAAACTCCTACTGCTACAATGCAGTTATGTGGGCTGTCGAAAACGGCATCACCAACGGCAAGACCACGACCACCTTTGCGCCCAATGATACCTGCACCCGCGCACAGGCAGTCACCTTCATTTACCGCGAGTTCGCAAAGTAAAAACCAATTATGATAATAACTCCACGTCCTCGGACGTGGAGTTATTTTTACCTTGCAATGCGTTTATTTGTATAATATACTTTATAAGGAAATTTCGCAAATGGGAGGTCATCATGAAAAACAGACTTATCGGGACGATATGCGCAGCGGTGATGCTGCTTGCGCTTTTTGCGCCCATGGCGATGGCGGACGGCGTGTGCGGCGAGTCTGTCAGCTGGACGCTGACGGATGCCGGCGTGCTCACGGTGTTCGGTGAAGGCAAAATGACGGACTTTTCCGCCGGTGAAGCGCCGTGGTATGCCGAGCGCGGCGCTGTGCGGAAGCTTGTTGTCGAAAACGGCGTGACCTCTGTCGGAATCGGCGCATTTTCCGGCTGCGGACTGATCGAGACCGTCACATTGCCGCTCACGCTCGGGCGCATCGGAGACGGTGCGTTTGACGATGTGTACGCGCTGAAAAACATCTATTACGCAGGCTCGATCGCTCAGTGGAAGGCGATAGATATCGGCCTTGGCAACAGCTTCGGCAGCGCAAAGCTCGTCTGCGCCGATAAGACCGAGCCGTTTTCGGATATCTCCGGATGGTATCACGACTATATCATCACCTGCTACATGGCCGACATCGTAAACGGCCGCCCTGACGGGACCTTTTGCCCGGAGCAGAACGTGACCCGTGCGCAGTTTGTCATGATGCTGTATAATATGGGCGGCCGCCCCGAAATTGCGGATACGTCTCTCGGCTTTGACGATGCCAATGCCGTTTCTGCGGTATACGCCGCGGCTGTAAAATGGGGAGTTAAGGCCGGCATAGTAACCGGCTTTACGGATAATACGTTCAGACCGAATGCCGAGATCAGCCGTGCGCAGATGGCGGCGTTTGCGTATCGCTTTTTGAAGCTCGGCGTGAGCGCGGATGTGCTCGGCGGGCTTTCCGGCCGCAATGACTTCCGCGATTACGGCTCGATCGCCGAATGCTACCGCGAGTCGGTTGACGTTATGGCGAATATCGGAGTCATTCAGGGCTACCCGAACGGCAGCTTCGTCCCGAACGCAACGGCCACGCGCGGCCAGTCCGCCGCCGTTCTGTCGCGCCTTTTAGCGGCGCTGACGGAACTGAGAACATGAAAAAAAGACCGCCGAGGCGGTCTTTTTTTGTTAGCGTTTTTCCTGCGCGCGGATGAGATTTTTGTAAAAGCTCACAGCGCCGGGCAGGCAGTTGTATTCGATGTTTTCGTTCAGCCCGTGCATGCCCTTCATCTGCTCCGGCCCATAAATAACGGGTGCAAAGCGGATGCAGCTTTTGCATACCGGCTGATAAAACTGCGCGTCGGTAGCGCCGGTCATGACGTATGGGCTGACCGGAAGTCCGGGGAAGGTCTCGTTTATGACGGCCTCGACCTGGCGGAACGCAGCTCCGTTTATATCGACCGCCGGGGTGTAGTCGTTCGAGTGGATGACCTCAGTCTCAAGCCCGTGCTTTTCCGCGATTTTGCGGATGATCTCAAGGCTTTCCTTTTCGCCCTGATGCGGAATGAAGCGCATGTTCGCGCTGACCGTCGCCTCCTGAGGCAGAACGTTGCATGCGTCGGAGCCGGACTGCATCGTGAACGCGATGGTCGTTTGCAGCATTGCTCCGGCCTGCGCGCTGATCCTGCCGAGAACGGGCTTGAGCACCGGCGCAAACAGCCACAGGTTGCCCATGACGAGCTTCAGCGGAAATGCTGCATACGGCGCGAGGCTTTTGAACATCGCGGCGACCTCGGGCGGAAATTCGCGGCGGAAATAGTTGTGCGTCTCGACGTCGTTAACGAATGCGGCAAGCCGTGCTATAGGCGTGTTTTTTGCCGGAGCGCTTGCGTGACCGCCGGATGAGCGCGCGGTGAACTTGACGTCGCCCTTGCCTTTTTCAAAAACGCCGACCATGGCGAAGTT
>ULTO01059200.1_pt1 | contig 11801 bp, 7 predicted proteins | sample 1957601 | NCBI WGS metagenome assembly ULTO01 (sample SAMEA4835734, study PRJEB28245) | human gut metagenome | biome: gut microbiome; material: fecal sample | place: Denmark | collected 2008 | reverse complement strand
TCTTTGTTCTATTCTACTTTTCCTATCCGTGAACAGGCTCCAAAGGGGGCTGAATGGAACTTCAAGCTTGAACATGTTTACACTGTTGCTCTGCTGAATTTCGACTTGGAAGAAGAGGCATTTGACAAAAATGATATCAACCATGATGTGGGCTTGCTTGACAAGAAGACTCTTAAGGTTTTTAATGACAAACTTTCTTTCAAATATGTTGAGATAGCGAAGTTCAACAAGACAGAGGAGGAGCTTGACACGCTTTATGATAAGTGGTTATATGTGTTGAAAAACCTTTCCCGATTGGATGAGCGTCCTGCTGCCTTGAAAGAGAAAGTGTTTACTAAACTCTTTGAGGAGGCCGAGATTGCAAAGTTCACCCCAACAGAGTTGAAAGAATATGAGGATAGTTTGAAGGCGTATCGTGATGTCAAGAACTCTATAGATACGGCTTTGGAAAAGGGGCGTGAGGAAGGTAAAAACTCGAAGGCTATCCAAATAGCAAAAAGGATGTTGGATGCTGGCATGGATATAGAAACAGTTATGCAAATAACAGATTTGTCAAAAAGTAAGATTGAGAAACTAAAATTATAAATCTCTATTCATACTTGAATTGATAAACTGAGTCCGAAATGCTTATTTTGCATTCATTATAGCTTTCACTTCATGTTGATGCTATCATACAACTAACAAGCACGCTGTATAGGGAAACTTTCCCAATCATCACACTTGGAGTTGGGAAACGAGAATAATAATAAATAAGGTGAATAATAATGTCAATGGAATACGGAATCGTGTATTTACTAACAAACCCCGTAATGCCTGGTCTCGTTAAGATCGGAATGACGGCACAGGAAGATATTGATAAGAGAATGAAGGAACTCTATACTACGGGCGTTCCCGTACCATTTGAATGTCAATATGCCTGCAAGGTTGATAAGAATGATTGTCTAAAAATTGAGAAAGCCCTTCATAAGGCTTTCGAGCCAAACCGTGTCAACGCCACTCGTGAATTCTTCCGTATAAAGGTTGTTCAAGCCCAAGCTATCCTTGAACTATTCAACCAAGAGGATATTACCGAAAGCGTGGTTGACGAAATGGAGAATGATTTATCAGAAGAGGATAAGGCTGCGTCCTTAAAGGCTACATCGAAACGCCCATCATTGAATTTTACAGAGATGGGACTGAACATTGGTGACGTGTTGACTTGGAAGGATGACCCAAAAATTAAAGTAGTTATCATTTCCGACCGAAAGATAAAATATAAGGATGAAGAAACCTCTTTAAGCGCTTTGTCAGCTCAACTAAAAGGTTATAAGTCTAAACATATTGCTCCATGTTCGCATTGGCTATATGAGGATAAGTTATTGAGCGATATTTATGACGAAACTTATCCGTTTGATGAATAACAACAACTTTTATGTTCATGGATAGTGTTAGAGACTTATCCAAAGAAAAAGACATCATCCGAATAATCGGAAGAATGCCCGATCGTGTTTTGGATAAGGAGGCTGCTGCTGAAGGTACAGATATTCTAGATAGAATTTATGAGGTCCACATAGGCACGCAAGACAACTTGATTGAAATGTTGCAGAAAGCTGGCTATAAGGTTACTGAAAGTGATTCTTATACAGCTGTAATCATTGGTGAAAGAGTCTCCGAGAATACGCTCAAATCTTTGCTGGAAGGATGTAAGAAAATTGACGTATTTTCTATAGCTTCATGGCTGGTTGAAAACAAGATAGCAAACAAGAAATATACTTTTCACAAGGAACTTCCATCTATAGAAAACGTTGAAAAGAAAGAGGTTAATGGAGGAACGAAGGCATTAGCTATAATAGCAGTAATAGTAGTACTCGTTATTGTTATTTTCTTATGCCCAGTATTATTATTTGTACTTATCTTTGTTCCAGGCGCATTAAAGGTATTTATTCACTCATTCCATTAATGAGGATAATTGTAAAATTTTGTAGGAGGTGCGACTGTCGCCGCACCTCCTACAAAACTACTTTACTATTATCTTTTTGGTTTCTTTCACTTTGTCTTTCTGCAATCGGCTGACACAATACATCCCTGCTGATGCATTGGTTTTTATCTGAGCAGAGGTTTGACCGGCTGGTACATGAAATGAACCCATTGCTGCACCAGAAGCAGAAACTACAACAATATCAGACCCCTTCTCATTCGCATCATTGAATGTCACATTTATAGTAGAAGAACTTTTTGCAACTGTTGGTGAAATTCTCATGGAAGATGGGGCAATCTTCACTTTTTGAATCTTATTAGCAATTCCCTTATCTATCTTATAAAAGATAGTAGAGCTCGTATTGTTGTAATATCCATCGAAAGCCAAATAGACATTATCGCCAATAGTTATAACAAATGCTGGGTTAAAATATAAACTTCCTTCAAAACCACTATCAAAAGTAATATCAGAGATGATAGTGCCATCTTCTGACAGAATCTGAAAACCTGCCAAGGCAATCTCTTTCTCTTCTGAAATTACTTTTGAATTAGTCGTTATTATTTCTTCTTTTTCATATACGCCTCCTATAGAACCATTGCTATCTGCTATATTACTAATCTTTGATAATTTGTATTTTGGCATAATGTATTCATACGAGGGATCGTTATTGAATAAAGTCTGACTTACTTCAAAGTAGTTAGTTGTTTTACCATCACCATTGTTCAGGTTAATGTTAAGCAGGCGAATACGTTTCTGGTCTTCAGTGGCATCAACAACCCTTGTTCCGGCATTTTTCCAGTCAGAATATTGGACAGTATATGATATTCTATATCCTATGATATTTTTTCCATTATCTATAAAATACAATTTAGGATACTTCAGACCAAAATAGCTATAATTATAATACATTTGCTCATTAGTCGTATATCCACATCTGCTATAATCCACTTTGATTTTTTTTGTGCCATCACCCAAAACTTCAGTTATAAAGCATGATTCATCGAATGTAGGGTCGGCAGTCATCTCACGTTCCAAGAATTCTTCGTAAGAATCAAATCGACAATACTCACTTTTCCCTACCTCATTGACTGCCACCACTTCTCTAACTTGATCCTGATAAGTTAGTTGGTAGTTGAAAGGCAAAGATTCCTTCATGGTAATTCTTTTAGCTACTTCCAGATTATCATCATAAATCTGTATCGTATTAATATCATTACCATCGTACATCATTAGATAAGGTTTCCCATCGTAAGAAAATTCCTTTGGGGTAGAGAGTGCAGCGTCTCTTGTGTACCCAAAATCAAAACGGTCAGTTATTGTTTGACCATAAGACGGCATTGCCATAGTTGCTACTAAAAGCGATGCGAAAATAGTTTTTATATTCATATTTTTGTTGTTTATAGTTGCTGTAATCAGCAGCATATTTATTTAATCGTTTTGCCATTTCAGCAATTACACTCATAAAATGCTTAAACTGAACGGGCACGACAAAGGTACAAAAAAGGGAAGAAAAACACACTTTTCTAAAAGAAAAAATTCACAAACCGGAACATTTTTAACATACTTTTATCTTGACAGTTAGTCTGTCTCAATATTAATCTAATGAATTACCTCAGGTGGTTTAAGAATGGGCTGAAGCTCCTAATCCAGGCTAGCCCTGGGCTAGGAACTTCAGCCCATTCAGGACGTGTGGGACTAGTCCCCCTCTCAAATACTTCTCTTATAATCTTCCGTCTTCTTCAGCTTCTCATAGAGACTCTGAGCTATTTTATAATCGGGATCGGAGCCTTCAAGCCACTCCGAAAAATGGTGGTTGTGGTTCTTCTGCGTTTCCTGCTTGCGGAACGACTCCACCACACATTTCTTTTCTGCATCCGGAAACATCAGGTTCATGCGGGCGGCAAAGGCTGCCTTGTCCTGATTATCACGCACCATGTGGAAAGTATATTTCATCAGGCACCAGACTATGTACCATCTCTGCTGAGACTTAATGTTGCCTTTTATCCAGAACTTCAACTTCTCCTCCAACTTCACGGAATCTACCCAGTTCGCAAAGAACGGATCACCATGACGCTCGTACTCATCAGCCCTCGCAATTTCTGCCTCCCACATTTTATGCTCACCCTGATACTTAAATAGCGTTTCAAAATCCTCGGGCGAAGCCTGCTCCCTGACTAGCGTACGGACGAGTTCTTCTTCCTCATCCTCCTCTCGCTCAAACCAGTCAGAACAAAGCGTATAATTGTTGTATTTCCCTTCAATATCATTCATTACTTTCTGCAAGCTCAAAGTGGTAATATCTATTCTTCTCTCTCTCAAATGACGTTTCTGCACCTTAGCTACATGCTCCAGATGACTGGGTAACGTTTGCTCATCAAAAATCCTCTTGATATAACGGTAAATAATGACGGCTTCATGGTCTGTACGAAAAATTCTTGTTCTGTATAAGGCTAAAAAATCATTGCTGATTTCATGAATCGTGGTAATCGCCTTCTCCATAGCCAGCTCCAATCCTGTAGAGATAAAGTTCTTATAGCGTGTTTCAAACTCAGAAAACATAATCCCGGCTGGTGTATTCTGTTTCTCGCATTGCTCGAAAATTTCCTTAGCACCGGGAATCTGTTCATACTCCTCTACATTCTGTATATAGACTGCATGTTTTTTGGCGAAGGTCTGAAACTCATTAAGAATGTTCTCTAAAACAGCCGTATAAATTGCCATGAATTCATCGTCATAGCTTTTGTAGATGGAAATATAGACTTTCTTATGAAGGGAATGAATGAATTTAAGAAAATCTGTCAATTGCTCGGCAAGGTTTTGATAAATATGATAATAATATGTAAGACTCTTTCGCTTTCCTATATTCCTCTGAAAGTTGTCAACAGCATACAGAATCTCCTTACATAAATGTTCGGCTTCTCTCTTAAAACAGGTCACATCTTCTTGCGTAACGGGAGTGTATTTCTTCACTCCTGTTGCTTCATCTAATATTAGTAAGTCATCTTCTGACTCAATCTTTAGTTCTGCGTTGTAGCCGCAGTCATTATTGGGAAGTTCGTCCATGTTTAGTTTTTTATTATTTCAAAAATGTTAGAAAAAATAAGCGGCGTGGGGTTCCCTGTAAGTACCAGTATTAAGGTACCTGCAAGAACCTTCAGTAAGGTACAAACAAGTACTGCCCACGCCGTAGAGGAGTGGACGCCTTGCTGTCACCGTCTTCTTACTGATTTTGTGAATTTGCAGGTTCTTAATACTGTAGAAGTGCCAGATAATCAGCGTCTATCTTTTTATGATTACTTTCTATTTTCTTTCTGTTTCTTATTTCAAATTTTTAAAGGGTTTATGCTACATTTTCTTCATCATCCGCCCAGTGGTCGCATTGGCGCATCACGGTCTCCAGCGCCTTCTTTGCACCCTCAGGTGGATACTTGTATTTCTTGAGCAGTCGCTTCACCATCACTCGCATCTTTGCCCTTGCCGATTCCTTCCGGTTCCAGTCGATGGTGCGGTTGCGGTGCAACACCTCCGTCAGTTCCTTGGTCAGCGCCACAAACTCCTCGTCGGAGTAAGCCTGCCGCACTCCTTCGGGCGTGGAGAGCGCATCATAGAATGCCTTCTCCTCGGGCGAAAGTCCCAGGTCGTTGCCCTCTTCCTCAGCCTGCTTCATCTGCTGAGCCATCTTCAACAGTTCCTCTATCACTTCCTCGTTGGTGAGCAAGCCTTTCAGATAGTTGGAGAGACTCTGGCTGAGCATGTCGGAGAAGAGGTCGCTCTGAACCACGTTGGTCTTCTGCTGCTGCTTGATTTTCTCTTTCATCAGTTTGGTGAGCAGTTCCACAGCCAGGTTGCGCTCCTTCATGTTCTTCACCTCCTGGATGAAGGCGTCGTCGAAGAGCGAGAACTCTATCTGGCGGTCGCCGAAGAGATTGATTACTCCATCGGTCTTCACGCTCTGACGGAGCAGGTCGCCGATGCGCTCGTTGATTTCATGTCGGCTGATCTTGCCCTTCTGCGAGAGTTTGAGCATCATCACGCGCAGCGCATCCATGTAGCACACCTCCGCCTTCTGCTGCTCATCCAGAAGCGAACGGCAGAGCGTGGTGGCGTTGTGAAGCAGATTGCTGTGCTCCATGAAATTCTTCTTGCGCTGAACCATGGCTGGAGAACTCAGGAAGTTGGCTCCGCTCGTAATGGCGAGTGCCCGCTTCGTGTTGTCCTGTTCGAAGAAGCCGGAATAGTCGAAACCATGAAGCTGGTCTCGGCAGATTTCCATCTCTTCCTTCCATTTCACCAGGGCGGTCTTGGCGATGTCGGGGTCTCCGAAGCGGCGGCGGTCACGGTTGGTGTACTGCTGCATGGCACTCTTCAGCGCCTGCGCAATGCCTACGTAATCCACTATCAGTCCGCCTTCCTTGCCCGGGAACACTCGGTTCACTCGGGCTATTGCCTGCATCAGGTTATGACCGCTCATCGGCTTATATACGTACATGGTGGCGAGCGACGGAACATCGAAGCCCGTGAGCCACATATCTCTTACGATTGCGATTTTCATCTCATCGTCGTTGTCCTTGAATTTTCTTGCCAGTTCCTTCTTGTAGGCTTCGTTGCCTATAATCGGCTGCCAGTCTTCGGGGTCCTGGTTCGAACCGCTCATCACTACCTTTACCTTCTCCGTCCACTGGGGGCGAAGCTCCAGCATCTTGCGGTAGATTTTGATGGCGATGCTTCGGGTCAGTGCTACGATCATTGCCTTGCCGGTGAGTTCCTGCGCACGGTTTTCCTCGTAGTGCTTCACAATATCCCTTACCAGCGTGTCGATGGTAGCGTCTTCGCCCAGGAGTACTTCCAGTCTGCTGTGCTCCTGCTTTGCCTGCCTGATCTGCTCCTCGGTGGCTCCCTCATCGGCAAGGTTGTCGAACTCATCGTCCAGCAGCTTCATCGTGTCTTCGTCGAGGTTCAGGTTCACCACACGGCTCTCGTAATAGACCGGACGGGTGGCTCCATCATCCACCGCCTGACTCATGTCGTAAACGTCGATGTAGTTGCCGAACACTTCCTCCGTGTCTCTGTCGCGGTCGCTGATAGGCGTTCCGGTGAAGCCGATAAATGAGGCGCCTGGCAGGGCTTCTCTCATCTTCTGGCTGAATCCCTTCTTCATCGTCAGGCTCTTGTTGTCCCAGTGCTCCTCGGCGTATTGCGAGCGGTGCGCCTCATCGGTCATCACGATGATGTTGCGGCGGGTGGAGAGTGCCGAGTCGCCTTCTTCAAACTTCTGAATGGTGGTGAAGATGATTCCCCCACTCTTTCGGTTACGGAGCAGATTGCCCAGGTCTTCGCGGCTCTGGGCGTTCTGAGGTTCCTGACGAAGGAAGTCCTGGCAGCGGCAGAACTGACCGAAGAGCTGATTGTCGAGGTCCTTGCGGTCGGTTACCACCACGATGGTTACTTCGGGCAACCGTTGCACCAGCTGGTGGGCGTAGAACACCATGGAGAGGCTCTTGCCAGAACCCTGCGTGTGCCAGAACACGCCGATTTTTCCGTTGCCTTCCACTGCCATACGGGTGCGCTGCAGGGCTTTGCCCACGGCGTAGTACTGATGATAGGCGGTAAGAATCTTGGCGTATTTGCCCTGGTTCTTGTCGAAGCAGATGAAATTCTGCAGGATGTCGAGCAGTCGCTGCTGCTGGAACATGCCGAGGAAGAAGGTGCGATAGTCGGCAAAGAGGGTTGACTCGTATGACCCGTCTATGGTCTTCCATTCCATGTAGCGTTCTAGCTTGGCGGTGATGGTTCCGGCACGAGTCTCGCTCATGTCGCTGATTACGTTGAAGGCGTTGTAGCTGAAGAGGCTTGGAACGTCCTGCTGATAGTTTCTGATCTGCTTGTAGGCATCTTCGATGGATGCGTCTTCAGAGATGGCGCTTTTCAGCTCCACCACCACGAGGGGCAATCCGTTGACCATCACCACCATATCGCAGCGCTTGTTCTTATACTCTTCTACTCGCCACTGGTTCACCACCTTGAAGAGATTCCTTTCAGGATGGTCGAAGTCGATGAGCTTCATCAGGGCTGTTCGTTCTTCGCCATTCTGCAGGAATCCCACCTCCAGACCGTTTTGCATCCAGAGGGTAAACTGCTCGTTGTTCTGTTCTAAAGTACCGATGCTGATGTTGGTGATTTGCTTGATTCCTTCATCCATTGCATCGGCTGGCAGTTCTGGATTAAGCCGTCGCATCGAGGCGACCAAATCGGCACGATAGAAGGGCTCCTTATAGTTGCGCTCCACCTCGTAGCCACATTCGTACGCATAGCCGAGTTCGTCGCGGAACAGGGCAATGAGCGTTTGCTCGTATGCGTCTTCGGTGAATTTCTTTTCGTCTGCCATATTGTTAATATTTTATATTTTCTTTTCTCGCTATATTTTTTCGTTGCTCTTCTTATTCCGGGACTTCCAACTCGCCTGACATTAAACGAGGGAGAAGGGTGTCTCGGAGGAGAGAGAGACGGGAGTTCTCTAGCTTATTCGCTTTGATAGTTTTCTTCATCTGATTGTAGAGATTGTTAAACTCCTCAACGGCATTTTCGCTAGGAATGATAACTTCAATCGAACACAAGTCATCATAACTGAGCGATTGCCTTACACCTCCAATAGCTAAAGAAGCGACAGAATCTTTAAAGAAATCTGTATTTCTAAACAAATCGAAGTAATTCTCATAGCCATCTAGTACAGAAAAAACCACATAAACAGGACTTACACATCCGTCAAAATCAAATTCGTTTCTTCCTAGCGAACCGATATTAACTCGTGCAGGATTGTATGCGAAATCTCCTTTGTTTACTATCTTATATTTAGCTATGCTCGAACTAAAAACCTGCTTGGTAAAGTATTCTTCCGACAATACAAGTTCACCAGTTGTTACTGGCGAGAGAACCTTTACATCGTTTCTTTCCTTTACTTTTGCAGATTTATTCTTCGTAATATCTCCTAGAGTTCCTACTTTCCATCCTTCCGGAATCATTCCCAATTCACTATCCACGAACTTACCATCCTTGAAAGGCTTAAAGTCAACGAACCAGTTCTTGAAAATAGCCTGCGCCATCTCCTCCAAATCAGCATTGATCTTGTTGTTCAACTCTATCTTCCGGTCGAGAGAAGAAAGGATGGAAACAATGCGGCGCTGATCGTCAAGAGAAGGAATTGTTATGGGAACTTCATTCAATAATTTTGTATTGATAGAAGGCATCGTTGCACCAACTGCAATGTTCCTTATGTATTGCTTTGTTCCTTCATTAGTAAGAAAATAATATAAATACTCAGGATTTATTCCGGAGCGTGGTCTCACTCTTAGACAACGACCAGAAAAAAGCCATCCACTATATTCTTTAGATACATAAGAGCAACGGTCAACAGAACCAACCCTACTGAAAATCACATCTCCTTCTTGGGAGCAATATTTGGCGAGTCGCAATTTGTCTTCATCTGAAACCATTGGGAGGTTTTGGGATGTAAACCATTTGTTTCCTAAATGTTCTACGGTAACAATTGGTGTTCCTTTATTTACATAATTTTCCTTATGTAGTTGGCTTCCAAATGGACCAGTTTGAACATCAGCGACCTCCCCCAATCTAACTTCTTTCCACTCCATACTTTACACCTCCCATCCAATTTTCTTCAACTGCGCTCTTATCTCTTCTTCCTGCTTCTTGCTTTCCTCAAACAGCTGCTTCAGCTCACCGGTGAGATTCGTCATTTTCTCCTCGAAAGGCACTCCGTCGCCTTCGTCTTCGGCGATTCCTACGTATCTTCCAGGAGTCAGGATGAAGTCCTGAGCAGCAATCTGCTCGGTGGTGCATACGGCACAGAAACCCTTTTCATCCTCTAGGGTTCCCTGCTGGAACGCATGGAAAGTGTCAGAGATTTTCTTAATATCCGTATCAGGCATCAGCTCACGAAGCTTACGTGTAACCATCGTGCCCAGATTGCGGGCGTCGATAAACACGGTCTTGCCCTTCTGCGCCTTGTTGCGGCTGATAAACCAAAGGCTTACAGGAATACCCGTACTGTAGAACAGCTGCGAAGGCAAAGCCACGATTCCCTCTACCAGGTCGGCTTCGATGATGGCTTGGCGAATCTGTCCCTCGCCGCCACTCTGACTCGAAAGCGCACCATTCGCCAGCACCAAACCTATCTTTCCGTTAGGTGCCAGATGATGAATCATGTGCTGCATCCACGCAAAGTTGGCGTTGCCTGCTGGTGGCAAACCATACTGCCAGCGCACGTCTTCCTGAAGCGCACTCTGTCCCCAGTCGCTGAGGTTGAAAGGAGGATTGGCAAGAATGAAATCTGCCTTCAGCGTTGGGTGCTGGTCATCATAGAATGTGTCGGCAAAGACATTGCCCAGGTTCGCATCCAAGCCACGGATGGCAAGGTTCATGTGCGCCATCTTCCACGTATCAGGGTTTGCCTCCTGACCGTAGATACTAATCTTGCGAAGGTTTCCCTTGTGACGCTCTATAAACTTAGCGCTCTGTACAAACATACCACCGCTTCCGCAGCAAGGGTCATAGACTCTACCCTCGTAAGGCTCCAGAATCTCTACCAGCGTGCGGACAATGCAGGAAGGCGTATAGAACTCGCCACCATTCTTGCCCTCCAGGCTGGCAAACTGCTGCAGACAGTATTCGTAGGTTCTGCCCAGCAGGTCTTTCTCCTCGCCAGCATCGTGCATTTCTATATTCGTAAAGAGATCTACCACATCGCCCAGACGGCGCTTGTCAAGCTCCGGACGAGCGAAATTTTTAGGCAGAATGCCCTTCAATCTTTCGTTTTCACGCTCAATGGCGGTAAGTGCTTCATCTATTATCACGCCTATTTCCGGTGTGTGGGCAGCAGCACAGATCTTGCTCCATCGGGCTTCAGCAGGCACGAAGAAGATGTTCTCGGCAGTGTATTCGTCTTTATCTTCCGGGTCGGCGTATTCGTCGCCCTGCAGCTCCTGGAACTTCTGTTCGAAGCGGTCGCTGATGTATTTCAGAAAGATGAGTCCGAGCACAACGCCCTCGTATTGCGAAGCGCTGAGGTTGCCTCTCAGAATGTCGGCAGCCTTCCAAATTTTCTCTTCAAAACCAATGCTGATGGTATCTTGTTTCTTAGCCATGATTGTTTATTTATTAATGAGCACAAGTTGCCAGTCTGCGTTGCTGAAAACGTAGGAACTGTCTGTGCTGGTTATTGTAAATATCTGATTTTCTATCTTGATTTCATCGTCCTTGATCGTGTAAGGATAACTTCCGCAGGGACTGATTTCGTATTCACCGTGCACTAATTTGCCTGCTTCATCGAAGTGGTAAACCATTTCCTTTTCGGTGAAATAAACGCTGTCTGTGGTGATTATGTAATTTTATATCCATACTTATCTTACTTTTAAAGTCTTTAATTCATACGGAGCAATGTCATTTGCTCTATATTGAAGGCAAAGTTAATAAAACTTTTCGAAACCGCCTAATTTTATCACGTTATTTAACGGGAAAAGTGATGAGGAGAGCAGAAAAAGTGGCTTCGAGGGCAATTTTTACTCCTTCTGAAGGCAAAAATAAGAAGGGTAAAAATGCAGTTATGGGGCAGAAATGCACATTTTCTACCCTCATTTCTGTAGGAAAAGTAAAAAGAATATACAGGAAGAGATGGGGAACGTGGACGAATTTCAGAATATCCTGAGAGAAAAAAATGCAGGATAAACAAGACAAGAATATATAAGAAAAAACTTCAATACGTTTATAATCAACTGTTTACAAGGTGGTTCTCAGTAAGAAAATACCTCTTAATCCTTTACCTTTTTGGGGT
>ULTO01018540.1_pt1 | contig 11816 bp, 8 predicted proteins | sample 1957601 | NCBI WGS metagenome assembly ULTO01 (sample SAMEA4835734, study PRJEB28245) | human gut metagenome | biome: gut microbiome; material: fecal sample | place: Denmark | collected 2008 | reverse complement strand
GATGGCGTTGCCGGTCACCGTGACGAAACGGCTCGTGGACCCAGCCACATAGACCTCCAGCTTGATCTGCCGGTTATTGATGTAATAGCGGTCCTTGTCATAGGCCGGGAGCGAGGCTTTGAACAGAACCCGCACGCCGGTACAGGACGGGCTGTATTCCGTATAGGTATCCATCCGGGCGATGATGTCCTCGGCCATATCCGACAGCACGCCGTTCTCGACACAGCTATCGATGTCGATGGCACAGATGTCCCCAAAAACGCCGATGCCGATTCCGTCATATCCGGCACGGTGCCTGACGGCGATGGCATAATCCGTAAAGGTGCCCTTATTCGCAGAATCCGCACGGAGGCCGTTCGTCTGATACGGCACCTTGGTCCTGCTCCCGTCACGCTCCTCATATTTCCAGAGGCAGAAGGCACCTCGTTCTTTTAATTCCTGTGGCAGCTTTTCGTACATATCTGTAATCATCCTTTCCGGAGGGCTTTATCCCGTCCTCAATACCCACTGGAGGAAAACCGTCCAAGTGGTCCGCTTTTTCGGAGAAAAAATCTCTTCTCACTTCCCACCGGTCATGAGAGGCCGTTTTGACCAAAGATTTTTGAAGAAAAATTCTGTCCCTCAACTGGTAGCCTCGGCAGAGGGTCAAAACTGACGGTTTCCGAAAAATTTCTCTCTTCAATACCCACTGGAGGGTTTTGCCGGTTTTGAACGAAAGATTTTGAAAACTTCTTCGTTCAGTACTCCCTTGACGGAAACCGGTGAAGAGGTCCGCTTTTTCGGAAACTTTTTTCTCCCACTACCCACTGGAGGGAAACGGACTGTTTGGCCAAAAAGTTCTGAAACTTTTTCTCTCCAGTACCCACTGGACAATTCAGGCTGTTTTGAACGAAATAAAATGAAAAAACCTCCGAGAAATTCCCGGAGATCCTAAGTTTAAAATATATTCATTGATTTTTTCACAGATGTGTGATATAATAAATAATCTAAGTTCTAATAAGGAGGCTGATGATATGGCCGTTAGTTATAAACCCCTGATGCACATGATGATTGAACGCGATATTTCCAATGCAGAGCTGATGCGCCGTGCCAGCATATCCGCAAACATTATTACAAAAATCAAAAACGGGCAGTACATCGCCTTAGATAAGGTAGAGAGCATTTGCTCTGCGATGAATTGCACGCCTAACGATATGATGGAGTTTATACCCGATAACCCGGAAGGAGAGAAAAAGGATGATTAACATACGGAAACTGGAAGCGGAGCTGTGGGAATCCGCCGATCTCCTTCGCGCCGGGTCAAAGCTGACCTCGAATCAGTATTGTATGCCCGTGCTGGGTCTGATTTTCCTGCGTTATGCGTATAGCCGCTTTAAGAAGGTCGAAGCCGAGATATTGAAGGACCGTCCCGTCCGCAACGGGCGCGTGATGCCTGTGGAGGCCAGCGACTTTGCGTCCAAGAGCGCCCTGTTTCTGCCAAGGGAAGCCCAGTATGAATACCTGGTCAATCTCCCTGCTGATATTGCTTCCGCCGGGCTGAAAAATCAGAGCGGCCACACCATGAACAGTCTGGGCGAGGTGGTCAACAACGCCATGGAACTGGTGGAGGCCCAGTCTGAGCAGCTCACCGGCGTGCTGCCCAAGGACTACACCATGTTCTCTGATGAACTGCTGGCAGAACTTCTTCGCATCTTCAACAACAGCGCTTTGGACGAAGTGGGCGGCGATATCATCGGCCGCATCTACGAGTATTTTCTCAATAAGTTCGCAAAGAACATCGCCCAGGACGATGGCGTGTTCTTCACGCCCAAATCTCTGGTCAAAATGATCGTCAATGTGCTGGAGCCGACCGGCGGTATCCTGCTGGACCCGGCCTGCGGCAGCGGCGGCATGTTCGTCCAGACCGGTGATTTTGTGAATGAAGCCGGTATGGAGGCCAACTCTGCTATGACCTTCTACGGTCAGGAGAAAGTGGACTATAACGCCAAGCTCTGCCTGATGAATATGGCCGTTCACGGACTCAATGGCATCATCAAGTCCGGCGACGAAGCCAATACATTCTACCACGATGCCCACAATCTGGACGGCTGCTGCGACTATGTGATGGCCAATCCGCCCTTCAATGTGGACAAGGTCAACTCCGAATCTGCTCAGAGCGCAGGCCGTCTGCCCTTTGGTCTGCCTTCCGTCAACGCAAAGAAGGAATTCGGCAACGCCAACTATCTCTGGATCTCCTATTTCTACTCCTACTTGAACGAGCACGGCCGGGCGGGCTTTGTCATGGCGTCTTCCGCCACGGACAGCTCCGGCAAGGACCGCGATATCCGCCAGAAGCTGGTAGAGACCGGCCATGTGGATGTGATGGTCAGCGTGGGCAACAACTTCTTCTACACAAAGAGCCTGCCCTGTTCCCTGTGGTTCTTTGATAAGGGGAAGCCCGAAGAGTTGCAGGACAAGGTGCTGTTCCTCGACGCCCGGAATTACTATACTGTGGTGGACCGCACGCTGAACGAGTGGAGCGAGTGGCAGCTCAAGAATTTGAACGCCATTGTCTGGCTCTACCGGGGCGAAAGAGAAAAGTATGTTGACCTGATCAATGAGTATATAGACCAAGTTGCGGAGTTTGTTAGCACCTCTAAGCATATCGAGGATGTTCCGGACGGTTACGGAATCCAGCGCAGTTTTTCAGAGAATCTGGATCTGCTGCAAGCAAAATTGGAGCTGATTCGCAAGAAAGCAAAGCAGGCAGTTGATACGGCAGCGAAGCTGGAAAAGAAGACGGTTGACGCTGAATGGAATGAGCGAATCGCCGCAGTAGAAGCGATGATTGTCATTTTAAAAGAGGCTTGCTGGCTCTATGAAAAGTTTGGCGAAGGCGAGTATCGGGACATCCCCGGCCTGTGCAAAGTGGCGAGCCGCGCCGAGATCGCGGAGAAGAACTACTCCCTGACACCCGGCGCCTATGTGGGCGTGGCCGCGGCGGAGGACGACGGCGTGGACTTTGCTCTGCGCATGGCGGAGATCCATGCGGAACTGCTGAAATTGCAGGCAGAATCCAACGAACTGATGCAGACTATCTCCAAAAATATGAAGGAGATGGGATTATGAGTTGGGGAAAAGTAAAAGTTGGAGATTGTTGTGAGGTAACCTCCAGCAAACGCATCTTCTTTTCCGAATATGTTGACTCAGGCGTTCCATTTTACCGTTCCAAGGAAATCATCGAGAGTTCCAATGGGCAAGCAATCAGCGAACCTCTGTTTATCAGCCAAGAGAAATACGATGAAATCAAAAACCACTTTGGCGTGCCACAGCCGGGTGATATGCTACTTACTTCCGTGGGGACCATCGGTGTTCCGTATATCGTTCGCGAAAAAGATTATTTCTATTTCAAAGATGGTAATTTGACTTGGTTTCGCAATTTTAGTGATGAGTTAAATTCAAAATATTTGTACTTTTGGGTAAAATCCTCCGAAGGACAAAGTGTTTTGAACAATACCACTATTGGTTCTTCTCAGAAAGCATTGACTATTGCATCACTCAAGGGGTTAGAGATTCCATGTCCGCCTGCTCCAGTCCAAAAGCGGATTGTGGAAATTTTGGCTGGATATGATGACCTGATTGAAAACAACCAGAAGCAAATCAAGCTGTTGGAAGAAGCGGCGCAGCGGCTGTATAAGGAATGGTTCGTAGACCTGCGCTTCCCCGGCCACGAAACCACCCCCATCATGGATGGCGTACCGGAAGGGTGGAAAGAACAGTCTCTATACCAAATTGCGGATGTCGTTATGGGACAAAGTCCAAAGTCTGAATACTATAATCAAGTCGGAGAGGGACTCCCTTTCCATCAAGGTGTAGGCAGTTATGGAAATCGTTTTGTCAGTGATGAAACATACAGCACATCCTTTACGCGCATCGCCGAAGCAGGAAGCATTCTTTTTAGCGTACGTGCTCCTGTTGGGCGGCTAAACCTTACAAAAAATAAAGTTGTGATTGGCCGTGGTCTGGCTGCAATAAATCATCGTCGGGGAGCGCAGAGTTATTTGTTCTATCTTTTGAAAGAAAAATTTTTTAGAGATGACATTATCGGAAACGGCTCTATTTTTGCATCAATTTCAAAAGAGGAGCTGCTAAATCAAACGTTCCTAATCCCAATCGATAGTTTAGTTGGACAGTTTAACGGCATTGCAGGCGGCATTGATAAAAAGATTGACATATTATCAGAGCAGATTCGACTTTTGACGGAGGCCCGTGACCGTCTGCTCCCCAAGCTGATGAGCGGAGAAATTGAGGTGTAAAGATGGAAAATCCTAATGTTTTTATTTCTTACTCGCATGATAACGATGCACACAAAGCATGGGTGCTAAAGCTTGCTACAGATTTGCGCTCTCACGGAGTTAATGCAATTCTTGACCAGTGGGAACTTCGGCTTGGTAGCGACCTGCGATTCTTTATGGAACAAGGTTTAAACACTTCAAATCTTGTTTTGTGCATTTGTTCCGAAGCCTATGTCCAAAAAGCTGATTCCGGTCATGGTGGGAGTGGCTATGAAGCGATGATTATGACGCAGAGCTTACTGCGTGATCAACACCTCGACTTTGTGATCCCAGTAATTCGTAATAATTTGGGTACTCAAAAAACGCCATTGGCCTTCGGTTCCAAAAGTTACATTGACTTCAATGACGATGACAACTATTTCGCAAGATATCAAGAACTGTTGGAGCGTATATATGACGAGGATGTGAAAAGAAAGCCTGCATTAGGCGAAAACCCTTTTTCAGATAAAAACGCAAATTCTATTACAATCATGACAACTTTAGAAAAATCCAAATATCAAAATCCACTGATGGAAGGAACAGCTTCTTTTGATTTCAAAAATAATAGTGGGTGTTTTACTATTGGTACTGGTGATTATGAGTTTGTCACAAGTTGGAGCGAATGCGGCATTAATACAATATATGCATATAGAGACAAAGTGAAACTTATAGGATATCGTTATGGGCAACATGTCATCCCCGATGATACTGACTTTTCAAGCTTTGATTTTACAAGTAGAACACGTGAAGTTTCTGTCGGAGAGGTGCTTGTCCTTATGAATCGGCACAATAAGTTTGCTGCTGTCAAAATCATAAACATTGACATCCAAGTACGAGGAAAAAAAGCTCTGTTATCATTTGAGTATAAGATATATCCTTAAATAATCCGCAGAACATTATTGGAGGTGACACCATGAGCTACGACTACTCCGAAAACATCCTCGTCCAGGAAAGCGCCGGTCATCTGCTCCGGAATGAGCTGGGTTGGGAGGTCGCCTTTGCCTACAATACGGAGAAACTGGGCGAGGACGGCACCTTTGGGCGCAAAAGCTATAAAGAGATTTTGCTGACCCGGTACTTTCGGGAGGCTCTGCTGCGCCTGAATCCGTGGATCACTCCCGCACAGATTGATGAAGCCCAGCGTACCCTGGAACACCGCCTGTCCACTGCCTCCCTGCTGCAGATCAACGAGGAAAAGTATTTCCTGATCCGGGACGGAATTCCGGTCACCGTCAAAAAGCCCGGCGGAAAAAGGGAAGAAAAGCGCGCCGCTGTCATTGATTTTCAGAATCCGGACAACAACCACTTCCTCGCCATCAAGGAGCTGAAGATCCACGGCGACCTGTACCGCCGCCGCACGGATATCGTGGGCTTTGTCAACGGCATCCCGCTGCTGTTCATAGAGCTGAAAAAGAACACCGTGGATGTGCAGGAGGCATACGCCAATAACTACACCGACTATCAGGATACTATCCCTCACCTGTTCTTCTACAATGCCTTTCTCATCCTCTCCAACGGCGTGGAGGCCAAGGTGGGTACCCTGGGCAGCAAATATGAGTTTTTCCACGAGTGGAAGCGTCTGTCCGAGCAGGAGCAGGGCAGTGTGGCGCTGGAAACCATGCTCCGGGGCATCTGCAAAAAGGAAAACTTTCTTGATTTGCTGGAAAACTTCATCCTGTTTGACCACTCGGGTGGGCATACAGCAAAAATCCTTGCCCGGAACCACCAGTATCTCGGCGTCAATGAGGCGGTCAAAGCCTATGAGGCCCGCAAGCTGAACAACGGCAAACTGGGCGTTTTCTGGCATACGCAGGGCAGCGGAAAGAGTTACTCCATGGTGTTCCTGGCGCAGAAGATTCGCCGCAAGTTCTCCGGTTCGCCCACCATTGTCATCCTGACCGACCGGGACGAGCTGAACACCCAAATTAGTGATACCTTTGAAAACTGCGGGTTGCTGGGCAAGACAAAGGCCAGCCAGTTCATCGCGTCCAGCGGGGCAGATCTGGAGCAGAAGCTGCGGGGCAATCCCAGCTTTATCTTCACGCTGATTCAGAAATTCAACAAGACGGATGTGGAGCCAATCTACCCCGACCATGACATTCTGATTATGTCCGATGAGGCGCACCGCAGCCAGTACGGCATTTTTGCCGACAACATGGTGAAGCTGCTCCCGACAGCGGCCCGTATCGGTTTCACCGGCACTCCGCTCCTGTCCAGCGACAATATCACGGCGCGTACCTTCGGCGGCTATATCTCTGTTTACGATTTCAAACGAGCAGTGGAGGATGGTGCCACTGTTCCGCTGTATTATGAGAATCGCGGTGAAAAGATACTTGACCTCCATAATCCGGAGATCACCGACCGCATCCTTGACGCCATCGAAAACGCTGATATCGACGTCGATCAACAGGATAAGCTTGAAGCGGAATTTGCTAAGGAAATCCATCTGATGACGGCGGAGCCTCGCCTGAAATCCATAGCGAAAGATTTTGTCGGTCACTATTCCGACCTGTGGACTAGCGGAAAAGCCATGTTTGTTTGTCTGAATAAGGTGACCTGTGTTCGCATGTATGATTTGGTCCAAAAATATTGGGCGGCTGAAATTGAAACGCTGAAAATTCAGATCAAACACGCCACGCAGCAAGAGGCCCAGGAGCTGGAACGCAAACTGCAATGGATGGAAGAAACGGAAATGGCCGTTGTGATCAGTCAGGAGCAGAACGAGATTCAGACCTTCAAAAAATGGGATCTGGATATCAAATATCACCGTGCGAAAATGGAAAAGCGCGAGCTGGACAAGGAATTCAAAGATTCGTCCAATCCGCTCCGGGTGGTATTCGTCTGCGCCATGTGGCTCACCGGTTTTGACGTGAAGTGCCTGTCCTGCCTGTATCTCGATAAGCCCTTGAAGGCGCATACGCTCATGCAGACCATCGCCCGTGCCAACCGCGTGAACGAGGGCAAGAGTAACGGCCTGATAATCGATTATATCGGTATCGTGAAAGCCCTCCGCAAGGCTCTGGCCGACTATACTGCAAACATAAATACGCCCGGTGGCGATCCGACCGTTGATAAGGACGAGCTGATTGCCCGTATCCTCGATACGATTGAAAAAGCGAAAGCCTTCCTCCGAGAGCGTGATTTTGAGCTTGCAAATCTGATGGCTGCCGTTGATTTTGCGAAGCTGGCTCTGCTTCAGACCGCCGCCAACGCCGTATGCGGCACCATCGAGGACGAAAAGTCATTCTCCACATACGCGTCGGAGCTGATCCGTCTGATGAAATATACGGATCGTGACGATATTACCGGACAAACGCGTAAAGAGTATGAAGCCATCGCCGCTATTTACGGGGAGCTTCAGAAAAAGCGCCGTCACGTCGATACTACCGATCTGATGGTGGAAATCAATTCTATCATCAGCGAGTATGTGGAAATCGATGACGCTCCGTTAATGGTAAAAGAGGAGCCACGTCGGTTTGATATCAGCGCAATCGACTTTGATCTGCTGCGCCGGGAATTTGCGAAGGTAAAGAAAAAGAACCTTGTGATGAAGGACTTGGAGGAAATCATCCAGCAGAAGCTCGACCGTCTGCTTTTCAACAATCCGGATCGTATTGATTATTATGAGCGGTATCAGCAGATTATCACGGATTATAACAGTGAGCAGGATCGTGCCACCATTGAAAAGACCTTTATGGATTTGATGGATCTGGCCAACAGCCTCGACAAAGAGGAACAGCGGTATGTACGCGAGGGCTTTGAGAATGACGAGGAGCTTTCTCTGTACGATATGCTTTTCCGGGACGATCTCTCCAAAGCGGATATCAAGAAAATCAAGGAAGTGGCCGCAAGTCTTCTGAAAAAGATCAAGGCGAAGATTGCCGAGCTTGACCACTGGACCGATAAGCAGGAAACGAAAGCAGCCGTGGATAATCTGATCCGCGATACGCTCTGGGCTGAGCTGCCGGAGTGCTATGACGAAATCAGCATTTCCGAATACCGCCAGCGTATTTACGAATATGTTTACACACGGTATAGGGTGGCAGCATAAAGGAGGCATCTAACGAATGGGGAAAATAACTCATGATTTGCTTCCAAAGCAAAGGTTACGCAAGCACAATCTGAAAGTTGAGATAGATATATATCCTTATGCTACAGAGTTGTATGAAGAACTCGAACATATTGGAATCATCAACCGTGTAAAGGAAATCCCTCAGCTTGGTGTCATTAAGGTGGCAAAAAGATTAGCAAAAACGCGATATGACTATATTATGCTTCAATTGTACCTTCATCAGATGATAAAGAATCATCTGCAGGGACATTTGAGATGGACCTATAACAATTATGTCGCGGCAAAAGAGTTCCGTAAAGATTACAAGTACATAAAGAAAGATAAGCCATCGATTGGTGATATCCTTCAGCTGCTTACAATTGTTTATAACATCGGGCATTTTTATAATACGTTCACAGCATCGCGAGCTGTCACCATGCTAGCATCAAAGGATAGCGCTTTTTTTGATATGGTCGTTGGTGCATCTACAAGCGAACGCTTTCATGAAGCAGCGAAGAGCATCCTGAACAGCAAGAATTATCAACGATTGCATTTGCTGAATTCAATTTTGATTTTGGAGAGGTGCGACCAAGCAAAGCAATCGGTGTCCTTAGCTATGGAAATACTATACGCGTACATTAATGAGTCCACGTTGCCGGAAGATAGCAAATTAAAATATGCCTTTGCAATTTTTCGGAATGTGAGAACTGTATCTTATATGGCGTATGATTTGCAAATTGCAGAGACCCCACTCACAATAGATCTTTGCAATGAAAAAGCAATGATACTATTATTGCAAGAACTGTTATCGGAGTATAACAACAATCAATCGTCTCACCATTTGGTTCAATCTACCACGAAGCTCCTTGATGACACTGTTTATAATGAGAATTCTAATGCCATTTGCTACTACAAAATATCCCGAAAAATGGTTTCAATAATAACAAAAGATCCGAGTTATACGAGCACTAACTATTATGCCGATCTGTTTGCTGATAAAAGCAGCATTTTGAACCGGACACACGCGCATAAGCGGGATTATGCTCAATCTCAGATACTTAAGCTCACTTTTTCAGGAGATCAACGCTTTTTATCCGAGGCGTTGCTTGCGGATTTAGAGAAAATCAACAACACTCGTGTGGGATACTATGACAGGCATTCTGGGGAGCAAACCATTCTAGTTTCAATTAAAAAGAACTGCGATCCATCGACAAAAATTTATGCTGCTTTTAAAGCCATGAAATGTGCTGTAAGCTACCTACGTAGAATTGCCGATATCAGTTCTTCAGATGTGCGATTTATTCTTTGTACAAAATTTTTCTTGTTCTATTTGTTTGATGAAAACCCCGTTGTGATAAAGCCAACAATAGATAGAGAAAAATGTGTTATATGTACTCGTGGCAAAAACTCTCGTGTAAAGGAATTGAGATCATTATTATGTGCTTCTGTTGGGACAGAGGATGAAAATCATGAAGTCGAATTTCTCTTAAGCCAGCTTGAAAGTGATTCTATAAACGATACGAGCATTACACTACCTGCAAGTATTCTGGTTTATCAAAAGGACGCAGTGGGACGTAAGTTGTGCGAATTTGATGGCATGATTATTCATCCCATGAGAAAAATGGATCAAGTGGTTTTCTTGGAGGCCAAAAACAGAAATGAAAAACCTGCTTTTGGAAAGAATTGTCTAAAGGAAAAACTTGATAAGTTCCCGATTAGGTACAATTATGATGACATACAAATAGTATCGTGCGATGCTTATTTGAAGTATTCTATCCAATAAGAGTCTCCGCCAAATATCATCTAAATACAAGAAAACGGCCACACAAAAGCATTTTTACTTCTGTGTGGCCGTTTGTTTTACCCGCTTGAAGACGAATGGACAATGGTTTTTGAATTATCCCTTATCCGCTCCGCCTTTAATGGTTGGGCAGTTGCGGCCGGCGCTGTTGGTGGCGGAGTAGTAGGAGGACTTGTTGGATGGGGCGTTGGTGCTGCTATTACTGCGGTTGGAGCTGCCGCTACAGGCAGTGCCGCAACAGCCGCCGCACCAGTTGTACAACAAGTCGCAGAAAAAGCATCAACGGCATTGCAAACATATTACCCACCAAATGATGGTTTTTCGGGTGCAGTTCAAAAAATTACACTTGAAGCGGGAACATTGATACAACGTACTGGAGATTTAGTTGGACGATATATTGCCCCTGCTGGAACTCCAACGCAAATGTTGTCATTGCCGTATGATAAAATAGGGCAACCGACTACAATTTTGCAGGTTCAACAGTCAGTCGAGGTTTTAGCTGGACGTGTAGCTCCTTGGTTTGGACAAATTGGCGGCGGTATTCAGTACCAACTCGGAACTCCTCTCGACCAATTGATTAGTGAAGGTATAATAAAAATCTTTGGGGGTTGATTATGACAAAAGCAGAATTTTTAGAACTCCTAAAAAAATACAATATTAACGAAAAACTTGTAGTGTTTGATGACGCAATAAAAGAGGGTTATTGTGTTAGAAAAAATTATTTTCGGTGGGAAGTCTTTTTCCGAGAAAGAGGAAAAGAATATGACTGTGTATGCTTTCCTTCCGAGAGCAATGCTTTACAATACCTATTTGATAAGCTTTACAGCATATACGTAAAATAAAAAATCACTATACCAGCAAGCATCGCATTTGGTCACCCAAATGCAGACTTGTCAGGAATATTCCTGAAACCTTTAAGGGCTTGGGATAATCCCAACAAACTACCTTTTGTCCCCCAAAGGCGATGCTTGCTGGTACACAACAGTTTCATTCGATATTTTTAAAGATTTTGTGAACATTCGATTTTAGGGCTTACTTTTTTGCTTCCAAGTGAGGAAACAGTTGGAGGGTATTTATCCTCTAACTGTTACTCTCACGAAGAAGGAGGCAATTATGCGTAAGGTGAAATTGATCGTTTATGAAACCTACCAAGGAAACTTACTACTACCTCCGCAATGCTCAGGGTGATGTAGTCAAGCTGATTGATAAAACAGGCTCAACAGTAGTAGAATATACCTACGACAGCTGGGATAAATAGGAGATTGGTATTATAAAACATAGATTAACTTTGATAACTACATATATATCACTATTATTAATAATAATTAGTTCGTTAGCATGTGCTAATCCCATACTTGAAAGCAGGGTTCCGCAGAATTTTCCTGGTTCACATTGGGAGTCTGATGACGGTTCTATTACGTTTACTTGCTTCCAATCGGATGAAAATATAAGATTCGCGATTGGTCAGATTGTTATCGAAGAAGAAGTAATCAATTTTGAAATGATAGGCGCTTGGGGCGGTTGGCAGCATTTGTACTATTACGAAGATGGTGATGGGACGATGAGTCTCCCGCTAGCAGAGCAGTTTGAAATTTGGCACTGCAACTATACAAGTAAAAAGCGTTTTGTTGCCACTGTAGTAACAACTACC
>ULTO01025193.1_pt1 | contig 11868 bp, 18 predicted proteins | sample 1957601 | NCBI WGS metagenome assembly ULTO01 (sample SAMEA4835734, study PRJEB28245) | human gut metagenome | biome: gut microbiome; material: fecal sample | place: Denmark | collected 2008 | reverse complement strand
CAGCGGGGGAGACAGACGACGTACCGCCGCCCATCGACGACGAGCCGCCGTTCTTGCAGCCCGAGTTAAAACCCGCACCGCAGCCCGCATCCCCGCCGACATGCCCGGCCCCTGCCGCAGCACCCCGCAAATCGGAACCGCCCCGGCAGGCCGGCCCGCTGGAACCGTTCGGTTTCTGGCCCGCCGTCCTGTCGGATCTGGAAGAAAATGACGCCATGCTCATCTCGTTTTTGCGCGGCACCAGGGCCTACTGCGACGGCAAACGCGTTTTGTTTGAATGTAGCGACGCCTTCCGCGATTACATCCGCAACAATCGTGAAGTCAGCAAGCGGCTGAAAGAAGCCATCTACCGCGTCTCGCGGATCAAATACAGCATCGGCCCCTATGAGGAGCCGAAGGAAGCCGCCAGCGATGCCCCGGCTGTCAGCATTGACGAGACCCTGCACAACATGCAGGAATTGGGCGTCGATTTGAAAATCGTTGATAAATAATTATTTTTGGAGGATATCACCCATGAAAGCAAGAATGCCCAAAGGCTACGGCCGTCCCGACCCCAACGCCATGATGCGCCAGGTGCAGAAGATGCAGGACAGCATCCGCGCTAAGCAGGAAGAACTGGAAGCCAAGGAATACACCGGCACTGCCAGCGGTGAGATGGTCACTGTCACCATGAATGGCAAGCACGAAATTACCGCTGTCAAGATCAAGCCTGAGGCCGTTGACCCCGACGATATCGAAATGCTTGAGGATCTGATCGCCGCCGCCGTCAACAGCGCCACTGCTGCCGTGGATAAGGACTCCGAGGAAGAAATGTCCAAGATGACCGGCGGGCTGAACATCCCCGGTCTGGGCTGAGAGGCACACTATGCCGCAAAATGTTGAGCCGCTGGAAAACCTGGTGGATCAGTTTGCCCGTTTTCCCGGCGTTGGCCGAAAAAGCGCCGTGCGCATGGCTTATCAGGTCATGTCCATGCCGCCGGAGCAGGCAATGGAGCTTGCCAAAGCCATTGAGCACGCAAAGAAAGACCTGCACCGCTGCCGCATCTGCCAGGACTATACTGCCGGTGAGGTCTGTAAAATTTGCGCCTCCCAAAAGCGGGACCGCAGCGTCATCTGCGTTGTGGAAAGCCCGCGGGATATCAAATCCATCGAACGCACCCACGAATATAACGGCCTGTACCATGTGCTGCACGGCCTGATCTCGCCGATGGACGGTATCGGTGCAGACCAACTCTGCGTCAAGGAACTGCTGGCCCGCCTGAACGACACCGTCAAGGAGGTCATCATGGCCACCAGTCCCACGGTGGAGGGCGAGGCAACCGCTATGTATATCGCCAAACTCATCAAGCCGCTGGGCATCAAGACGACCCGCCTGGCCTATGGTCTGCCGGTGGGTTCCAGTTTGGAATATGCCGATGAGACGACGCTGTACCGCGCTATGGCCGGTCGCGGCGAGATGTGACGAAAAGCCCTTGACTTTTCGCCGCAGCCGCGTTACAATAAATATCCTATCACCGCGAAGGAGGTGTGCCCATGGCCGAGGACAAAAGCGGAAAGAAAATGATTGCCGTCAACCGTGAGGTGCGCCACGAATACTTTGTGGTCGAAGCGCTGGAAACCGGCATTGAGCTGGTCGGCACCGAGGTCAAAAGCCTGCGCGCCGGTGGGGTAAACCTCAAGGATTCCTGGGCGGATATCGATGACGGCGAGTTGATAGCAAAAGGGATCCACATCAGCCCCTATGAGCAGGGCAACATCTTCAACAAAGACCCGCGCCGCCCGCGGCGGCTGCTGGCGCACAAAGCGGAGATTCGCCGCTTGGGCCAGCAGATCAAGCTGCAAGGGTATACGCTGGTTCCTCTTTCGCTCTATTTCAAAAAGGGGCGCGTCAAGCTGGAATTGGGTCTTTGTAAAGGCAAAAAGCTCTATGACAAGCGTGCAACTGCTGCGGCACGCGATGCCAAGCGCGACATTGACCGCGCGCTGAAAACGCAGCGATAAGTTGTTTTCCCTTATCTTTCCCGGCAGGCTCACACCTGCCGAATATGCGGGGCTGTAATGGTTTCGACGGGGAGAGAGAGGCGTGAGCAGCGGGCCGTGGCGGTGACCCACGATAAAAGCGCCAACTTAAATTAACTGACAACAATTATCCTGTTGCCGTAGCTGCCTAATTAGGCTCTACCGTTCTGCCCGCGTTAGTACCGCGCGGGGTCAGGGCGTCGATTAGGTACTGAACGTGAACGGGCTTAAGCTTTGCGGTCCGGCATGAATTTATGAAGCTACCGCGGTGTAGTGCGTGTGTGTTCGCCCGCACCAAGGGAAATTCAATAAGCACACTGCGCCCGGAGATACTCTAACCGATTTCTTTTCGGACACGGGTTCGACTCCCGTCAGCTCCACCAAATAGTGCAAATCCGAACTCATTCTTTTTCGTGAAGCACTGTGTCGGATTTGTTTTCATAGTAGAGGACGTAGGTTAAACTGCGTCCTCTTTTTTAGGTGTCTCGTAAGTAAGAGCCTGTTTGGAATCTCCAATGCCAGCAGTGGTCGGGTCAGTCACGATACCGAGAATCGTGAGGACTGCGAACAGGGCATTTACGACTGCCAACAGCTTGTCTCCCAGCTCACCCAAATTGAGGGTGTAACCGAAGACAGCGGCAATCACCTGTACCAGCAGAAGCACCGCCGGAATCAGAGCAATCCAAAAGCTCTTGTTTTTGATACGCACTTTCCAGTTAATCATGTTGATTTCCTCCTTAAAATTGATGTTTGAAGTAGTTAAAGTAGCTGTTCTTGGCTTTTTTCGTATAACTTTCTCTATATACGCACGTATCTATAAAAAGTTTACGCAAAAACCGATTTTCAACTACTTTTACTACTTGGGTTAAAACAGCTTATTGACCTCGTACTGTACTTCGCTCGGGTCATAACCAGCCTGTTTCAGACGATTTACACGGTCTGCACCGTTGCCCCACGAAGACCAGCGAGCGTCAGAGCAAGTACCGTTGTAGATTTCCTTGGCGATTTCAGCCGCAGATTTCTTCGCAGTACCAGCCGCAGTGCCGGACTTGGTAGTGATAAAAGCGTCATAGCCAGCGGCTTTCAGCTTCGCCATCATGTTCTCGGCATTGGACTTCTGACTGTAAGCACCGACCTGTACCTTGTACAGATTGCCCATCTGCACGATATAGGTGTCGAAGCCAGCGGCTTTCAGCTTTGCCGCCCATGCGTCAGCGTTGGAACGCTTCGAGAACGCCCCTGTCTGCACCCTGTACAGCGTTTTACTGTCAGAGGGTACATCTACCTTGCCAGTGTCAGTAGAGCCGCCTGTGAGACGCTTAGTGACCTCTGCGGCAAGGTTGTCGAGACGGTTATACAACCAGTCTCCCGGGCAAGACTTATTGGCGAACCATCTATGTACCGTCAGTACCATTTCATCGGACTTCGGCGCATAGGCGAGGGTCTTATTCTTATCGCCCAGCCACAAGAGCTTGCTCTTGCTGTTACGCTGACAAATATCAACGCACAGGTTCACGAGAGACGCATATACAGCGTCATTGAACGCATACGGAGCGGTCTTGTCAGACGCACACTCGATAGTGACTGCTCGCTGGTCGTTCTCACGACTGGAAGAACACCACGAACGGTTTTTCTCCTCAACGCTCATGGAGATACGACCGTCAGTACCGATACCGTAGTTGCAACTCGCCTGTCGAGAGGTGCTGATAAAACAGCCACAGATACTCTCTGCGGAGAGCTGACCTACTACACAATGCGGCGTGATACGGTCAATGGAATGGGTTCTCTGCCCGGAATGGTTCGGGGAGAGCTTGGTGTAGACCACCAAAGGACTGTTGCTCATTTTTGTTTCCTCCTTCTTGTCATAATCGGTTAAATGCCATGTCTCAATAACACGCATGAGGTTGTCCACATACTTATCAGTGTAGGTAGTCTCGGTCTCTCCATCGGAGACCTTCATGATAGAGAGATTATCCTTGAAAATAGTCTCGTCCACCTTTTCTTTGCTGACATAGTTCGTGCCGTTCATATCCAGCCCGGTCAGCTTTTTGCCATTGGCAAGGGTGATAGTGTACATTTCGTTACCTCCTTTAATTGATTGAATAGGGTGTCCATGTTACTTCGTTGTTTCTTACTCATTATTTTGTAATGATTCTTAAACCAACTCTTATAGAAGTCCGTAAACTCCTTTTCTGTTAGCTTCGGAGCGAGTTTCTTCATTTTCCGTCTCATTGCGGTAAGCCGTTTGGGATTGATTTTCTGAATCACCCTCCCGGTGTCCGTTAGAGAGTATTGAACTTGAAGAAATCGCCAATGCTCGGAGAGCTTACAGATTCTCGTCTTCCGGGTATTGACCGTGATTCCGAGTTCGTTCGCTATCTCGATAATGTCCTCAAGAAGCTCCTGTAAGAACTCTTTGCTCTCGTGGATAGCATATTCAAATACTCCACGGATAGGGGAATGTCTGTCTTCTGTGTCTCGAGACATATATGGTATAAATCCTCATAGGCTCTTACCCCGGAGGGTGTCTTTTTGATTTGCCCGAGAATTTTTTCAAGTAACTCTTTCATAAATACCTCCAAACAAAAAGAGAGTGCGTCACCGTTCAGAGAATTAAATCTCTGTGCGATAACGCACCCTCGTCATTAAAATCTTTTTCTTCGTTTTCGTTTCCCTCGATGGTGAGACTGCTCATTCATTTTCACAATCTCATAGAGTACCGCAAAGGGAAATATCAATATTGCCAGCACCCACATAGGCTCATTCCTCTGTCAATGGGATTTCGACCTTCTCGCCGCCGGACAGCTCCACCGATACTGTAGAATCATCGTCAAGCTCGAACAGCCACACCACATCAGCGGTCGTGCCGCTCTGCACATTGGAATCACACTGCACATAGCCATTGGTTCTGTCACCTGTCGGGACAAGCGGTGACAATTCGACACCGTTTTGAAATGCTTTGACCGACACTTCATCAGCCGGGACAGCAGTTTCGGAGCTGTCGTTGGTGTACTGCGTATAGACAGCCACACAATCGTACTGCTCGAGAACAGTGAGCTTTTCTCCGCTGACATACGAGACCTTGTGTTGTGGTTCAACTCCACACCCGGAGACCGCCAGCATAAGCACTCCGGCAAGCATAATAGATAGCATTTTCTTCATTTCTACACCTCCAATGGGAGAATCGGGGAGTGTACGCCCTGTACCCAGCCCATGTCTCCATATTTGTACTTACCCTCATAGAAGGGGCGGTTAGATAGGATTCCTCGAATGGTGGACGGCTGAAATCTCTTGCCTTTTCAGGTTCGATACCCACCATCGTACAAAATCTCGCAAATGTCCAACAAAGAGGTGTGATTCTCGTCATGCTCTCGGAATACCGTCTCTACGATAGGTCGTTCTTCCGGGTTTTGCATGAGCATACCGTCCACGCAGTAATAACCATACGGCTTATTGCCGCCGGAGTACCCACCGCATTGTGCCTTGAGAGACCGCCCACGCCCGGTACGCAGTGCAATGTTCTTTCGTTCCTGTTCCGCAACGAACATCAGCAGAGAGCGGTAGATGTTGGCGAAATCGTCACCCTCCGAGAAATGTTCCTCGGTGGACAACAGCTTCACATTTCGCTTCTCGAGCGTGTAGAAGTAATAGAAATACAATTTTGTGTCACGAGCAACACGGTCATTCTTGAATATAATCACAGCTTCATGTGCCGGAAGCTGGTCTGCATTGTAGAGAATTTTGTCCAGTTCCGGGCGGTTGTCCTTCGCACCGCTGATTGTATCGGTCAGCCAGCATACGATTTCAAAATCATTTCTGTCGGCATAATCTGAAATCGCCTGTTTCTGTACCTCGATACCGTATTTATCGTCCGCAGACTGTTCCTCCGTAGATACACGGATATAACCAATCGCTTTCACGAGATATTCACCTCCTCAAGTAGTAAAAGTAGTAGAAAATCAAAAATTGCGGTAACTTTTGCTATATATGCGTGTATATAGAGGAAGTTACACGCAAAATGCTGTTTTCAACTACTTTAACTACTTCAATCCTTCTTTTCGTAGGTGAGAACGATGTTATAGCCAAGAGCGTCCATCATTTTCACGAAGGTATCGTTCACGATTCCACCATTCTTCTTGAGAACTCGGTTGATGTACTGTCCAGTAGTGCCGATTTCTTCACCCAACTGCTGTTGTGTCTTTCCAGCTTCGAGGAGCTTCACCTTTACATCAACTTCAATGTTATTTTTAACCATGTTTTGACCTCCTATATGTTGTTTGTGATACGAGTATAGCACGAGGAAGGGAGATTGTCAACACTGATAGGATAAGAAATTATCTTTTATAGGGTCTTTTTATTTTTTGAGAATATTCAGCGTACTCCCTCGCCCGGTTTTGCCCCTTGTCAATCCCCCTCCAGGGGTGTACCCACAAGCCCCGAAAACGCCGCCACAAGCCCGGGAAACGGTGAATCCATACAAACATACACCCACGCACAAAAGCCCCGGGAAACGCCCCACAACGCCCCACAACGCAAGCCGAACACAACGACACGAACAACCAAACAACCCACGCCGCCGGACACGATGAACGCCGGACACGATGCACCCACGCCCACGAACGACACAAGCCCGGGACACGTTTACAAGCGTTCAAGGCTTGCCACGTTCACCCCGGGCGGCTATTCTTGATTATATTTTACGTTTACCGGGCGGCAGTACACGCACAAAAAAGCCCCGGCATATAACCGGGGCTGTAAAATCATTTATTCATTTTCAGTAAATCAGCCAACACAACGAACGGAAAAATTAAAATACATAATATTATCAATTCTTTTTAACCTCCATAATTTCAATTACATTACTTTTCAACTCTTTTCTAATATCTGTTTTATTCAATGCGTACATTTCAATAATGCCGTAATATTTTGTTTTTACCCAAAAGCGGCGCATATATTCCGCAAAAGGAATACACCAACCGGAACATTTATAAACCGGGGTTTGTGTTGCAATGTGTAAATCTTTCAACGGCTGTAAATTTCCATTATCAGCGGCAAGCAACGCCGCCGGAATACGCCCGGTTAAAATCGTTTCAAATGCGGGAACGTCCCACGAAACAAATTTATAATGCGTCATAATATAACCCCCTTTACAGAACACAAAAGCGTTTATAACTTGTTTTCCGGCTGTATTCGGTGAACAAATCCGGGTATTCTTTTTTGAATCCGCTTGAATCAAAACGACTTGAAACAACCGTTTTATTAGTGGCTTTTGCCGCCCCTTCAACGTGTATTTCATCGTTTCCCATGATTGCAAGAATATCCGATTTTATAGAATCGTTCATAGCTTGCAATTCTTCAATCAATCTTTTGTTTTCCCGGTATTCATTACATACCGTTCGGGGTCTCACGAATGGCTTTCGCCTTAACCATGTCCACACACTCGCCGGATTCACCACAGAGACCCATAACGCCGTTGAGAAGAATCTCGTCATTGTTAGGGTTGTTCATGCCAGCCGCAGTGCGGAGAGCTTCGGTCTGATACTCATTGATTGTCATTTCTTTTCACCTCCGATAAACAGAAACTTGGTATCTACCTCCACAGTGAGTGCGGTAGTAACAGGGTGATTGTCAGCTTCAATCAGAGCAGACAGGTCGAACCCCAGCTTCTCAAGATACTCAACCGCCGTCTTTGCGTTCTTCATGGATTCCACATTCGCAATCACATTGGTATAGTTCTTCTCAATTTCACGAAGGGTTTCGGAACGCTTTGCTTTCAACTGACGGAGAGCGTCAGTGCCGTCCGTGAAATCCTTCATAATGTACATACGAATGTTCTCTTTATCAGACAAATCAGAGAGCTTCGTTGTCAAAGAGGTGTACCAACCACGGGTAGTATCAATCCCTTCAACCTTCTCGAGAGCTTCTTTCCAGCGGTTCGCCACCGTATCAGCTTCCGAAATCAGACGGAACACCTCGTCCACAGTTTCATTGATTTTCAGAGCTTCGTCTCTCTGTGCAAAATAGGCTTTTTCAGCCGTTGCATACCGGATTTCGACCTCTGCCTTTGCGTCACTCTGTTTGGCTTCCAGCCATTTCATCAACTGTCGTTTCGTCATAGTTATGACCCTCCTTCAATTCGATATATTTGTTCAGATACCAAACGGCTTTCTTCATGTCCTCGAGACCATTCTTCCGCTTGGCACGATACAGGTACTTGAAAGCATTGCACTGACAAAAATTCAGAACAGCTTCCACGCCCTGTGTCTCGAGCATTACATCAATGCACTCGAATTTCCCGGTCTCATAATGTGCCGGGTGATTGACATTATCTACCATGCAACACCTCCTATTAAAAATCCGGGAGAGGAGCTTGCCCCTCCCGGCTGATTGCTTAACCCAACAGTGCGTCAATATCCAGTCCAGTCTTAGCCGGAGTGGAAGCGGTCTGTGTCTTAGGTGCGGCTTTCGGAGCGGCGTTATTACCATTACCGAGAGTGAGCGCACGAGCGACAGGCTCGGTATCGAAACCGTCTGCCGGAGACTTGTCTCCGAGGTTTGCGAAAGTGACTTCCTTGTTCGGGTCTTTGTTGCTCGGAACTTTGGTGTGAACAACCTCTGCACGAATGTAGTGATTGATATGTCTGTTGATTCTTTTTGTTTTCGTTCCTCTACATTGCGTAGCCATTTCTGAAAATCCTCCTCATTCTTAGGGTCTGCGTAAAACTTTGTGATGATATCCACTAGGGGTCTTGCGAGGTCATTTACCTGTACTTCTGACAGGCTCATTCATTCTCACGTTCCTTGAGAATTTCCTTGCAAACAGCGAGAATCTGCTTTGCCTTGGGATAGGTGTAAACCCCTCGGAGAATACTTGACATCATAGGCGGCTGAACTGCATAACCTCGCTTCTGCAATTCCAGTATCATGTCTACCTGTGTCATTCCCACATTTGCCATTCTCTCTTTAATGTCCACGAATCTCTTACCTCCTTCACGATATAAATTCTTGAAATCAGAATTGCCATTGACAAATAGGCGAATTATTGTTATTATTCTTATAAGACCATCAATAACTATAACTTCCCGAAAACTGCCATTTTCGAGAGGTCGCTTTCTTATTGCCAATTCGCATTTTCCGAACTTCATGTTCTTATTCTAATTCTTATTATGCGAATTGTCAATAGGAAAATTCGGCTTTTACGAATTTATTTTTTGCAGAGGAGGAATCACTATGACATTCGCAGAGAATATCAATCGTATCTGTACTGAAAAAGGCACGAATCTGACCGCCATTGTCAAAGCTGTTAAGGGTTCAAGTTCTTTCGCAACAGCCATCAACACTAAAGGGTCATTACCGAAGGAATCCGAAATGCTGGAAATGGCAAAATTGCTTGAGTGTTCCGTCATGGACTTCTTCGCAGACGAGGAAGACTTACCCGAGACCAAACCAGCCAACGAAGACGAGGAAGACATTCTTCGTATCTACCGAGGACTGTCCCGGCGAGCGAAGCATGAGTTCATGTCTATGGCTTATGAATTTGAGAACCGTGAGGAGCTTGAGGGGGATAAGGGAACAACTGCGGCAGTGTGATAAGGTCATTCCCTTCGCTTTGGTATATAGAAAGAAGATATTGGAGGTGAGACTATCAAAGCGGTAATATATGCTCGTTACTCGAGCCACAACCAACGAGAAGAATCAATCGAGGGACAGCTTCGTGAATGTCACGAGTTTGCCCTCAAGAACGACTTCATTGTCGTAGACGAATATATCGACCGGGCTATCTCCGGCAAGACAGACAACCGACCGAGCTTCCAGCGGCTTATCAAGGACAGCGAGAAGGGGCATTTTGACGCTGTGATTATGTACACCCTTGACCGCTTCGCCCGGAACAGATACGACAGTGCCATCTACAAAGCAAAGCTCAAACGTAATGGTGTGAAGATTTTCTACGCCAAACAGCCAATGCCGGACACCCCGGAAGGAATCATTCTTGAATCAGTCCTCGAGGGATATGCGGAGTATTACAGCGAGAATCTTGCCCGGAGTATCAAGCGAGGTATGAAAGAGAACGCTCTCCACGGTATCGCTATGGGAAGTCCTGTGCTTGGATATAAGATAGGAAACGACCGTCAGTATGAGATTGACCCAGTGGGTGTAAAAGCCGTCAGAACCATCTTCACGATGTACGCAGAGGGTAAGTCCAAAACGCAGATTGTGAATTGGCTGAATGAGCATGGGTTTAAGACCTCCCGAGGAAATGCTTTTAATAAGAACAGCCTGTCCCGGATTCTGCGGAATGATAAATACATCGGAGTGTACCGATACGATGATGTAGTCTTGGAGGACGCAGTACCACCCATCATCGACAAGACCTTGTTCGATAAGGTGCAAGCAACCTTCCGGCACAACTACACAGCCCGGGCAAAAGCCAAAGCCATAGAGGACTATCTACTAACTACGAAGGTCTTCTGCGGTCACTGCGGCGAGCCTATGGTGGGTGAGAGCGGCACTTCAAAGACCGGGAAGGTTCACCGTTACTACAAGTGTGTGAATCGTAAGAGAAAGCACAACTGCGAGAAGAAGGTCGAGAAAAAAGAATGGCTCGAGCGGACTGTCGTTGAGTTCACGGTGCAACAGGTACTCACCGATGAAAACATAGAGAAAATATCTACTCGAGCTATGGAGCTGATTGAGAAGGAGCTTCAAGATACCTCCGTTCTCATAGGTTTACAGGAACGATTGAAGGAGACCAATAAGAGAATCAAGAACCTCATGTCCGCAATAGAGCAAGGCATTATCACACCAACAACGAAGGAACGTCTTGAGGAGCTGGAAGAAGAACGCAGAGACCTCGAAGGGCAGATTGCCCGGGAGGAAATGAAAAAGCCCCTCTTGACGAAGGAGCGAATCATGTATTGGCTCGAATCGTTCAAGAGGGGTGATATAGAAGATGTTGAGTATCAGCGGCGTATCATCGACACGCTTGTCAACTCGGTTTATGTGTACGATGATGGGGACAAAGGACGTAAGCTCGTACTGACTTTCAACATTTCGGGGAACAATACGCTCACTATCTCGAGTTCGGATATTGAGCGCACAGCTCCACCACGAAAAACGTCGTAGATTCGTTGAAATCTACGACGTTTTTGTTTATAAGTACACACTTTAGTACGCTAAGGAGGGTACCATGCAATATCAAAAGAACTTGCCCCTGCGCGACGGCACGCCCTGTGTGCTGCGCAATGCTGGGGCAGACGACGCCGAGCAGGTACTGCGCATTTTCAATCTGACCCACGCGCAGACCGAGTTTCTGCTGACCTATCCGGGGGAAAGCCCGATGACCGTAGAAAATGAGCGGGATTTTCTCGCCCAATCCTCTGCCAGCTCCAACAGTATTGAAATCTGCGCTGTTATCGGCGGCGAAATCGTCGGCACCGCCGGCATAACCCCCATAGGCAGTCAGGAGAAGCTGCGCCACCGCTCCGAGTTCGGCATCAGTATCGACCGGGCCTATTGGGGCAGGGGCATCGGCCGCGCCCTGACGGAGGCCTGTATTGAGTGCGCTAAAACGGCAGGGTATACCCAACTGGAACTGGACGTCGTGGTCGAGAATGCCGCCGCACGAATGCTGTATGAGCACGTAGGTTTCACCGAGTATGGCCGCAATCCGCGCGGTTTCCGCACCCGCAGCGGCGCATGGCAGGAGCTTATTTTGATGCGCTTGGAGTTAGACTGAAATTCGGACAAAATTTCCCATTTATTTTTCAAAATTGCTTGACATTTGTGATTTACTCCGCTATAATAAATAAGCTGATTTGAGGCAGCCCGGTTCGACCGGGTGTAGCGCAG
>ULTO01039237.1_pt1 | contig 11882 bp, 13 predicted proteins | sample 1957601 | NCBI WGS metagenome assembly ULTO01 (sample SAMEA4835734, study PRJEB28245) | human gut metagenome | biome: gut microbiome; material: fecal sample | place: Denmark | collected 2008 | reverse complement strand
ATCGGCAGGAAACAGAATTATCCAGTCTATAAGCCGTACCAATGTTGCACACCTTGCGGCGGCATATCAGGACGGTACAGAAGATTGGTCTTTTTCAGCAACGCTGAAATACAAAAATGAATATGACAAATAGGAGTGATTTTAATGAGTATTGAAAGAAAATACCTCGCACATTACATTGACTCATCCTTTAGCACAGGTACATCTGCTTACGTCCGCCTTGGTGCAGACCTTGAGGAGTACAATGTTGAGCTCAACCCTGATGTTGAGACAAAGAAAAACATCTTGGGCGAAAACAGTGTCCGCATAAAGGGATACGAGGTGTCGGGAGAGCCTGACCCGTATTACAGCGAATACGATGATGCGCTTTCCAAAAAGATTTTGGATCTTGCAAATGAAAGAGCAACAGGCGACACCTGCAAGACAACCGTTGTCGATGCACTTTTTAAGGCGGACGGAACATGTCTCTGGGCGTACAAAGAAGATGCAATCATAGTCCCGAAGTCAATCGGCGGTGACACATCGGGTGTGCAGACACCGTTTACCGTACATTATGCTGGAAATCGTGTCAAGGGAACGTTCGACGCTGATAGCAAGACGTTTACTAAAAGTGAGGCTTCTGCCTGATAAGCTTAGTGGGCTGTGCTTAACAGCCCTCAATCATTTTAACCAAACAAGGAGGATATCATTATGGCAAACGATAAAGTTAAAAATTTCGGTATTGTGGTTGATGACGGTACCGTCAAAGAGGTTATCCGTAATAAATACGGACAGGAAGTCGGCGTGTTCTATTTTGTGCCGACCGATTTGAATATGGCAGACCGTTACGACGAGGTTGTCAAAAAGATACCTGAGATTACAAAGCCGCTCGGAAATATTGACATAAATCCCGATGGCTCAACTAACGAGGAGTCGGCAAAGGAAACAATGGCAGAGGCGGTCAGAAAGCTTTATGAAGCCTGCGATTATTTGTTCGGCGGCAACTATTCAGAAGCCTTTTTCGGCAAGGTTCATCCGTTTGCTCCGTGTAACGGTAAATTCTACTGCGAAAACGCTCTTGAAGCGGTTGGTAATTATATCGGCAGCCGCTTTGACCGTGAGTTCGCAAAAATTGATAACAGAGTAGCAAAATACACTCATGGATACCGCAACGGCAAGCACAAAAACGGTGGACAGCGCAAGAAAAAGAAGTGATGAAGTATGCTGCCAAACAGATTAAATGTAAACGGCAAAGAATACTCTATCAGAACCAATAAGGATGATATCCTCAAAATTATAGAGGCTTTTAATGACCCTGAATTGGAAGATAAGGAAAAGGTCTATATATGTCTGTATATCCTTTATCGTGATTTTAATATGATCCCACAAAAGGACTATGAGGAGGCTTTCAAGGCGGCAGTCGGATTCATTGACTGCGGGATAAAGAATAACAATAAGCGACCTACACCCAGCACAATGGATTGGGAACAGGACGCTCCGTTGCTTTATCCTGCGATCAATAAGGTTGCAGGCTTTGAAACCCGAAAGGTGCGCTATATGCACTGGTGGACTTTTATGGGATATTATATGACGATCGAGGACGGCTTGTTTTCAACGGTCTTAAGGATAAGATCAAAAAAGGCAAGCCACAAAAAGCTCGAAAAGTGGGAGCAGGAATTTTATAACTCAAACAAAGATTTATGCGTTATAAAGAAGAGGCTCTCTGCTGAGGAACAGGCGGCTAAGGACAAACTTATTGCAATTTTGGACGGTAAAAGCCCGTAAAGGACGGTGACAATATGGCTGATAAAGCTGATGGTTCAATTATTGTTGACACCGAAATAGATCCTACGGGGTTTGAAAAGGACAGCGCAAAACTGCGAAATGCCATACAATCGCTTAATAAAAAGGTTGAGAATTTAAGACCTTCTTTTAACAAAGCGATTACAGGTAGTGCGTCGGCGCTGTCCTCTTTTAATGCAAAAGCGGGTGCTCTCGAACAAACCATTGCGGACATTGAGGACGAAATGACGGCACTTGCAACAAAAAGAGTTCCGACGGAGGAGTATCAAAAGGCGTGTAATTCTGTTGAAAAGTATGAGGAAAAGCTGGCGGCTTTGGAAGCAAGACAAGAAAAACTCGCAAATCGTGGAGTGAGTGAAAATTCTTCCCAATGGAAGAATTTAACAAGTGATATTAATCTCGTATATGACAAATTAGAGCGAGCAGTTGAAGCAAAACAGCAATTTGAAGAATCTGGAAACACCCACACATTAGGTTCTGAGACAACACAGTATGCACAGCTTTCAAGCTCACTTGAAAAAGCAAAAAGCAAGTTGAGCGAGATGAACCAGCATAGCTCATCCTTATTGGCAAAGCTCGGTCAAATAAATTCTCCAATGCGTGAATTTGTTTCTGTCTTGCAAAATGCCCCATCTCTTACTGACCGATTATGGAACGGTCTCGCAAATGTCAGCAATGTGTTTTCAACCGTGAAAGAAAAAGCATCATCTGCGCTTAGTGTTATTTCTCATATTAAAGATTTTGCGGTTGCAATTAATCCCGTTTCAATTAAAACTTCACCAGACTGGGATAAGAAGATTTTAAACGCATTTGCGGCGATTAAGCAGGACGCTGGTAAGGCAATGGGCGTACTAAACAGAGGGCTCGGAAAGGCAGTATCGGCGGCCGGATATCTTGCAAAGAATTTTGGCAAAATGGCTGTGGGAAAAATAGTTTCCGGAGTTAAGTCGATGGCATCACATATAGCTAAATCTGTAACTCACAGCAGCAAGCTCAAGGGTGGATTTGACAGAGCTTTATCCTCAATAAAGCGCATTGCACCTGCATTGTTGGTAGCAGAGGGCGTTATGGGTATTCTCCGTAAAGCTGCAAGTGCGTATATGGAAGAAAACGAAAGCCTTAAAAGCACCCTTAACGCTTGCTGGAGCGGTATCGGTCAGATACTCGGACCTATAATCACTAAGATGGTAAATCTGCTTGCTCAGGGCGTGTCTTATGTTCTTAAATTCCTGAGCTTGTTTGGAATAATGGGTAAGACAACATCGAAATCAATTGACTCAAGTACATCGAAAGCGAAGAAAGCGACCAAAGAACTTAAAGGTCAGCTTGCTTCGTTTGATGAGATAAACAAGCTGAGCGATAACGGCTCTGATTCGGATACTGATTCGGGAACAAGTTCTACAGGATCGCTCCCAAGTGTCGAAGTGCCTGATTTTGCGAAACTCATTGCCGATCAGCTGAAAAATGGCGATTGGGCAGGAGCGGCAACAACACTTTCCGATAAGGTCAACAGCATAATCAACGGTGTTGATTGGGAAGGAATAGGGGCAAAGGTTGCTTATTACTTCAATGGTGCGTTAACATTCATTGCAACAGCTATTGAAAAGATAAATTGGTACAATATCGGAGTTAAACTCGGAAAGTTTCTCAACAAGATAATCACGGGTGTAGATTGGAAAAATCTCGGTGTAATTCTCGGTGCAAAATTTAAAATTGCAGTTGAAAGCTTGGGCGGACTGTTTGCAACGATCAAATGGAAAGACCTCGGAAAAGCATTATCCGACTGTTTTATGGGTTTGTGGAACTCAATTGATTGGGCACAAGCCGGAAAGATGGTTTCGGACGGTATAACCGGTATTTTGGACACAATCAACACGTTTCTCGAAGAGACGGATTGGCAGCAAATTGGCGAAGATGTTGCAACATTTATTCGTTCTATTGATTGGAACGGTATTTTTGACGGACTCTGTGAGGGTATTGGCGCTGCACTGGGCGGATTAGTTTCTTTCTTATATGGACTGATAAAAGATGCTTGGAAGAGTGTTGTTGATTGGTGGCACGATGTTGCCTATGAAGACGGCGAGTTTACAATGCAAGGTCTTCTCGATGGTATATGGCAGAAAGTAAAAGATATCAGCAAATGGGTTGTAGAACATATTGTTCAACCATTTGTTGATGGCATAAAAAAAGCCTTTGATATCCATAGTCCCTCAAAGGTTATGGAAGAGCTTGGCATTTACATAATTGAGGGCTTGTTTAACGGTATTTCGGCAACTTGGGAAAATATAAAAACATTCTTTTCCACAATGTTCAATGATGTGAAAAATGTTATTACTCAAACGTGGGATAACGTGAAAACAAAGACCAAAGAGGCGTGGGACAACGTCGGCTCAAAGGTTTCTACTGTTGCGGCAAACGTTTATAATTCCGCAAGCACCAAATTCAGTAGCTTGAAAACGTCAATACATAATAATGTTGAAAGCATGCGCTCCAAAGTCTCAACCAGCTTTGAGAACATCAAGAGTAATATAACAGGCAAATTGCAAACAGCTTATGACCTCGTGAAAAATAAAAATTGGAAATCTATCGGTACTAATATCTGTACTGGTATTTCTAACGGTCTCAATGAAAAATGGGAGTGGCTGAAAAATAAGGTCGGAAATGTTGCATCTTCTTTGCTCACCAAAGCGGAAAACGTTCTTAAAATTCATTCTCCGTCAAGAGTATTTAGAGACCGGGTCGGTCTTAATATCGGTCTCGGTATCGGCGTAGGTGTTGAAAAGTCAACACCGCAGGTAGTTAAGACTGTATCAGGCTTGGCACAGGCAATCTCTGAGGAGGTTAAAGCGGGGGACTATACCGCAAGCATGAGCATTAACACAACTAAGCTAAACGGCGGTTTAAACGAGTTCTCAGACACTGTGGTTGACAGTTTTAACGTTCTTATGGATCGCTTGCAAGCAATAGCCGATAGCGTGACATTTACTATGCCGGCGGTTGCTAAAAGTACAGTTGTTCCGTATGCAGTTTCGAGCGGATATTCTGATCTCGTCGGCACCAAAGATAGCTCAAAAGAGGATTTCGGAAAATATATCGCAGTAATTGATCAGCGATTTGTTGAAATCTTGCGTGTTTTACAGTCGCAAGCAAACAGTGATAGAGTTATAAAAATTTATCTTGACGGAAAAGAGATATCCTTTTCCTCCAAAAAACATTCGAGCAGATTTGATTTCGCAACAAACGGAGGTGAGCTTTAATGCCTATTTATACAGGGACTGTTGATACCTCAACGGAAATGATTTTGATAAAAAAAGGCAATAGCTGGTACACCGTTCCGAATGTGCAAAATGCAAAAATTACAGACTGTAAACTTTGGGGAGAAGATACTGACCGGTCAATGACTGGCGAATTTAAAGGAACGCTCATAGGGTTGTTTCCTAAACTTTCATTGACCGTAGGTTATCAAACTGCGTCTGAGCGTGCCGAGCTTTCGACTTTGCTCAATCAGGCTGTAACGACTGTACGGGCGTACAATGTCAGCAAGCAAAAGTTCCAGATTGTGCCATTTTACTTTAATGATGTTGAAAACACTATCGGATTTTGGGACAAGCACGGACATTTTGACAGTAGCGGAAAATACATCAGTGATACATTATTTGATGAAATATCATTTAATGTTATCGCTACAAAGAAATCAACGTAGGAGGTGACGCTATGAGCAAAACCGTACAGGAAATAATGGAGGTAATGGGCAAGACTGTTGAAGTGACCATGAAGCTGGAACGTAAAAACGGCAGTTCATACACCCACATAGCCGACATTACCCCGGAAGATATCAATGAAACACGGTATTACTTTGACGGTGCGCTTTATCGCTCCGTGATGCGTTGTCTTGAGGTTAAGCTCAAAGGCGACTGGACAGCAAAAGCAAAAAAAGGCTTGCTGCTTGACAGCTTCAAAATCGAAGCAACACACCCGGAGGGTGACAGCGTAACAATCGGTTACGGCGGATTTTATATCGCAGAAGCTCCCGAATATGATGCGGCACAAAATCTTACAAGCGTAATTGCTTACGATGAGCTTTATCAGTCTATGCGGCCATATACTGCATCATTGTGGCAAAGCGGTATTACCGTTAAAAACTATCTTATTGCTATATTAAATAAGCTCGATATCAATTACGATGCAAACAGTTTTAATTTAATGGCAAACGCCGACAAGGTGATCACAAGCGAGAAATATCTTGACATTGAGAACGACAGCACCGAAGCGGCTTATACATACCGCGATATTCTTGACGAAATCGCAAAGGCTTCGGGTGTGACGTTTGCGTTCAAGAATTCGCTCGGTGGCGATCCGTTTAAGCTTTATTGCATAAAGCCGACAGAGAGCGGCTATGTGATTGACGAGAGCAACCTCCGAAGTGTGACAATCGGTGCAAAGTACGGACCAGTCAAGGGCGTTGTGCTTTCCCGAGAGCCGCAGGAGGATAATGTCTATTATCCGTCAAACCTTTCGGATTCTCAGACAGCGGTTAAAATATCGAACGTCGAGCTTATTGAGGACTCAAGCAACGACGAATACCGAAAGCGGTTTGCGAAAGGTATTTATGATAACGTTGCAGGCACGGAGTATTACCTTTATGAGCTCGACTCGTTCGGCATCGGCTTCCTTAATTTCGGTGATATATTCACTCTCAAGGTTTGTGAACGCACAGGCGGTATGATCGGTGACGAAAAAGAGTACAAAACAATCTTTATGCGTACCGATATGACCGTCAGCCAAGGAGTAAAAGAAAAGTCAAAGCTTGAAGCGCCGCAGGCTACATCAACGGACTATTCGGCGGCAGAGTCGGCATCTGATAAGCTGCTGAAGAAAGCCATGATCAAGGTTGACAAGCAGGCGCAGAGGATCACAGCGCTTGTCAAGGAATCTGACGACAAGTATTCCGAATTTACTCAAACCATAAACGGTATTAAGGGCGAAATAGTTGATACCAAGAATGATCTTGAAGCAAAAATCACGGCAACTGCTTCGGCGGCAACAAGCCAATATACGGCGCTGAAAACGGAGGTTGAGGGAAACTATGTGGCGAACAGCACATACAATACGTTTGTAAATCAGACCGCCGAAAAGTTTTCAACACAGGCAGAGTCAATCAAGAATATTCAGGACGCAGGGTATATCACCGAGGAGCGATGTAACTCGCTTATTGAAGCGCAGTCGGACAAGATCACGCTATCGGTCGAGCAAAATATCAAAATCGGCACAAGAAATATTCTGCTGAATTCCGAGTGCTTTGCAAGTTTCGCACCGACAAAATATAAGGTCGACAAAGCGTTGATATATCCGTCATACCCCGATACATATGTACCGTCGAGGAAATACAGTCAAGTGATTTTTACCGCTGATTCGACAGGCGGAGATACAGGCATAACAAGGGGTATCCGTTTTGTTGAGTCTGATATCCTCGGTCAGAGCACTGTTGATAAGGTCAAGCCGAATACGACATATACATTGTCATTTTGGCTTAAAACAGACAGTGCATTCTCACACCCGGGTAATCTTGTTGCTTCATCTGCGATTTATGCCGGAGAAGGCGTGAAGGTTACTCTTGACACAAATCGTAGTACTGCTCCGACGCTCACAACCTCGTGGCAGAAATATGTATTGACTTTCAAGATTACAGGCCTAATCAGTCATTTTTATATAATGCTTTTCTTTACAGACTGTTTAGCAAGCACACAATACCGAGTTGATATTTCCTCATTTAAGCTTGAAGAAGGCAACATTGCTACCGATTGGACGCCGTCGGCGGAAGATATAGATCAATCCGTCAAGGCGCAGATATCTATGTGTGTGCAGAAGGACAAGAATAATAATCTCGTTTCTGAAATCAACATCGCAAGTAATTTGTTGACGATTGACACAGATAATTTTACACTTGCAAAAGACGGAAAAATGACTTGTACGGGTGCAACTATAAAGGGCGGAACACTGACATCAAGTGACGGAACAGACAATTCGGCCAGATTAACGATAGCTGCAGGAACAATACGCAGATATTTTAACAATGAATTATTATGTTATTATCATGCCTCCGTACCTAAAAGTCAAAATCGATATGAATGTTTAGAGTATACCAATGGATTGGAAATTGTTAAAAAACAAAATACGCCGACAGATATATATTACAGTGCTCTTTTTGATGACGATGGTTTTTCTTTGAGATCTAACCATAGAAGTTCAACACCGATGAAAGTTAGTATTTCGTCAACTACCGATTGGTCGTATGCGCCCTATTCGTCGGCGTTAAGAAGTATTGTTGAAGCGGATTCGGCTTTAATTGTATCGGCAAACCGAGGAAACAATAATTTGTATTTGGAGGGAAGCGAAATCGTTATGTGCGGACAACTTACACTTCCACATGCAATTGGTGCTGATTCGAGCACATCATATGTATATGTTGTGGCGGATAAAAAAACAGGACAAATCGGTTATTTATCAGCGTAAAGGAGGTAAACGATGAAAAACACAATTAAACAAATATTAAACGCCCGTGAGACACTTTCACGGCTTGCAGAAAAGACATTGCCTGTAAAGCAGAGCTACAGACTGGCAAAGCTCATTAAAGCCATTGACGGCGAAATCAATGTGTACGACGGCGAACGTATCAAGCTCTGCGAGAAGTACGGCACGCTGAACAAGGAAAAGCATATCTACGAGTTTGAGGATGAGGCGTACAAGAGCTTTGAGACTGATATTAACGTCTTGCAGAGCCAAGAGGTCGAGCTTGATATCAAGCTGATTGACATCAGCGACCTTGAGCTTTCGGCGCAGGAAATCATCAGTATTGAGCCTTTTATTGAGGTGATCACCGATGATTAACCGTATTACAGTCAGCGAAAAAAGGGGATTGTTTCCCGAATATTCAAGCCTCGGAACAATAGGGGAGAAGAACGCAACGACGCTGTTGTTTCTGCTCCCTTCGTCGTTGCAGGGGTACAACGAAAATATCGTCTGTGAGACTGCACAGGGCAGTTTTAGTTATACGTTATCAAACGATACCTTCGACCTTCCGAGTGAGGTTCTGACGGATAGCACGTTGAAATTGCAGCTTGTTCTCAAGGACGGTGACAAAGTCATATGGAAGTCAATTCCGTACACATTCACCCTCAATCCGACCCTTGACGACAGCGGAGAAAATGTCATTGAAAAAGCGAAAACGGAGCAGAGAGAGACCGACAGGACGGAGCTTGGAAAGGCTCTGAAAGAAGCAACGGGTGAGGACTATGAAGCTGACAATTGGGAAAAATTGATTGAAAATGTCGGAGCACTTATTGTCTTAACTGACGAGAATAAGAGCGCCCTTGAAAACAACAAACACATCAGCTTTCTGTTTGAACGCTCTACGCAACCGCCCTCAATTCTTTACGGCGATTATACGATCGCTGATGATGAAGCTTCTGACTATGTTGACTCCGACGGTCTTATTATCACACCCTATTTGGAGACGCCTAATGCGTTATATTCCGCAGGCACCAAATTCAGTGAAAAAATCAGCAACGTTGAAATAAATGTATCGGGTGTTGACAATTCGGGATTTAATAAATCAAGCGGCAATACAAGCTCAGTCTTTTGGCTTAGTGGTACGAATGTCAAAAAGATGGTGCTCATGGGCTCTCAAAATATAGCAAACATGGCGTTCCTATTCAGTAATTCTCCCGTGGAAGAACTTACACTCCTTGAAACAGGGGAGAAAAGAGAGGACATCACGTACAGAAACGGTTGGGAATGGACATTCAACGGTTGCTCAAATCTCAAATATATCTTTGGAACGCCCCTTGACATAACCCGAAGTGGCGGTTCAAGCGGATTTAACATGTTCGCCGGATGTGTAAATTTGCGCTATGTCGGCATTAAGCCCAAAACCATAACAGGGCACCTTGCCATGGGTGCCTGTTCAAACCTCACAAAGTCAAATATGGAGGCGATTATCAGTCTTTTAAACGGCTGTCGTGATTGGGTAAATGCCGGAACGGCGTCTTGCACACTCACGCTGAACAGCGCTTGTAAAGATGATCTGAAAAATCAGAAATGTCATTGCAACAAAGAGACGGGAGAGTATATCAGCCACAACACCTATCTGCAATATTCTGAGAATGAGCAGAAAAAATACGGCGCCGAGGTAAGTTATATAACGGCATTCACTCACCAAGGTAAGGCATATGACTCAACGACTCAGACTGAGGTTTGGTACAAGGGAAAAGGAGTGACATTGGCATGGAGTTAATCATTAAAACTGAGCAAGGATTTATTCAGGTGCTTCCGCCCGACGGATACAAAATCCGCTTGAACGGAGATAATACGCAGAGCTTCACAGAAATTGATATGCCGCTCGGCAACAAGGCTGAGGTTGAAAAGTACATTGCCGTACCGCTCGATGAACCGGATGAGACGGTCGAAAATCCTCCAATAACGCCGACGGAGGACGAAGAAATCTCAGACAGTGAGGCGTTAGCTATAATAACATCGGGAGGTGTATCAGATGAAACGGTCTGAAGCTATGGCTTACAGAAACAAGGTGGTGCAGGGTGAAACGGTTGAAAAGCTCGGCGGTATTACGGAGAAAATCGAGCAGTCGGACAAGATAGGCTACGATTGGCACAATTATTACGTCGGAGATAAGCTCGTTAAATCGGAATACATTGAGCAGGACAACCCAGTCGGCACACAGGATAACCCATTTGAGTGGACGCCCGGAATGAAGCTGATAATGAACGGCTATTACACTTATGGCGGCAGGCGATACGTTGCGATTGCAGAAGGTTCGCCCGAAACGATTACAGAGGAATATCTCGTTGAATTTTAAGGAGGAGTCAAAATGACACCAACAGGAAACAGACTTATAGACACAATTATCTACGTCGGTGCATCGGCAATCGCATTTAATGTGATTCTGCCGATCTGCGCCGTAATTCTTAAAGCCCTCGGGCTGATGTGAGGTGAGGGTGCGGCATGGAAGGAATAATCGCAGCAATCATCACGGGCGTCTTGTCACTTGTCGGAGTTGTAATAAGCAACCTTGCGGCAAATGCCAAGATGTCAAAGGAACTTGAAAAAGCACAGGCGGTAACTGATACGAAGATTGAAGAGCTCACCCGTGAGGTTAGAGAGCATAACAATTTCGCGAAACGTGTGCCCGTGCTTGAAGAAAAAGCGAAGGTCGCCGATCACCGAATCAGCGACTTGGAGCATATCAACATCAACAATCAAAATTAAAATTAAGGAGGAATCTCAAATGAAAAAAATCAATCTCAAGGGCGTTACGGCTCAGACCTGGGCGAGAACTCTCGTGCTTGTCCTCGCGCTCATCAGTCAGCTTGCCGTTATCCTCGGCAAGAGAAGCGAAGCGATCGACGTCGATCAATGGCAGGAGTATGTGACCTACATATTCACCGTCGGCGCATCAATCGTCGCCTGGTGGAAGAATAACAGCTTCACCAAGAACGCACAGACGGCTGACAATATTTTGAACGGAGGTGACGACAATGGCTAAGAGAGTATATGTCGGCATCGGTCACGGCGGTTATGACTCAGGAGCCATCGGCAACGGCTTCAAGGAAAAAGACCTGACGCTTTCCATCGGCAAGTATTGTAATGAGCGTTTGAAGCAGTACGGCATTGAAACAAAAATCAGCCGTACTACCGATTGTGACTCATCAATCAATTCAAAGGTTGCCGCTTCCAATGCGTTTAATGCTGATGTCTGCATGGATATCCACATAAACGCAGGCGGCGGTGACGGCTCTGAGGTTTATTATTCCCATGTTTCCCCGAACGGCAAGAAGCTCGCACAGTCTATTGTGGACGCTACACTTGCTATACGTCAGAACACAAGAGGTATTAAGACGAGAGTTGACGATGACGGTACGGACTATTTCGGCATGATTCGCATGACAGACGCTCCGGCGGTGCTTGTTGAGTGTGCATTCATCGACAACGCAACCGACATTCAGATCATCAACACCGAAGCCAAGCGTAAGGTGTTCGGTTATGCGATCGCCGACGGCGTTGCAGAGTATCTCGGCGTTAAATTG
>ULTO01018639.1_pt1 | contig 11883 bp, 13 predicted proteins | sample 1957601 | NCBI WGS metagenome assembly ULTO01 (sample SAMEA4835734, study PRJEB28245) | human gut metagenome | biome: gut microbiome; material: fecal sample | place: Denmark | collected 2008 | reverse complement strand
TAGAATACGTAGCGGCGGCAGGACTTGATAAGCTTTATACTTTTGTGGTCTCCGATGAAGTATTAAAGGAGCTGTCTCAGTGTGCAGGGGAGTACAGAAAGCGGTTCCTTGGGAAAAAATTTAAAAGTCTGGAGATTTTGGAGGATCTCTTAGGTATTTCCGGTTGAAAAAGGAGCCGATTTTTATCGTCAATTGTGGCTTGAAAATATAGGGAGTGTCGGCTATAATATTAAGGCAGTATGCAGGAGGTAGATTATGAAAACAAAAAGAATGTTTTTGGCGGCGGCAGCCTTAAGCTTATTGCTTAGCGGGTGCGGTGCGGTCAATGACGTGGACACAACTACTGTCGTGATAAAAAAAGATGGCGCTATTGAAGAAAATATTGTTACGGATTTTGATAAAGACTATTATTCCGTTGAAGGCCTTGAACAGATGCTTGGCGAACAGATCCAGGCATATAACCAGAAGGCCGGAGCGGATACGGTAAAGCTTCTCAGTGTAGAAGAAAAGGAAGGGGAAAACCGGGTAAAGGCAAAGATCGCTTATTCAGCCGGAGAGGATTATTCACAGATTCACAACCAGGTGTTTTTTAGCGGGACGGTATCCGACGCTTATAACGCGGGATATGCCTTTGTGCCGATGATTGACCAGGAGTCGGGAGCGGCGGTTTCCGAAGGGGATATTTTGGAACTGGGAAGCAAAAAGATCGTTATTTCCGAAGAGGCGGTAAACATCAGCGTTTCCGGAAAGATATCCCATGTGAGCGAAGGCGTGTCGCTTATGGATAAAAAGACGGCTGTTCTGCCTGACGACGGGGAAAAATTATCTTATGTCATTTATGAATAAAAAGAAATTTTGAAGAGATAAAACGAAAGCGGAAAGAGGAGAGAGAGATGGAAAAATCATTAGAAAAAATCGTGGCTTTGGCAAAGTCCAGGGGCTTTGTATATCCCGGCAGCGAGATCTACGGAGGTCTTGCCAACACATGGGATTACGGCAATCTGGGCGTTGAACTGAAGAATAATGTAAAAAAGGCATGGTGGCAGAAGTTTGTGATGGAAAACCCCTACAATGTGGGCGTTGACTGCGCTATCCTCATGAATCCCCAGACCTGGGTGGCCAGCGGACATCTGGCAGGCTTTTCGGATCCTTTAATGGATTGTAAGGAATGTCATGAGCGTTTCCGTGCGGATAAGATCATCGAGGATTACTGTGCAGAAAAGGGCATTGCATTAGAAAAGCCCATCGATGCTTTCAGCAAGGAAGAAATGCAGGCCTTTATCGCAGAAAAACAGATCCCCTGTCCTACCTGCGGCAAGCATAACTTTACCGAGCTTCGCGAATTCAACCTGATGTTCAAGACATTCCAGGGCGTGACGGAGGATGCCAAGAACACCGTTTATTTAAGGCCGGAGACGGCTCAGGGCATTTTCGTAAACTTTAAGAACGTACAGAGGACTTCAAGAAAGAAGATTCCTTTCGGTATCGGACAGATCGGCAAGTCCTTCCGCAACGAGATCACGCCGGGCAACTTTACCTTCCGTACAAGGGAGTTTGAACAGATGGAACTGGAATTTTTCTGTGAGCCGGGCACGGATCTGGAGTGGTTTAAATACTGGAGACAGTTCTGCATCGACTGGCTGAAATCCCTTGGCATGAAGGATGAAGAGATGCGGGCAAGGGATCATGCGCCTGAGGAATTGTGCTTCTATTCTAAAGGCACGACGGATATTGAGTTCTTATTCCCCTTCGGCTGGGGCGAGCTCTGGGGTATTGCGGACAGGACGGATTATGACCTGACCCAGCACCAGAATACTTCCGGACAGGATATGAGCTATTTTGACGATACAAAGGGCGAGAAATATATTCCATACGTTATTGAACCTTCTCTGGGGGCTGACCGCGTGGTTCTGGCTTTCCTCTGCGCAGCTTATGACGAGGAGGAGATCGGCGAAGGCGATGTGCGTACCGTCCTTCATTTCCATCCGGTACTGGCTCCCGTTAAGATCGGCGTGCTGCCTTTGTCCAAGAAATTAAATGAAGGCGCAGAAGCCGTTTTTGCACAGCTTTCCAAGAAATACAACTGTGAATTTGACGACAGGGGCAATATCGGTAAGAGATACCGCCGTCAGGATGAGATCGGAACACCTTTCTGCATTACCTATGATTTCGATTCCGAGAACGACGGATGCGTAACGGTCCGCGACAGGGATACCATGGAACAGGAACGTGTTGCCATCAAGGACCTGGATGCATATTTTGCAGAGAAGTTTACATTTTGATCAATTAAGAAGGAAGCCGGTCCCTGCACAGTAAAGGCGCTGCAGGAGTATGGAAAGATAACGGCATGAATAAAAACAGGGGATACGTGGGAAAACCGTGTATCCCTTTTTTATGAGGAACGGATATGAAGGAAAAATATAAGGCTTTTATGGAAGGGCTGCCAAAGGAAAAAAGGGAAAAGCTGGAGGCTTTGATACAGTTTATCAAGTTCGGGATGGTCGGCGGGTTTAATACCGTTTTAACTTATGTCATGGTAAACGTTATGTTCTATGTATGGGGGATCAATGAGCAGATCGGAAATCTGACGGCCTTTATCATCACGGTTTTTATTTCCTATATGGTAAACAGCCGGTTTGTATTTAACGAGACCGCCGGGAACCAGTCATTTTTAAAGGGGTTAGTCAAAGTATATATTTCTTATTCCATAACGGGGCTTTTCATAACGGGTGCATTGTTATATATTGAAAAAATTTTTCTGGCGATTCCTCTTTATATCGGGTCTTTTGCGAATATTTTTATTACGGTCCCCATCAATTTCGTTCTGAATAAATTTTGGGCTTACAGGTCAAAAGGCGATAAAAAGCCGGAAATCAGGCAGGACCCCGGATGAAGGAAAAATTTACCGCATTTTTATTGCAGCAAAAAATATGTCAAAGAATTTCATAAATTTTTTGACATATGGGAGAAAAAATTATAAAATTATAAAGTTATAAATGCTATATAAGATGATTTTTGGAGGAAACAGACGTGAAAGCTTATGGAGTAAACGAACTGAGAAAAATGTTTTTGGAGTTTTTCGAGAGCAAGGGACATCTTGCCATGAAGAGTTTTTCTCTGGTGCCGCATAACGATAATTCTTTATTATTGATAAATTCCGGTATGGCGCCTTTAAAGCCGTATTTTACCGGGCAGGAGATTCCGCCGAGGAGGAGGGTAACCACCTGTCAGAAATGTATCCGTACCGGAGATATTGAAAATATCGGAAAGACGGCCCGCCACGGCACATTTTTTGAAATGCTGGGCAATTTTTCTTTCGGAGACTACTTCAAGCATGAAGCCATTGCATGGACATGGGAGTTTTTGACGGAAACGGTGGGACTTGATAAGGACAGGCTGTATCCTTCCGTATATGAAAATGACGACGAGGCCTTTGAAATCTGGGAAAAAGGGATCGGCGTTCCCAAGGAGAGGATCTTCCGCTTCGGCAAGGAGGACAATTTCTGGGAGCACGGTTCAGGCCCCTGCGGTCCCTGTTCCGAGGTTTATTATGACAGAGGAGAAAAATACGGGTGCGGAAAGCCCGGCTGTACCGTAGGCTGTGACTGCGACCGTTATATTGAGGTATGGAACAACGTATTTACCCAGTTTGAGAATGACGGAAAGGGCAATTATTCCGAGCTGGAGCAGAAGAATATCGATACCGGCATGGGTCTTGAAAGGCTGGCTGCCGTTGTACAGGATGTGGATTCCATTTTTGACGTGGATACGATCCTGGCTCTCCGCAGCAAGGTATGCGAGCTTTCCGGAAAAGAATACAAAAAGGAATATAAATGGGATGTATCCATCCGTATCGTAACGGACCATATCCGTTCCGCCACTTTTATGATCTCCGACGGCATTATGCCCACCAATGAAGGAAGGGGCTATGTGCTGCGCCGTATTATCCGCCGTGCCGCAAGACATGGAAAGCTTTTAGGCATTGACGGGGCTTTTCTTTCCAAATTGAGCGAGACGGTCATTGAAGGCAGCAGGGACGGTTATCCCGAGCTGGAGGAAAAGAAAGAATTTATTTTTAATGTATTGGATCAGGAAGAGAGCAAGTTTGCAAAGACCATCGACCAGGGACTTTCCATTTTAAATGAAATGGAGCAGGCTATGGAGAAGGAAGGTAAAAAAGAGCTTTCCGGTGCAGACGCATTCAAATTATATGATACTTACGGTTTCCCCTTAGACCTTACCACGGAGATTCTGGAGGAAAAAGGCTTTGGCGTGGATAATGCAGGCTTTGAGGCGGCTATGGCTGAGCAGAAGGACAAAGCCAGAAAAGCCCGTAAGACAACCAACTATATGGGCGCCGACGTAACGGTCTATGAATCCATTGATCCAAGCATCACAACGGAGTTTGTAGGTTATGATAAGCTGACACATGAGTCAAAGATTACCGTCCTTACAACGGAAACAGAGCTGGCAGAGGCTTTGACGGACGGGCAGACGGGAACCGTTATTGTGGAGGAAACGCCTTTTTATGCTACCATGGGCGGACAGAACGGAGACACCGGCGTGATTACCGTGAAGGACGGAGAGTTTGAGGTTAAGGATACCGTAAAGCTCTTGGGCGGAAAGGTAGGACATATCGGCACCGTGACCAGAGGAATGCTGAAGGTGGGCGATATTGCAACATTATCCGTAGATGCCTTAAAGAGAGGCGATACATGTAAAAACCACAGCGCCACCCATCTGCTTCAAAAGGCACTCAGAACTGTTCTGGGCAGTCATGTAGAGCAGGCAGGCTCTTATGTGGACGGAGAAAGACTGCGTTTTGACTTTTCCCATTTTTCCGCTATGACGCCGGAAGAACTGGAAAAGGTAGAGAATATCGTGAATGAAAAGATCGCGGAGAATATCATGGTCGACACACAGGTCATGACTATGGAGGAAGCGAAGAAAACCGGAGCCATGGCGCTTTTCGGCGAAAAATACGGCGATACCGTAAGAGTTGTTATGATGGGAGATTTCTCAAAAGAATTCTGCGGCGGCACACATGTAAAAAATACGGGTGCCATCGGAGCCTTTAAGATCCTTTCCGAGTCCGGCGTCGCGGCAGGAGTAAGACGTATTGAAGCCCTGACCGGAAACGGCGTTATGAAGTATTACAAAGAGATGGAAGATAAGCTGCACGAGGTTTCTAAAGCTTTAAAGGCCACACCTGCAAATGTTGTGGAGAAGGCGGAGCATCTTTTGGCTGAGAACAAAGCGTTGCACGGCGAACTGGAATCCATGAAATCCAAGGCTGCAAAGGATGCCTTGGGCGATGTCATGAACCAGGTAACGGAAGTGAAGGGCGTTAAGCTTTTGGCTGCAAAGGTATCCGGCGTGGATATGAACGGTCTGCGGGATTTGGGAGACCAGTTAAAGGAAAAACTGGGCGAAGGCGTGATCTTACTGGCTTCCGATCTGGAGGGCAAGGTAAATCTGGTGGCTATGGCTACGGAAGATGCAATGAAGAAGGGCGCCCATGCAGGAAACCTCATTAAAGGCATTGCCGGGCTGGTAGGCGGTGGTGGCGGCGGCCGTCCCAACATGGCACAGGCGGGAGGCAAAAATCCAGACGGAATCGAAGCTGCCATTGCGGAAGCTAAGAATGTTCTGGACGGACAGGTAAAATAACGGATAGGGATATGTAAATATTCGAAGAAATAAGAAATACTCTGATAATGAGATGCAGAAAAGAATGTGTTGATTGTCAGAGTATTTTTGAATCTATTGGAGAAAGACGATCATATTGAACGACGGCTTTGCCGGTAAGCATATTGTGTTTTTCTTTTTTTAGTAATGTATAGCGTGGCTGCCCTTTTGCATAATCCTTTCCGGTTTTGGGAAAAAGAGTACGGCATACATGGGTGTTTTTTTCAGAACGCTGTGTCAAAAATAAGTAAATGGGGATGTCTTTAAAATTGTTTTGAAGAAGATAATCGGCTTGGATGGATGAAAAAATATTTGCTTTAGAATTGTATCGAAAAATAATTTCATTGCTGTCTAGAAGATTTTCCAACATTGAGAGTGGCAGGAGACGTGGTTCCATTTCGTGGTAAAATGTCCATAATTCCTCCTTTTGTAATAATATTAAAAATCCCTGCCGACTGGCAGGGGCTTTTAGAGCATTTTCCTTCAGCCTTTTGGCCTACGCCGGTTTGAGGTTTCACTGCACAACCCCTCCTGAAAGCTCCATAAGGCAATGCATGCCGGCGCACTCCCTTATTTCAGCGCTTGAACAGGCACACGCTGTTGCCTGTCATGCATTATTATAATACGTAAAGATTAGGAATATGTCAATGAATTTTCAGCCTTGTAATGGAGAAAATTAAACGGAATCCATCGCGTAAACTGAAAAAACAGTTGACGGATGCATATTTTGTGCTATAATTTTAAATGTGCATATATGATTGCATAATATTTTACCCAGCAGTCGTTTAACGTGAAGGGACTGAAGGGAGGTCAGGTGTGATTTATGTCAAACGTAATCGTAAAAGAGAACGAGACTTTAGATAGCGCTTTACGCCGTTTTAAAAGAAGCTGTGCAAAAGCCGGTATTCAGCAGGAAATTCGTAAAAGAGAACATTACGAAAAACCCAGCGTAAAACGTAAGAAAAAATCTGAAGCAGCACGAAAACGCAAATACAATTAATCAAATTCTCCGGCTTTTAGCCGGGGAGTTTCTTTTTTTACGGATATTGTGATAAAGAGCAGTCATATTCTTTTATGGAGAAGATTATGAAAATGTACATGACGGAGGTATATTATGTGGACACGTCAGATTTTGGGAACAGAATTGATATATCTTGTGGAATGCTTTATTTTATATAGCTTTATCGGATGGGTAGTAGAATCCTTATATATGTCCTTCTGTAACAGGAAGTGGACCAACAGAGGCTTTATTTTCGGCCCCTTTTGTCCTATTTATGGATTTGGAGGCGTTTTGGGGTACATAATCATGCATCCTTTGGGAGGGCATCTGATCGGGCTCTATTTTTTCGGCGCCGCTTTGGCCACTACCTTTGAATATCTGGTGGGGATCCTGATGAGAAAGGTCCTGCATCAGATCTGGTGGGACTACAACGAAAAGCCTTTCAATTACAAAGGGATCATTTGTCTGGAAAGCAGTATAGCATGGGGGTTTTACGCCATCATTATCGTCAAATTCCTAAACCAGAGGATGATGAGCCTTGTTACAAGGGTCCCTTTCAGAGTCGGCGTTCGTTTGTGCCAGATCATCATCTTATATTATTTTTTGGATTTTATTTATCATTTCTTAAAGGCGAGAGGACATGAGATAGATTTAAAAGCGCCGGGCAGAAAGATAAAAGATGTATATTATAATTTAAGGGAAAGATGGAGTTAGGTCCGTCTTTCCCTTTATCATACTCGGTATAAACAATTCAGTGATCGGTATCCCACTGAAAATTTTCCATACCCGCACCTAATTCAAAATGATATTTTGCAAGTCCCAGATCTGCTCCTGTGAAAATACCATTATCACAGGTTATTTTTACATACCTGTCATATCCTTTTATGGAAAAAGCCTGTTTGTTCAATGCAGTGGGGGCGAGCAATACGGCTTCAACACCCTTTCGAAACCACTCGGGCGCCTTTCCATCATAGCTGGCGATATCTTCATAGGATTTTGATTTGTGGGCTGTTCCCTGATTTGTTCCATAGCCTACGGCTATGATGCCGATCACTTTGTTTTTTCCGGCCTTTTCATTTAATTTTTTACGATTAAAGGTTCCGCCTACCCACCATGTATTCAAACCCAGAGTCTGGGCGTAGAGCATCAAATCTGCGCCACAGTATCCAAGCTTCTCATCCAGGTTGGGTGTGTCTGGTCCGGACAGAACAAAGTAATTTTTAACGCCTTTTGCCAGAAACAATTTTATAAGGGCGTTGAAAGCGGAAGTGTCGTTTGTATTTAACCGGATCGTCAGATGAAATTTGTCATTATTTTCTTCAATTCGATGAATCAGCTGTTCCGTAACATCTGACTCCAGAGATATGTCCGTATATTTACGGACCGTATGTCTTTTTTTCATTGCTTCTTCCATTGTCATAAGCTGTTTTCCTCCTTGATCTGATTCATTCTTTTCGCTTTTTGTGTAACGGCGGCCAGTGTTTTCGCAAATTCGTCGGTTTCTTTTTGGGAAAGTTCTATGTTAATAGTTTCTAACCATTTTTTTTGAATCTGTGAGATCATATTGCGGTATATATAGGCTTCGTCAGTCAGATATATGTTTTTGGAGCGTTTATCGGAAACACCCGGTTTTCTAAGAATAAGTCCCTTTTTTTCCATTCCCTGTATAGTTCTTGCAGTAGCGGCCTTATCTATGCAGTATTCTTTTACAAGGTCATCCTGGGTAATGCCGTCTTTTCGGTACAGGGAGGCCAGGTACATAAGTTCCGTTGCAGTAATATTTGTACCCTCCAGTTCATGGTTGAGAAATAAATGAAATTGTCTGTAAAGGATGCTTATATTCTTTCCGATTTCGTGCATATTTCTTTCTCCTTGTTTTATGGATTAGAATATCACAATAATGTTGACATGTCAACTATTCTGGCGGGAGATCGTACTTTTAAAAATTATATTATTAGTAGCTTTGCGCTGTTATTTTACCGAAAATATGCCGATAAGAAATAAAAGCTGTAAGTAAACGGATTTATATTATGAAACAACGAGGAGGCTTGTCTTATGTCAATGAATATAACAGGGGATTTTGTTCACGATTTCTTATATGGATCAAACGGTGCAAAAGAAAATAAATTGGAAAACAGTAAGGTATTGGATCATGATTCTGTCAATGACGGAAACCAAAAGACAGAAAGAGCGGATCGCTTTTTGGCGGAACACGACAGACTTTATGCGGAACAAATGGCTGCCGTTACCGAAAACATTGTGGAGGGAATGGCGGTAGCACAGGAAATTGCAAGGCGGATGTCTGGCGGGGCGAAGGTCTCGCAGTCTGATGAAAACAATCTGATGCAATATGATATGAGGATGTATATGGCGGCAAAAAACGCACAGATAATGGCTCAGAGAAAAAAGGATATGTCAGATGAATCCCTGATAGATGAATTTGTAAAAAAGCATGCGGATGACAGAAAGGATTGGACGACTGAACTGAATGACAAATTAATAAAAGCGGACCTGGGATCCGGTGCCGATTCCGACGTATCCGAAAGAGGAATCGATATTTCTTTATGATCCGGCAGCTGCAGAACGGCTGAAAAGATAATAGAGATTACAGTCATAAAAAGCCCCTTTTCGTATTATGATAGTAGTAATAAAAGTTATGTGGTTTGGGTATGAAAAAATTATTTATAATGTTTTTAAGCTTCCAGTTAAGCTTTCTGGTTCTGGTCACGCCGGTACTCGGGGAAGAAACGCCGCCTGCCTACGATCTGAATGTGTCGGCTCCTTCCGCCCTGTTAATGGAAGCGTCCACGGGAACGGTCATCTACGAAAAGGATGCAGATATTCCGTTAAAGCCTGCCAGCATCACGAAGATCATGACGCTGCTTCTGACCTTTGAGGCCTTAGAAAAGGGACAGATCCATTTAGAGGATCAGGTAACTACCAGCGCTTATGCCAAGTCCATGGGAGGTTCCCAGGTCTTTCTGGATGAAGGAGAGGTCCAGTCTGTGGAAACCCTGATCAAATGTATCGCAGTTGCCAGCGGAAACGATGCGGCGGTTGCCATGGCGGAATATATAGCGGGAAGCGAAGAAGCCTTTGTGCAGATGATGAACGAAAAAGCAGCCGCCCTTAATATGACGGCCACCCACTTTGAAGACTGCTGCGGGCTGACGGATTCCGATACCCATATTACCAGCGCAAGGGATGTGGCGGTCATGTCAAGGGAACTGATTACCAAATATCCGCAGATTTATGACTATACTAAAATATGGATGGAAGATATTACCCACAACACGGCGAGGGGGAGCACGCCCTTTACCCTTTCAAGCACCAATAAGCTGTTGAAGCAGTATCCCTATGCCACCGGTTTGAAAACGGGTTCCACAAGCTCGGCAAAATACTGCCTTTCGGCTACAGCCAATAAGGACGGTATCGATCTGATCGCAGTAATCATGGCGGCGCCGGATTATAAGGTAAGATTTGAAGACGCCATTAAGCTTTTGCAGTATGGTTTTTCCGTCAGCCGGGTTTATCAGGATATGAACCAGGACGATCTGGGAATGGTGCAGGTAACGGGCGGCGTGGAGGAAGAAACCGGTCTCATGTATGAAAGCCAGTTCTCTTATCTGGATGTGACGGGAAAGGATTTAAGCCGGGTCACAAAAGAAATACGGTTAAAGGAAGAACACCGGGCGCCCATCAAGGCGGGAGACGTTGCAGGAGAGGCCATTTATTTTCTGGATGGAAATAAGATGGGAAGCGTGAATATCCTGTACCAGGAGGATGTTCGTGAGGCCAGATACATAGATTATCTGAAAATGATCTTCCGGATCTACCTGACCTGACGATCTGTCTAACGGGAGGATCTGTTCCACCTGACTTTGACGGACGTAGAGATCCGTGTTATACTATGGAACACAAAATCATGGGAGATACTGTATGAAGCTGCTTTATATATTGGAAGCGTTGGGAGTACTGGCGGCTATGGCGGGAGGTGTTGTGATCTGTGACACTAACCGCTTTGTAGTTAGGAAATATACGCTCTCCAGCAAAAAGATAGATAGCCCTTACCACTTTGTCATGCTTTCCGACCTGCATGGGAAAAGCTTCGGAAAGGCCAATGAAAGATTGATGAAAGAAATTGACCGGATAAATCCTGAGGGCGTTTATATTGCAGGGGATATGATCACGGCAAAGCCGGGAAAGGATTTTAGCGCGACGGCGGCGTTTATCAGGGAGCTTTCGGAAAAATATCCGGTTTATTACGGAAGCGGCAACCACGAATACCGTATGGAGATTTATAAAAAAAAGTATAAAGATATGTCGGAGCGGTTTGAAACCGCCATCAGGCATAAAGGGTTGGAGCGCCTCAAAAACCGGAAAATACCGGTAAAAAATCGGAATATTACCGTTTACGGCGTTGAGATCGACAAAGAATTTTACAAAAAGACCCATGTGCCGAAGATGACGGGAGCCTATTTGGAGAAGAAGCTGGGAAGGCCGGATAGGTCCCGTTTTAATATTCTGATCGCCCACAATCCCTCTTATTTTCCGGCATATGCGGAATTTGGCGCCGATCTGGTCCTTTCGGGGCACGTTCATGGAGGCATTGTAAAGATCCCTTTTTTGGGCGGAGTGATCTCCCCTGCCTTAAGGCTGTTTCCCAAATATGATGGCGGAAGGTATCAGGAGGGAGAGTCAGTCATGATCTTAGGAAGAGGACTTGGAACCCATACCATCCCTGTCAGATTTTTAAATCCGGGAGAGCTGGTGGAGGTCATAGTGAATCCCCGTTAAAATGTTTATCAGGAATTTAAACAATATCTTGTAATCTGCTTGCAATTACACCCAAGATGTAGTACTATAATCTGGCGCGGGTATTTGGCGGCTTAATAATGCCAAGCGGACATGCAGGTATGTCCCCCGGTTTTATGAATGTAATGGATAGTGAGAGGGATTACGATGTCTTTAGAGGTAAAATTACAGGTATTTGAAGGTCCGCTGGATCTGCTTCTGTATTTGATAGAAAAGAACAAAGTGGATATTTATGATATTCCCATTGTGGAGATTACGGAGCAGTATCTTTATTATATCAGGCAGATGAGCCGCGAGGATATGAATGTCATGAGCGAGTTTTTGGTTATGGCTGCAACGCTTATTGACATTAAATGCAGGATGCTTCTGCCCAAAGAGGT